>ULSV01030962.1_pt1 | contig 16145 bp, 21 predicted proteins | sample 1956991 | NCBI WGS metagenome assembly ULSV01 (sample SAMEA4835717, study PRJEB28245) | human gut metagenome | biome: gut microbiome; material: fecal sample | place: Denmark | collected 2008 | reverse complement strand
CGGAGCAAGAAAACAGAAAACCAAGAGGGGCTTTGCCAAGAAGGGCGAAGCCCTTGAATGGGAGCGTAATTTCAAGCTGAAAGAGGATCAGAGTATCAGTATGAGCTTCAAAAGTTTTGTGGATATTTATCTGACGGATTTAGAGCCAAGAATAAAACGTAATACTTTTCTCACAAAGAAGCACATTATTGAGACAAAGATTCTGCCTTATTTCGGGAAACGAAAACTGGATGATATTCGGACCTCGGATGTCATCCAGTGGCAAAATGAGATTATGAAGCTGAAAAAGGATAATGGTGAGTTATTCTCCGCTACCTATCTGAAAACCATCCATAATCAGCTTAGTGCCATATTGAATCATGCTGTAAATATGTATGGTCTAAAGGATAATGTGGCACGAAAAGCCGGAACCATGAGCAAAGAAGAAAATAAGGAAATGGAGTTCTGGACACAGGAGGAATTTCAGGCATTTTTGGAGTGTGTGGCAGATAAGCCTATTTCCTATTATGCATTTGAAATGCTTTATTGGACAGGGATTCGTGAAGGTGAGCTGCTTGCCCTTACGCCGGCAGATTTCAATTTTGAAAAGAAAACGCTTCGGATAAACAAGTCATATCAGAGACTGGAAGGCAAAGATGTAATTACAGACCCGAAAACACCAAAGAGTAACAGAACAATTGTTATGCCGGATTTTCTTGCTGTTGAGATGGAGGATTTTATAAAAAGTCTTTATGGAATAAGGGATGATGACAGAATTTTCACCATTTCAAAAAGTTATCTGCATCATGAAATGGATAGAGGTGCAAAGTTTGCAGGAGTGAAGAGAATCCGAATTCATGGATTACGACATTCTCATATTTCTCTGTTGATTAACTTGGGATTTTCAGCATTGGCAATAGGGGAAAGAGTTGGACATGAGGCGGTAGATATCACATATCACTATGCACATTTATTTCCAACGGTGCAGACGGATATGGCAGCACAACTGGAAACGGAAAGGGAGGCGTTAGTCAATGTCAGAAAAGAATAGAGACGATAAAAACAGATGGCGGAATGTTACAATAGCATTCCGCATGTCACCAGAGGAAAACGAGGAGTTGAATAACAGAGTGAAGCTCAGCGGATTTCGTACAAAGCAGGATTATATTATCCAGAGTGTTCTACATCAAAAGGTGGTTGCCACAGGCAATCCGTTGATGTTGGTACAATTCCGGCAGAACCTGCAAAGGATTGAACGTGAGCTTGAGAGGATAGAAAAGGCATCGGATATGGATGGGGAGTTGCTTACTCCTATCCGTTCCATGCTGGAAATATTGGAAGGCTTCAAGGAACAACCGAAAACATTGGCAGATATGAAGCAACTTACAGTACCAAATGGGGAATAACAGATATTTTGTATAAAGGAAGTGACTGCTATGAGCGAAGAAACATTATTTGAAAAATTAGGTGTGAAATACATAGAAAAAGACGGCATTTTTTATCCGTTGATTACATTAGGTGGAGAGGAAAACAGTACAGATGTTGGAAAATATGGTCGTATGTGGATGGATTACATACAGAAGGAATATCCGCAGCGATACAGAAGTCTGGTACGATTTGGCAAATTACATGATAAGGCGACCAAGGTAAATGAAGTAGCTTATGAATTGCTGGAGGATATTGAAAATGAGTGGTTGCGTAAACACAAACCCAAGCAGTCGAATTCTTTTGTGGAAATGTATCAGCTACGGACTCAGGCGAGAATGATAGCAGAGGAAGTAGTTCTGCATGATGTGGTGAATTGTTTTCATTAGGGGATAAGTGGAGTTCTGTATCGGAGCTGTGACTGGTAAATAATATGTCGCGTATCCGCGACTTATAAGCTCCCGAATGGGAGCTTTATCCGGCGGGGAGAGCCGTATAGCCACTCCGGCGAGGAGCGCAAAACCCGCTTGCGGGTCTGCATTTTTGATGGCGAAGCTGTCAAAAGTGCTTTTGCGTTACTTTTGACAAAAGTAACAAAACCTTCCCAGGAAAATCTGCTGTTTCGTGCCGTATCCGGCACTCATTACGGATAAGAAGGAGGTGCCTGTATACATACCAAAAGAGGAGGATTTCAAAATGGAAAGAACGATTAGTTTTATGAATGGGGAAGGTTCCATAGGACACAATACAAGAAGATTTATAGCGGGTAATGTAGATGCCAGCCGCACTCCAAATAACATTACTCTTATCCACGAGGATATTAAGCAGGCATATCATAAATTGTTTGACAAGGCACTTAAGGAATACAATGCAAAACAGAAACGCAAAGACAGGCAGATTAAAAGCTATTATGAAAAGATATCCCGGAGTAAGCAGGAAAAATTATTTTATGAGGTGATTGTTCAGATTGGCAATAAGGATGACACCGGAGTGGGTAGTTCAGCTGCTGAGGTTGCAACGTGGGTGTTGAAGGATTATGTAAAAATGTTTCAGCATCGTAATCCGCAGTTATATGTGATAGGCGCTTATATTCATCTGGATGAGGAAACACCGCATTTGCATCTGAATTTTGTTCCATGGGTATCCGGCTGTAAGAGAGGACTGGAAACAAAGACGAGCCTTAAGGCAGCACTTGCTACCAGAGGATTTGCAAGCGAGGGTAAAGGGAACACCGAATGGAAGCAGTGGGCAGAGGCTGAAAAAGATGATATTGCCCTTATCATGCGTCGGTACGGGATTGATTGGAAGAAGAAAAACACGCATAATCAGCATTTATCCGTACTGGATTATAAGAAGCAGGAGCGGGTGAAGGAAGTGGCTGATCTTGAGGAGAAACTGGAGGGTGCACAGGTTGTTCTTCAATTAAAAGAGGAAAGGATTGAATCTCTGGAAAAGGAAATAGAGGATAAGCATGTCAGTATTCGAAAAGAACAATCCGAAGCTCAAAAGATGCTGAATGATACCAAGGCTGAAACTCGGAAATTGCAGTTGGAAACAACGGATTTACGCATAAAGAATTCTGAATTACGGCTGGAATATTATGATAATCTGGATCAGCTCGCTGATAAACAAAAGGAAATTGAGGCAGTTCAAAAAGAGGCTGACAAGAGGATGATGATAATGGACACCGCAAAGTGGCAGACGGAGCAGGCACAGATGAAACTGGAAGAGGCGGAAAGGCTTAAGAAGGAACTTTTGGGAACTGTTGATGGCGACGATTATCTGAAGGAGCAGGTGATAGAGCTGAGGTATCAGAATCAGATGCTCCAGGAGGAAAACCGAAGCCTGAAGGATAAGCTGGAAAAGGCGTATGAGTTTATGAAGCAGTTTGTGATTGGTGGGATGAATCTGCTGGAGAGGTTTTGGGAATGGATTGGAGAGAAAGTAAGAGATGTTGGGAGAGGGAGGTGATGGGAGAATTAATAGAAGTGTTAAGATTTCATTATGGAGAAAAAAAAGAATTTATAGTATAATATTTAAATCGAAGGAGATGACATTATGCTTGTTTATGAGGATATAAAAAAGATACGTTTAGAATATAGTATTAGTCAAACTAAGTTAGCTGAATTCAGTGGCTTTTCAAAGGCACAGATTTCGGCATGGGAGTTAGGAAAAAAAATTCCTGTAAAATCAGAAATTGATAAATTAAATGATGTGTTGAAGGATGCTGTATGGAAAATTGACCAGGGTAAGCTGGATGTGAAAAAGAAAAAAGTACAACATTCTGGTACAGAGAAAAAGTTACCTTCGGTGATAAAGGATGCGAAAGAATATGTAGCATTATCAGAAAATATGAAGTATTCAAGTAAATATGCGACTGAGTTGTCTGGATTATATAAAGATGCAATGGCACCAAAGAAAAGCAATGCGATAAAGGGAATTGCGTTGTTTTCTGGCTGTGGTGGAATGACATTGGGATTTGAAGCAGCAGGTGTCGATCTGGTCGGTCACGTAGAAATTGCAGAGTCTGCTAATCGTATTTATGCGGAAAATTTCCCAAAATCAAAATTGCTTGGAGAAGATATATGTGAAATATCTGATGAAGATTTGCAGGCGTGGCGAAGAGAGTTTGGTGATATTGATATAATTGTTGGTGGACCACCATGCCAAGGATTTAGTTTGGCTGGAAAAAGAAATCCTGAAGATGAAAGAAATAAGTTGTATAAGCAATATGTACGAATTGTGTCTGTAATTCGACCTAAAGTTTTTGTTATGGAAAATGTAGCATTAATGACATCTATGAAGGATGAAAGTGGAGAATTATTTATTGATAAAATAGAAAAATCATTTTCTAAACAAGGGTATTCACTTGTAAAAAAAATTGTAAATGCGTATGAATATGGGGTGCCGCAATCAAGAGAACGAGTTATTTTGGTTGGGGTAAGGAAAGATATTAACAAGTCATTTGTGTTTGAAACACCACTATATTCATTGGATGAGTCTGTGTATCAAATGGAACTATGGGGAGAAAAGAAAAAGGCATTAACATTTAGGGATGCAACCGAAGATTTGCAATCACTTGAAAATGGAGAAAAATCATACACAGATCCACTGCATTGGGCTATAACACATCCAGAACATGTAATAGAGTGGTTGATTGATGTTCCAGAAGGACATAGTGCACATGAAAATGAGAATCCAGAACTTAGACCACCTAGTGGTTTTAATACGACATATAAAAGAAATGTATGGAATGAACCATGTTCTACCATTAGCACTAATTTTAGTATGATTTCAGGATGTAGAAATGTTCATCCTACGGACACGCGTTCGCTTACAATAAGAGAAGCTGCAAGAGTACAATCATTTCCAGATGAATTTGTATTTTGTGGAAATTGGGGAGAAATTAGAAAGTCGATTGGTAATGCTGTTCCTCCAATTTTAGCAAGAGCTATTGCAAAAGAAATAATAGGACAAATATTCAAGGAGGAATAATTATGGCATTGGATCCAAAAAACAAAGGACATTTGTTTCAAATTGAGGCTGGTACAGAGGGCAGATTACAAGGACATAAATTTGAAGAGGTTGTTACAGAAGAACTGAATAAAATAGATTTTATGTCTGGCAATACAGTTATTGAATGCATTAAGCCTAATGTATATCATGGAAATCCTGCCAATGCATTAGTAAGTCATATTTCGCAAGATAAGGGAAAGCAGATTGATAGATTGAATGCGTATTGGCTTGGTGGATTAGCAACCGCTAGAGCTGGAGACAATATTCTGAATGAAAACGGCGAAAAGATAACAGGCTCTAAATCAGATATATTAATGGATGTTGAATACGAGGATGGTACTAATGAGAAAATTGGCGTCTCTGCAAAAGCTTGCTCAAATAATGCTCAAATGGCATTGACAACCGTATCTGTTTTTTGTGGAATGTTAAGAGAAAATGGGATAGATGTTTCGGATGATGCAGAGATTGGTCTAAAAATGTTTTGCGGGGAAGTGGGATATAGACCAATAGATGGTTATGTACCGAAGGATATGTCTAATGTTCCACAAGATAGAAAAGCAAGACAAGACAGATGGTTCTGGGAAGAACTTTCTGACCAAGTAAAACAAGAATGGGAAAATATATTTACTGAAAATCAATTAAAAATCACAATGATGTTATTGCAGTGTGCCAGAACTTATAAAACAGATAGTTATAAACCTACATATATATTGCACGAATGTGAAAAGCATAGCGATATTAATGATTGTAAAGTTGCAGTTATGTCAGTTGAAGAATTTGCTACATATTCGCAACTTTTTGATTCTTTTGGTATAAAGGGAAAACGTATATTGAAGGGGAGTTACAAGGGAATTGACATGGCAATTCATCAATATCCTCATTTTGGTTTTATCCAATTTCAGCCGATAGGAAATCAGCAAAATTTTTCGGAATTGCAATTTAATTTAAAGTCAAAGTATTATAACAAATTCAAAGCCTTGTTGGATAAGGCTAATGAACAGAATAAGGGAGAAGAGTAGTGAAAATTAGATGAGGTACTGACAACAAAATGACAATACAATCCCCTAAAAATCCACGCAACAGATAGAAATCAGACAAAACTTCCTGCTTTCTGCCACCGGAACCAACGAAAAACACTACACAACAACTTTGCAAAGAGGAGTTCGAATAGTAACACAACCCCGCAAACCCTTGAAAAATAAGGGCTTGCGGGGATTTTTTTTGCCCTTTGACCAAACATTGACCCAAAACCAAAAACGAGAATTGTGTGTAGGTGGCGGCATATTATATTTTTGGACTTTTAGAAGGTAATGGGATTTAATTGAAATGGATGATGAAGATGACATGGTTTCTGAACAATGTATGGTTTTTCATATAGGGAGTTATATGAAAAGGGATTTTCTGTTGATACTCTTGAAAATGCAAGAAAGTTTTATTTGAACTATCAGGGACGAATTTCCGAAACATTGTTTCGGAAATTCATAAAAGAGAAATCCGATACATTGTTTCGGATTTCTGGCGATGATGTTCGTGGAAGAGTATAATGATATCATTGGTAGTTTGCAGATTGGCATCGGTGAGGATGACTACATGAAGTATTTGCAGGCGATTCCTGTTGAGAGGACTCACGCCGGATACTTCTCCATAGACAAAAAGGGTAAGATGATTGACTCCAAGGTGGGGCGAAAGGAAACCACGACGGATGATGTGGATGCCTATGAGCTGATTATGAAGAACAAAGAATTGCTGTTGGAGCGTGATCCAAAGCGTTCTCCGGTTCGTTTTATCTTCTCTCATTCTGCCCTGAGAGAGGTCTGGGATAACCCGAATGTATTCCAGATCTGTACCTTGAAGCAGAGCAGCAGTGAGGTATGTAAGCGCCAGGAAGTTGGGCGTGGACTGCGCCTTTGCGTCAATCAGGACGGTGAGCGTATGGACGCCAATGCGCTGGGGGAAGACGTACAGAATGTCAATGTGCTGACCGTTATTGCCAGTGAAAGCTATGATAGTTTTGCAAAAGGTTTACAAACAGAAATTGCCGAAGCAGTAGCTGATCGACCTCGTGCGATTACGGAAGACTTATTTGTTGGTAAGGTAATTAAGGATGATAAGGGCAATGAACAGGTTGTCGATCAGGATACGGCAAGAGCGATTCATTTTGACTTGATAGTCAACGGCTACATTGACAAGAAAGGTATCCTCACAGATAAATACTATGCCGACAAGGCTAATCATGAGATTAAGGTTGCTGAGGAAGTGGCAGATTCTGCTGCTTCTGTGATTGAGATTATCGATACTGTTTATGACGGCAAATCTATGATGCCTGAAAATGCCAGAAGTAATAACGTGGAGCTGCATGTGGATGAAAATAAGCTTGCTATGCCTGAATTTAAGGCACTGTGGGCGAAGATTAATGCCAAATCTACCTACGTGGTTGACTTTGATACTGAGGAGCTGATCCGCAAGGCTATTCAGTCTCTTGATTGTAAACTTAGAGTATCCAAAATCGTCTTCAAGGTGGAAACAGGAACAATGGAGACAATTGAGTCCAAGGAAGAGCTGGTATCCGGGGCTTCCTTTGTGAAAGAAGAGTCTGCAAGCTACGGTCGTACTATAACTGCCAGTACGAATGTGAAATACGATCTGATCGGCAAGCTTGTGGATAAAACAGGACTCATCCGCAAGGCAGTCATTTAGGTTCTGAAGGGTATTCAACCAAATGTGTTTAAGCAGTTTAAGGATAATCCGGAAGAATTTATTATCAAGGCTGCGGCTCTTATCAATGACGAAAAGGCCACGGCGATAATCGAGGACATTACTTACGATGTGATGGATGATTATTATGGCATGCGACGGTTTATTAATTTCGAATTTTCAAATCAGTACATGCTTTTCTTAAGAAACTGCGATGGCCTGAATGTTTCGGATAAAAGTTTTAAGGTGCTGAAATTAGAAAACAATAAGATAACATTGGCAGAGGAGGTGTGATGGAATGGGGTTAATAGAACTGGCCAGCGGCAATTCAGTTTGGCGAGGTATGGACTATTATAAAAATAAAAAAGTGCGTTCATGGAAAAAGACGGGAGAAGAGACTTATGATGGAATAGTATCTGGAAGCGACGGAAACAGTTATTCTGTACATATTGATAAACTGCATCCAAGAAAGTCAAATTGTAATTGTCCTTTTGCTGCTGGCAGACGAGTGATCTGCAAGCATATGATAGCCTTGTATTTTACAGCAGAACCTACAGTTGTGGACGAGTTTCTGAAAAAGGTGGAAGAATGGGAGAAGGAGGAAGAAGAGGAGGAACGGCAGCATTTTGAGGAACTTCGGGAATATGTAAACAGTCTTTCGAAGGTGGAATTGCAAGAGCAATTATATAATGCGCTTGTGGAGTTGGAAGATAGAAGAAATGGTTATTGGTAGAGAATAAGATGAAGTCGGGAAATCCATTCATACGCGGATTCTCCGACTTTTTCATAATATCGCGCAACGTCCTGATGTTCGCATTTAAAAGAAAAATGTAAAATAAACTTGACATAATGCACGCGAAATATTACAATGAACTCAACAAGACAAAACACGTAATATAAAAAACAAGGAGGAGGGTTTTTATGTTGAACCATAGTTTTGCCGCACTATTGAGTTTTACGTTAATATTTTGTATCATTTTTCTTGTCACCAGGAAAAAAGCCGGTGCACTGCATTATGATGAAATGCAGCTGCAGATCCGGGGGGATGCGTATAAGCTGGGTTTTTCGGCAGTTATTGTGCTGCTGGCTGTGACGGGACTTTTGTATGACGCAGATGGTTTGAATATCTCGAATTATATGACAACCGATATGCTGCAGTTCGTGATCTTATATGCAGGAGTTACTGTGTTTGCTGTATATTCTATCTTGAACAATGCATTCTTCCGGGTACTGGAAAACGGAAACCGGTATCTTCTGTTATGCGTATTTCTTATTGTGAGCAACGGCGCATCTTTATTCCAGAGCATCCGCAGCGGCCGTTTTTTGGAACATGGTGTGCTGGACTTTGGGGCGGGAGGGGCTAACCTTCTGTGCGTAATCTGTTTTCTGCTGATTTCCGGAGCTATCGTGATTCGAAAAGCCGGTAGAAATGAGGAAGAAGATGAAGAATCTTAGAATGAAGGCTGCGAGAGCCGGAAAGGATCTGTCGCAGGAAGAACTTGCAAAGCTTTGCAGTGTGTCCCGGCAGACGATCAGCGCAATTGAAAAGGGAGACTATAATCCAAGCATTTACTTATGCATCGCAATCTGCAAGGCACTGGATAAAACACTGGATGATTTATTCTGGCCGGAAGAATAGGACGGATTGACAGACAACAGGAGAAACGACATATGGATACTACAAAAAGAAAAGGAACGATCAGTGTTACAATTACATACATCTGCTGGGGATTACTCACCGTATTTTGGAATCTTCTTGCAGAGGTAAATTCCGCTTATGTACTGGCCTAGAGAGTGGTCTGGTCCATGATTTTTATGTTTGGCCATCTGGCCGTGACCGGGCGGATGGGAGATATCAGAAAGATCTTTCATGATAAAAAGACAGTGTTCTGCTGCATGGTCAGTGGTGTGCTGGTGTGTATTAACTGGGGCGTATATATTTTCGCTATCAATTCGGGACATGTGCTGGATGCCAGCCTGGGATATTTTCTGGAGCCGATTTTTGTCACAGCCATCGGCGTGTTTTTCTTTCATGAAAGGCTGAGCCGGTTAGAGCAGATGACGGCACTGTTTTCCCTGATTGGAGTGGGGTATCTGATTGGTGTGTACCGGATGGTTCCGGTTATGGCTATGGTGATCGGGTTGAGCTTTGCTTTTTACGGAGCTGTGAAAAAGAGTGTGCATTTAGATGCAGGACTTTCCCTGTTTGCGGAAACGTTGTTTGTGACGCCGATCGCGCTTCTTTTCTGTATTTACAGCGAAATGAATGGTAATGGAAGTCTGGGAGTCCTTCATGGAATGCAGTTTCTGCTTTTTCCGATAGCAGGAGCGATTACTTCTGTGCCGCTTTTGTTATTTAACAGGGGAGTCCGCATGATTCCTTATTATTTGACGGGGATTTTGATGTATGTGAATCCTACGATTCAGTTCCTTATGGAACTCTTTTATTTCCATGAACCGCTGGAGGTTCACCGCCTGATCGCGTTTTGCTTTATCTGGGTGGGCGTCGGATTTACGCTATGGCATAATGTAAAAGAAATGAAGAAATAAGATAAAACGGGAGATTTGTTATGAACGACAATTACAATCCATTAGACAAAGAATTAAACCGGCTGGTACAGGTTATTGCCCGTCTTCGCGCGGAGGACGGATGCCCCTGGGACCGGGAGCAGACCCATGGTTCCCTGAAAGCAGCCTGTGTGGAGGAGGCCGCGGAGGTGGTTGGCGGCATCAACATTCTGGAGCAGACGGGAAATGCAGAGAACTTAAAAGAAGAGTTGGGCGACCTGCTTTTGCAGGTGGTCATGCATGCGCAGATTGCAAAGGAAGAAGGCTTATTTACGCTGGAGGATGTCATGCGTGGAATCACGGATAAAATGATTCGCCGGCACCCGCATGTGTTTGGAACCACAGCGGTTTCCGGCTCGGATGAAGTTCTGGTGAACTGGGCTGAAATCAAGAAACAGGAAAAAGAGGGAAAAGAGTGGATGGAAAGCTATCTGCCCGGCGCGTTTGATGAGGCAGAAGAACTGATCGGAGCGGCAAGAAAACGAAAAGGGTTTCGGTAATTATAATGCTTTTTTGCTTTTCCAGGGCCACCCTGTGTTGTAGCCATGTTCCTGCCAGTAAGCATCATCGACTGTGCTCATTTTCTTGTGCTTATGCAGAAAACGATAGAGGGTGAACTCGCACCATACTTTCGGCGACGGAGTCAGATGTCTGGCACAGTGCCGGACATTCCGGGCGGTACATGTTACCTTATGCTGAATGGATTTCCGGAAAGATTCCGGCAGATCATTCCAGGCGTAATCCCATACGCTTTGGGAAATGCAGTGGGTTCTCGCGAATCCCAGGTTTTCTGTACTGTCTTTGATATCGCGGACGGTGGAGCGCATACCGCCACCTGCAGCTGTGTTAATGATGACTGCCTGCTTTTTCATGAAAGTAAGATCAGGGCGGTGAACCATCCAACGGTATGCGAGGTGGTCAAGCAGGGATTTCATCTGTCCAGGAACATGATATACATAAGTGGGCGCACAGAACAGAATCAGCCCGGACTGTTCCATAGCCTCAAGGATGGGCGCCATGGCGGCAGCACCTCCGCAGGCCTGCTCTTTTCCAAGGATGCAGGCGCGGCATCCGGTACAGATGTGAGGCATGTCATCCGGGAGAAAGAAGGAAAAACAGGTTCCATCTTCCAGGAGTTCTTTGATGAGCATCTGTGCGATCTGGTAAGTGCTTGATCTGGTTTTTCGGCCGGAAGCGTAAATTACCGTGATATTCATAGGCAGTTCCTCTAAAAGCAGATATAGATTCCGGGTCAGGGAATGCAGTGCCCCGGTACCTGTATTATAATAATGGAATGGCCGTCTGTCGAGAAAAATGTCTGAATTACGGCATTCTTACGCTTTTCTAAAAATTATATACTTGACATTTCTCAGTTCCATTGCTATCATTGCTTTAAACCATTGAAGAGGAAGTTGTACCATATAAGCAGTCTCACAGAGAGTTCGGGGTGGTGGAATCCGGACAGAGTGTCGTGGTAAGTGGGCCTCAGAGGGCAAGGTGAAAGGGAATGGTCTGGAAAACAGGTCAGACTTTAGTAGCTGCGACGCAACGGTCAGCGTTAACGGACCAGGAATGTAATGGCATTCTGTAAAGAGTGGGTGCTTGGCACCAAACAAGGTGGTACCGCAGGTATATAACAGCCTGTCCTTGAACGTAGTTCAGGGGCGGGCTTTTTTTGTTTCATAGGAAATAGTGTCTTATGAAATAAAAACGCTCCGCCGGACTCTTGAATGTCAGCCGGAGGTGCCAGGAACAATTTCCAGACAGCTCCTGAAGATTTTTACAGCACAGGAAACAAGAGAAAGGAAGGAAAAAAGTATGAGTGAAGAGAGAAAACTTCAGTTTCGGGGCGGAATCGGGATGTCGCTGATTCCGGTAGCAATTTATGTGTTCTTCTGCATGGTGCTTTTCATTGGATTTAAGGCCTTCAATATGGAGGCACTTGCGGTAGGTGGTTTTCTGGCGCTTCTGATCGGCGGCGTTTTCTGTACCAGCTACAGTGATTTTTGGGAGAGTGCCATCAAGGGCATTTCCTCAATCACATCGGTGTCGGTTGTTGTGATTTTATTGCTGGTCGGTATGTTCAGTGCTCTGATTAAACTGTGCGGCCTTTCCGGCGGTTTTGTGTGGATCGCGAATGCGGTTGGCATGAAGGGCGGCATCTTTGTGGCATTTACATTTATTGCTTCCTGCATTGTTTCCACGGCAACCGGCTCTTCCATCGGAACCATGTTTATCGCGTTTCCGATTTTTTATCCGGCTGGCATTATGCTGGGCGCGAATGAAATGATGATGGCGGGATGTATTGTGTCTGGCGCAATTTTCGGTGACAATCTGGCTCCGATTTCAGATACGACCATTGCATCTGCATCGACCCAGCAGTTTAAAAATGGAAAGCCGGCAGATATCGGCGGTGTTGTTTCCAGTCGTATTAAATATTCCGCAGTAGCAGGCCTGATCACAATTGTAATCTTTGCGGTCTTTGGTGGTATGGGCGGTGTATATGAGGGCGGTTCCATTGACGCGGCAGCCAATCCGGTTTCTTTGGTGATGCTGATTCCGGTTGTTCTGATGTTAACTGTTTCAACAAAAACGAGAAATATTTACGAAGGTATTTTAGTGGGTCTGGTAACGGGTACTGTGGTTGGCCTGGCAGCAGGACTTTTCACTCCGGCACAGGTATTTTCCAACGACGCGGCAAACAATGCAGCAGTAGGCTTTTTGATCGATGGCATCAACAACATTTTGCCGACCTGCGCACTGGTCATTTCGGTATTTGGCATCATGGGAGTTTTGAGTGATGCAGGTATGCTGAATCTGATTGCTGAGAAGATTCTGAACAGCAGGATGGCGAGCACCACCCATGGGGCAGAGCTAATCTGTATGATGGGTATCGCGTTTACGACCATTCTGTTAGGCGGCGTGACCAGTGCTTCCATTTTGACATTTGGACCTATTTTAAATAAGATTGGAGCGGCAAGAAATATTCATCCATACCGCAGGGCAAACCTATTGGATGGTACGGCCAACAGTCTCCCGGCCATCATTCCGTTTATGAGTGTGTTTGTATTTATCGGATCTGCCCTGACCGGACTTTCTCCTGTTGTTGTAGCAGGCGGAACCATTTATGGCTTTGTATTATTTGCTGTATTTTTGGGGGCAGTGCTGACTGGCTGGGGATGTCAGAAAGAAGAATAAAAAGGAGCAGACAGAATGGACGATACATTTACTTTATATGATTTAAAAGTGGAAGTGGTAGCCACAGACCGGCCGATGGTGTGCAGCCACAGGGCGGGAGATTATTTTCTGGTTCAGGGGGAGAATCTGGTGTTCCCGAAAGATACATCCTTTTCCATGTATTCTTTAAGTGCCCTTATTCCGCTGCTTCCGGCAAAGCAGCGGCCATTGGACCCGAATGACTGGATGCTTTCGGATACCGAGATCGCCTGTCCGGATCCAAACTGTGGAGCCAGATTTAAAATTACAAGAGTAGGAAAACGGATTCAGAGTCATGGACAGTGCACGGTGGTGCCGATCCAAAGGCCGGAGTGAGAAAACAAAATTTAAGAAAAGAGGAAATCTGTCATGCAGAAAAAATGTCAATTTAAAAATGGATATACCTTTAACCGTGTTATCAATGGATGCTGGCAGCTGTCTGCGGAACATTGTCTGCAGGGACATCTGGACTACGATGATGCCATTCGCGCGTTCCATGAGCTGGTGGAGCAGGGCTTTACAACCTTTGACTGCGCGGATATTTATACGGGGGCAGAGGAAGTGCTGGGCCGGTTTGTTATGGACTTAAAGGGCAGCGGACATTATCAGGAGGAGGATATTCAGATTCACACCAAATTTGTGCCGGATAAAGATGTGCTTCCGGTCATCAATATGAAGTACACGGAAGGCATCGTGGACCGTTCTTTGAAGAGAATGCACCGGGAGGCTCTGGATCTGGTTCAGTTCCATTGGTGGGATTTTGATGTTCCGGGTATGATGGAGACTGCCTTTGATCTGGTGAAGCTGCAGGAGAAAGGAAAGATCCGCAACATCGGCATGTGCAACATGGACACTAATGCGTTAAAACAGATGGTGGATGCGGGAATTCCGGTGGTATCCAATCAGGCACAGTATTCTGTATTTGACCGCCGTCCGGAACGCACACTTCTGGATTACAGCGCGGAGCATGGTATTTATACCTTTGCGTATGGCACGCTGGCAGGGGGATTTCTGGCGGAGCGCTACATGGGAAAAAAATATGAGGCACCGGAAACCCGTTCCCAGGTTAAGTATATGCAGATCATTGAGGATTCGTTGGGCTGGGATGGCATGCAGAAGCTGCTTCCGGTACTGAAGGCCATTGCGGATCATCATGGAGTGACGATTGCCAATGTGGCAACCCAGTATATCTTAAATCAGAAGAGCGTAGGGGCGGTTATGGTTGGAACGAGAAACTCCAAACATGTGAAGTCCAATCTTCAGACACTGGAATTTGATCTGACAGAAGACGAAATGAAACAGATCCGTGATTTCGTGGACCAGTATCCGACACCGGAGGGAGAGTGCTATGAATTAGAGCGGACTTCTCCAAGATATAAGGGAATTATCCTGACAGATCGAAATCATGTGGAATAACCAGGAGGAGCGAAACGAGTGAAGCTGGAAAATTATGAGGTTCATTTACCAAACTATTCAATCGGAGATAAGATTTATGATAAAATCGGTCCGGTCTGCGAATCTTATGGAAAAAAGGTTCTGATCATTGGCGGCAGGCGGGCACTGAACGCTGCGGAAGACAAAATCCGGGCCTATGTGGCGAAAACCAATCTGGAGATCATCGGAACAAAGATTTATGGAACAGACTGTACTTACGCGACAGTAGAGAAGCTGCGTGAACTGCCGGAATACGAAGAAGCAGATATGGCGCCGGCAACAATTGAGTTTGAATAACGGACAGAACGCCGGAGATGCTGATAAAATGGGCATTTCCGGCGTTGTTTTATGTCGGTTGGCTCTAAAATGGCTCTAATTATTCTATACAATAGAAAGTATGTGGAGCGTGTTTTCTATTGTATAGATGTTTGTCTCTGCCGTAGGCAATGACAACTGTATTTACGGGACGTCCAACGTCCAGGATTTCACGTGGAATCGGCATTTCAGGCCCTCCTTTTATATAGTCTTATAATATCATATATAGTCTCATCGGTTGGGAAAGTTGTAATAGATGGACAAGAGATGAAATAGTAATTTCCTGAAGGTAAGCTTTTGGTTAGATTTTTCAAAGAAAAATGATAGGATAACAATACATAGTTTTAACCATGATATTCTGAAAAATTTATAGGAATGCGCTATTATCAAATTGACACAGGAATGTGGTAGAGTATAATTACAATTGAATACACTGAAAAAATGGAGGAATTACATGAAAGCACATAAATATTGGTCAGTTGGAGCATTAATTACAATGTTTGGGACTTATTACACTGGATATAAAAAGCTAAAATCAAGTCATAAATACTTTGCTTTAAGTTCTATGTTATGTATGGTAATGGCGATATATACAGGTCATAAAATGATTACTGGGAATAGAAAAGAAAAGGCAAAAAAAGAGAAAGTTACAGATAGGGAGGAATAAATAATGTTGGAAGTAGGAATTAAGGCACCTGATTTTGAGTTGCCAGATCAAAATGGGAAAATACATAGATTATCGGATTATACAGGAAAAAAAGTAATTTTGTATTTTTATCCAAGGGATAATACACCAGGATGTACGAAGCAGGCATGTGGTTTTTCCGAGAGATACCCTCAGTTTACCGAAAAAGGTGCAGTTATTCTTGGAGTCAGTAAGGATTCTGTAGCGTCTCACAAGAGATTTGAGGAAAAATATGGATTGGCATTTACACTTTTAGCAGATCCAGAGCGAAAAGTTATTGAAGCTTATGATGTATGGAAAGAAAAGAAAAATT
>ULSV01019557.1_pt1 | contig 16526 bp, 10 predicted proteins | sample 1956991 | NCBI WGS metagenome assembly ULSV01 (sample SAMEA4835717, study PRJEB28245) | human gut metagenome | biome: gut microbiome; material: fecal sample | place: Denmark | collected 2008 | reverse complement strand
CCCCTGCCGATACTTCTTCATCGGTAGAAACGGCTGCTCCCGCTATCCCCGGTAAGTATGGTATTCATGTCCGTCATCTGCTGCAACTGATGCTTTTCTACGGGCTTACCACTTATATCGTATTGATCGTGACGTTCAACCTTCCGTTCCTGATGGAGGCACATCACTTTTCCAGTGGGAACTCGGGGATGATGATTTCCCTCTTCTTCCTTGCTATCATGGCACCCGGTTTCTTTCTGGGGCATGTTGTAAAGTATCTGAAGGAAAAGACGAAGTTTTACAGTCTGCTGTGTATTGCACTGGGGTTGGCACTGATATGGATTTCCCCCAAAGAATGGCTGATCATACCGGGCTGCATACTGGTGGGATTGGGCTATGGGGTTATCCAACCGTTGATTTATGATAAAACGGTGGATACGGCTGTTCCCCAGAAAACCACGCTGGCACTGGCTTTTGTGATGGCAATGAACTACCTGGCTGTGCTGCTTTGTCCGTTTATTGTAGATTTCTTCCAATCATTGTTTCATGTACGTTCGCAGGAGTTTCCGTTTATCTTTAACCTTTGCATTACGATACTTGCATTGATATGGGCATATAGGAGGAAGAAAGATTTTTTGTTTGGGGATAAGCTGTAAATCGCTAGTTTCACTTCAATGACTGATATCGACGGTTGAATAGCTAAAATAGCCGGTTCAGCATATAGTCACTCTGTGTATAATTCGGATAGTTTACTTTTGTGCAAAAACCAAAAGTATAAAACATGTTCGACGCTATCCTTCGATTCTCAGTAAAGAAGAAGCTTTTTGTGGGGCTTACCACTTTGTTTCTTTTGATTGGTGGAATTTATTCCATGTTGACACTTCCTATAGATGCTGTTCCGGATATTACAAATAATCAGGTACAGATTGTAACCGTGTCACCAACTTTGGCTCCACAAGAGGTGGAGCAACTTATCACAATGCCCGTGGAAATCGCCATGAGCAATATCATGAATGTCACTGAAATCCGTTCCGTCTCCCGTTTCGGGCTGTCGGTGGTGACGGTAGTCTTTGAAGAGAGTGTACCTACTCTGGATGCCCGCCAGTTGGTGAACGAGCAAATACAGAGTGTGGCTGGTGAGATTCCTTCCGAGTTGGGTATGCCCGAAATGATGCCTATCACCACCGGGCTGGGTGAGATATACCAATATGTATTGAAAGTGGAGCCGGATTATGAAGATAAATATGATGCTATGGAGCTTCGTACCATTCAGGATTGGATTGTGAAACGGCAATTGTCAGGTATTCCAGGAATTGTTGAGATAAACAGTTTTGGAGGTTATCTGAAACAATATGAAGTAGCGGTTGATCCGGATGTACTTTTCTCTCTCAATATCACTATCGGAGAAGTATTCGAAGCCTTGAATAAGAATAACCAGAATACAGGTGGCAGTTATATCGAGAAAGTTAATCGTGCTTATTATATTCGCTCTGAAGGGATGATAAGCCGTATTAAAGATGTGGAACAGATAGTAGTAGCCAACCGTAATGGTATTCCTATCCGTATCAGTGACATCGGTACAGTACGTTTCGGAGCACCCAAACGTTTCGGAGCCATGACAATGGACGGCAAGGGCGAATGTGTGGGTGGCATTGCCATGATGCTGAAAGGAGCCAATGCCAATGTCGTAACCGGAGAACTGGAGAAAAGGGTGGAAAAGATACAGAAGATATTGCCGGAAGGTGTTACTATCGAGCCTTATCTGAACCGCTCTGAATTAGTGAACCGCAACATTTCTACTGTTATCTACAATCTGATAGAAGGCGCGATCATCGTATTTCTGGTATTGATTGTTTTTCTGGGCAATGTACGTGCCGGACTGATTGTGGCTTCCGTCATTCCATTAGCAATGTTATTTGCATTCATTCTGATGCGTATCTTTAATGTTTCTGCCAACCTTATGAGCTTGGGGGCGATAGATTTCGGTATTGTAGTCGATGGCTCCATTGTTATATTGGAAGGTATATTGGCGCATATTTACAGTAAGAAGTTTAAAGGACGTACTTTATCGGCAAAAGAAATGGATGCGGAAGTAGAGAAAGGAGCTTCGAGTGTGGTACGGTCTGCGACATTTGCTGTATTCATCATTCTGATCGTCTTTTTCCCTATACTGACGTTGACAGGAATAGAAGGGAAGTATTTCACGCCGATGGCTAAAACCCTGGTATTTTGCATTATCGGTGCTCTGTTCTTATCATTGACTTACGTTCCGATGATGGCTTCCCTGTTCCTGAAACATCATATTGTGACAAAACCGACTTTTGCTGATAAATTCTTTGAAGCACTGAATAAACTCTATGCCCGTGCCTTGTCATTTTGCTTGCGCTTTAAGTGGCAAACTGTTGCAACTGCGTTTGTGGCTCTGGTTATTTCTCTCTTTCTTTTCACCCGTCTGGGAGCGGAGTTTATTCCTACGTTGGATGAAGGGGATTTTGCCATGCAGATGACGCTTCCGGCCGGCAGTTCGTTGAGCGAAAGCATCGAAGTATCCAATGAAGCGGAGAAACTCCTGATGGATAAACTCCCGGAAATAAAACATGTGGTAGCCAAAATAGGTACGGCGGAAGTTCCGACAGACCCGATGGCAGTGGAAGATGCCGACGTAATGATTGTCATGAAGCCTTTTAAGGAGTGGACCAGTGCTGCCAGTCGTGCCGAAATGGTAGAGAAGATGAAAGAGGCTCTTGAACCGTTAGCTAACCGTGCAGAGTTTAATTTCTCCCAACCTATTCAACTTCGTTTTAATGAGTTGATGACAGGAGCCAAAGCAGATATTGCTGTTAAACTTTATGGAGAAGATACACATGAACTCTATCAGAAGGCAAAAGAAGCTGCTGCTTTTGTAGAAAAGGTACCTGGGGCATCGGATGTGATTGTAGAACAGACAATGGGGTTACCTCAGTTGGTAGTAAAGTATAATCGTGGAAAGATTGCCCGCTATGGTATCAATATAGAAGAATTGAATACTATTATTCGTACAGCCTATGCCGGAGAGGCTAGTGGAGTAGTCTTTGAAAATGAGCGTCGCTTTGACTTGGTGGTTCGCCTGGATCAGGATAAAGTGGCTGATTTGAATCTGGATAAACTCTTTGTCCGTTCCAATGAAGGCATTCAGATACCGGTCAGTGAGGTAGCTACCATTGATTTGGTGAATGGTCCGTTACAGATTAACCGGGATGCAACCAAACGTCGTATTGTAATCGGGGTCAATGTGCGTGGAGCGGATATTCAGCAGGTGGTGCAGGATATACAGAAGACGCTGGACAAGAATATTCAATTGAAGCCCGGATATTATTTCGAATATGGCGGACAATTTGAGAATTTGCAGAATGCCATCAACACTTTGCTGGTTGTTGTACCGGTAGCTCTGATGCTGATTCTGTTACTATTGTTTTTCGCTTTCAAGAATGTTACTTATACATTGGTGGTGTTCTCTACCGTGCCTCTTTCATTGATTGGCGGTATTCTGGCACTATGGCTACGCGGTCTTCCATTCAGCATTTCGGCGGGAGTAGGCTTCATTGCCCTCTTCGGTGTAGCGGTTCTCAATGGTATTTTAATGATTAATCACTTTAATGATATAAGAAAAGAAACTATGTATGCTCTTTCTACCAGACGGGTGATTGTCCGTGGAACCGCTCATCTGTTGCGGCCTGTTTTCTTGACAGGACTGGTTGCTTCCTTGGGATTTGTTCCTATGGCCATTGCCACCTCGGCCGGCGCCGAAGTGCAGCGTCCGTTGGCTACTGTAGTTATTGGCGGGCTGATTGTATCTACTGTATTGACACTGCTTATTATTCCTGTTTTCTATCAGATTGTAAGCTATACAGTGGTATGGAAACGCCGTTTCTCTGCCAAAAAGTTCTTGTTCTTCTTTCTATTGTTGGCTGTTATGTTGCCCTTTACGGCGAAAGCTCAGGAGAAAGTGACGATGGAGCAGGCTATAGAACTGGCAAAGCAGAACCATCCCCGTTTGAAAATAGCTTCTGCGGCAATCCGCCAGGTAAAGGCGGGCAGGGGAGAAGTTTTGGAATTGTCTCCTACCGAGATGAACTATTCATGGGGACAACTGAATGGTGAACTTAGAAAAGACAAGCAGTGGGAAGTAACCCAAGGCTTAGGATCTTTGTTGACTCCTTTTTATAAGAATGCTTTGGTGAACAGGCAGGTTGAAACGGGGACTTTCTACCGGCAGATCGCTGAAAAAGAAGTGGTGGCGGAAGTGAAGCGGGCATGGGCATATTATCTGTATGCTTGCAATCTTCGTGCCTTATACAGTGACCAGAACAAATTGGCCGGGCAATTACAGCGTATGGGTGAGTTGCGTTATCAGCAGGGGGAAATAACTTTGCTGGAGAAAAACATGACCACCAGTATGGCTGTGGATATGAAGAATCGCCTTTTTCAGGCACAAGAAGAGGAAAAACTGGCTTTGTCACGCCTGAATTGGGTCTGTTATGCAGACCGGCCATTGATTCCGGCAGATACGGCGTTGGTACAATTTCCGGTAGATTATCAGGTGCCGTCTTTTTCGGAAGTCCATCTGAATTATTTTCAGAGTCAGGCTAATGAGGCTAAAGCACAATTGAATGTGGAGCGAAGCCGGTTTTTCCCTGAACTTTCCTTCGGTTACGTACGTCAGGATATACTTCCACTGAAAGGATTGAATTCGTGGATGGTTGGAGTTTCCTTTCCGGTTTATTTCTTGCCGCGGCATAGCAAGATAAAGCAAGTGAAAGTGGCTGCCGTCATAGCAAGAACTGAAGCTGAGGCTAATACACAGAATCTATATAACAAAGTTTCGGAAGCTGTTGCCAGTTTGCGCCGCCAGTCTGAAAGTCTGCGCTATTATACAACATCGGCATTGAAAGAAGCGGATGAACTGTTGAAGGTGGCCAACCTGCAGTTGCAACATAGCGAAACTAATATAACTGAATTTATACAAGCCGTTAATGTGGCGCGTGACATTCGTCGCGGATACCTCGAAACGGTATATCAATACAATATAGCAGCCCTTGAATACGAACTTTTTAAATAGAATGATGACGATGAAAAAGATAACTTTCCCCTTAATTCTGCTGGTGCTGACAGCATGCGGCGAGAACAAAGAAGTGCAACCGGCAGAAGAGGCTACTGCTGTTGCCGTAGCAGAAAACGTGACAGATAGCATTCAGGTAGATGCTATCACTTCAGCTACTTCTAAACCCAATCAGGTATCATTTAACGGTACAATGGTTATTCCTCCACAACGGATGGCGACGGTTTCGCTTACGATGGGTGGGGTTATTAAAAGTACTTCTTTGTTGCCCGGTGAACCTGTACGGCAAGGGAGTGTATTGGCTACTCTGGAAAATCCCGACTTTATAACTTTACAACAGACATATCTGGACAGTCATGCACAGACTGAATTTCTGGAAGCGGAATACCTTCGCCAGCAAGCTCTTTCTGCCGAACAAGCAGCCTCCCAAAAGAAACTTCAGCAAAGCAAGGCAGATTACCTTTCAATGAAAAGCCGTGTGGAGGCGGCGGCTGCACAGTTGAAATTACTGGAAGTGGAACCTGAAGTCTTGCTGAAGGAGGGTATTCAACCTTTTTTGCAGATTAAAGCTCCGATCAGTGGCTATGTGGCAGATGTGAAAATGAATGTCGGTAAATATATGAATGTAGGAGATGCCCTTTGTGAAATAGTAGATAAAAGTCGGACTTTACTCAGATTGACAACCTATGAAAAGGATCTGGCAGATATGAAAGTGGGAAATCCGGTACAATTTCGTGTAAACGGAATGGGAAAAACAGTATTTAAGGCTACTTTGATATCTATCGGGCAGAAAGTGGATGAAGATACACGCTCTGTTGAAGTCTATGCCAGGGTAGATACTTTGGACAATCAATTCCGTCCCGGTATGTACGTCACAGCAAGGATTATGAAAGAGCAGGCTTCGGCTGAACAATAAGGTTCCTTATCTTTGAAAAAATAAGGATGTGATGGAATAAAATGTATCTTTGTATGTAAAATACTGCAAGCATGAAAAACCGGTATACTCTGTTCATACTCATCGTTTCCATTTCCGTGGCAACATTGATTCATTTTCCGGAATTGGTTTCTCTCTTTGATGTCTTCGAGAGCCAGACACTGTTTCCGGGGATGAGGCCTGCTGATGTGGCAAGTGAAGTGTTTTTCACTTTCATCTCTCTTGTGATTCTGTTTGAGGTGAACATTTTGCTGTTCCACTTTAACCAGCCGGCTGTAAAAATAACCTGGCAGAAGATGATATTGTCATTGATACTGACTTGGATTTTAAGCAGTTTGTTAGGGAAATGTTTTGTATTCCTGCATCACACTTTCGATATTCCGGCCATTGATGCCATGGTACATCATTATCTGCATCCTCTGCGTGATTTTATAATAACCTGTACCGTATCGGGAAGTTGTTATATATCCTACCTTATCCGGCGCCAGCAGGAAGTCGTTATAGAAAACCAGCAGTTGCAGGCCGAGAACATTCTGAACCAGTATGAGGCTTTGAAGAATCAATTGAATCCGCACATGCTTTTTAACTCTCTGAATACTCTCCGGTCACTGGTACGCGAAGACCAGGATAAAGCACAGGAATACATTCAGGAACTTTCCCGTGTCTTGCGCTACACCTTGCAGGGAAATGATTCGAAAAGTGTGTGTGTGAAGGATGAAATAGAATTTGTGTCAGCCTACATCTTTTTGTTGAAGATGCGCTTTGAAGATAATCTCTCTTTTGATATTTGTATTGATAATAAATATGCCAATTATTATTTGCCTCCTATGGCAGTCCAGATGCTGATAGAGAATGCAGTGAAACATAATGAAATAAGTGACAGGCATCCATTGAATATCCGTATTTATACCGAAGGGGAAGAATTAATCGTTACCAATCCGGTGCAGCCTAAACTGACTGCTACTACCGGAACTGGCATAGGACTGGCAAATCTTGCAAAACGCTATCATTTGCTTTACAAGCGGGAGATACAAATCAGCGAGAACGAGCAGTTTACCATACGTATTCCTTTAATACCGAGTGTTTCATGAAAGTAATTATTATAGAAGATGAGAAAGCGGCAGTCCGCAACCTGAAAGCTTTGTTACAGGAAGTGAAGCCGGAAGTGGAAGTAGAGGCTACTTTGGACAGTATTGCGGCTGTATTGGATTGGTTTGCCATATACTCTATGCCGGACATGATTTTTATGGATATTCATTTAGCTGACGGATCAGCCTTTGAAATCTTCGATCATGTAGATATTACCTGCCCTATTGTTTTCACTACGGCCTATGATGAATATGCTCTTCGTGCGTTCAAAGTGAACAGTGTGGATTATTTGTTGAAGCCTATTGGAAAGAATGATATTGAGAAGGCTTTCCATAAGTTGGAGCAGTTGCATGGTTCGGAACAAGGGAGATCCCCTGACAATGCTTTGTTGCAATTAATTCATTCGCTGAAAAAGCGGGAAAGTTATAAAACGCATTTTCTCATTCCGGTGAAGGGTGACAAGTTGCTACCGGTTTCGGTGGATATGATTCTGCTGTTTTATATTCAGGACTGTAAAGTGAAGGTTGTTCTTGCCGATGGTAAGGAGTATACATTTCCACAAACGCTGGATGAAATAACAGAGTGTATCGATCCATCCCTGTTCTTCCGTGTCAACCGGCAATTTCTGATTTCCCGTGAGGCTATCAAGGATATTGATTTATGGTTCAACAACCGTCTGTCTATTAATCTTCGTTGTAAGGTATCGGATGAGAAAGTGCTGGTAAGCAAGGCACGTGTGCAGGAGTTTAAGGATTGGTTTTCCAAGACACATTGAGCGTGTCGTGAAGAATTCATGGGCTACGAGTTACGAGCTACAAGCTACAAGTACTTTGCAGCGTAATAGCGCAGCCACTCGTAGCTTGTAGCTCGTAACTATTACAACTCTATCGGCTCATACTTCAGCCCGAACACATCAGCCACCGCTTTATACGTCACCTGTCCTTCTACCACATTCAGCCCCAGGGCCAGTGCGGGATCGTCTTTGCACGCTTTCCGCCAGCCTTTGTTTGCCAGTGCTACGGTGTAGGGCAGCGTGGCGTTTGTCAGTGCCATGGTGGAGGTGAAGGGTACGGCACCCGGAATATTGGCAACGGCATAATGAACGATGCCGTCCACTACATACGTTGGTTCGCTGTGCGTGGTAGGGTGGGAGGTTTCAAAGCAGCCACCCTGGTCGATGGCGACGTCTACGAGGACTGTTCCGGGTTTCATCATTTTCAGCATCTCTTTGGTGATGAGGTGCGGGGCTTTATCGCCCGGGATGAGGACGGAACCTATCACGAGGTCTATGTTGGGAAGCTCCATCCTGATGTTGTGCATGGAGGAATAGAGTGTCTTCACGTTCTTCGGCATCACTTCGCTGAGGTAGCGGAGGCGGGAGAGGTTGATGTCCGTAATCAGGACTTCGGCACCCATGCCGGCGGCTATCTGCGCGGCGTTGGTTCCTACGATGCCACCACCCAGAACAAGCACCCGTGCGGGGCGTACACCTGTCACGCCACCCATCAGTTTTCCTTTTCCGCCTTGGGGCTTTTCGAGGAAGCGGGCGCCTACCTGGGTAGCCATGCGTCCCGCCACTTCGCTCATAGGGGTGAGCAAGGGCAGAGAGCGGTCTTCCTTCTCCACGGTTTCGTAGGCGATGCAGATACCGCCGCTTTCTATCATGGCTTCGGTCAATATTTTATCGGCGGCGAAGTGGAAATAGGTAAATACCACCTGACCCTTTTTAATCAGTTTGTACTCGGGGGCGATAGGTTCTTTCACCTTTACAATCATTTCTGCCGCGGCATAGGTCGCTTCGACGGTTGGCAGCATTTTCGCACCCACTGCAGTGTACTCTTCATCCGCGAAACCGCTGTTTGCACCGGCAGATGCCTGTACATACACTGTATGACCTTGTTTCACCAACTCGGCTACTCCGGCAGGGGTCATTCCTACACGGTTTTCGTTGTTCTTGATTTCTTTAGGTACTCCGATAATCATAACCTTAACAGTTTTAATTTGGGGGGTTAAACATAGAGGGGCTGCCGGAAGTACTGCCTGTATGTAGGCGGATGGTTGTCGGCATACCCTCGAAAGACGTCGCAAGATAACGATTTCCCGGTTCCGATGTTCATGCGGGCGGAGTGTTTTACAACAGTATTTTTATGCAAGTCCTATACTTTCCCTTCCTTTCTCTCAGATTTCCATCCCGGCGTCTCCTTCGCTGTCGCCTCCTGTCAGCCAGGGGTTGATGCTGACGGTGGCGGTGATTTCGGCATTGCTCACGGTGACGTTGAGGGTGTAGCTTTTGCCGGCTTCGAATGCGCCGTTGCGGGCGGTGGCGTCGAGGCGGTAGGTCTGTCCGCCGATGGTGAGGCGGAGTAGGGGTTGGCCGGCGGTTATGGTTTGCGGGAGAAGCAGGGCGTGGCGGCGGTCGCGGGTGCCGCTGAGGGTGACGTCGGCGCGGGTGGTGCCGGGGGTGAGGGTGATGCCTTTCAGTTCGTAGGCGGTGATGGCTTGGGGCACGGTTACGGTGGCGGTTTGCAGGGCTTCGGAGGTGATGCCTGCGCCGGGTTTCAGGGTGACGTTGAGTTGGGCGGTGAGGTGGGCGAAGGCGAGGGTGACGGGGGCGAAGCGTTCGGTGGGGGCGGTGGCGGCCATCACGTCGGGCATCTGGTTGCCTGCGGGCGTGTCGGCGGGCAGGTGGAGGGCGTGGAAGGTGGTGGAGGCGGCGGGGTAGGCATCCCAGTAGAGGGGGGATGCGGTGCTCCACTGGCCGTCGGTGCCGAGGGTGAAGAGGGTGCCGGTGCCGGTGGGCGAGCCTGCCCAGAGGGTGAATTGGCTGCCGGGGGAGAAGGAGGTTTCGCTGCCGTCACCACTGCCGCCGCCGTCTCCGCTATTGCTGTCGGAGGAAGTGGTGGCTGCGGCTATCGTCACCGGGGAGGTGGAGAGGTCGGTTTCGGGGGCGTCTTCCCAGGGGTTGATGGTGGCGGTGACGCTGACGCTTTCGGGACTGAGGGTGATGCGGAAGAGGTTGCTTGTTCCGGCTTTCAGTTCGTGGGTGTCGCTGAGGTGGGCGGTGAAGTGGCTTCCGTCGGTCAGGGTGATGATGAAGCTGACGCCTGCGGCGGCGGAGCGGGGCAACACGATGGCGGTGCCTTGCGTGCCGGAGGCGTTGAGGGGGACGGAGATATCTTGCGGGGAGGTGTTATTGTCACCAGAAGCAGCGGTAGTAGAAGAAGTATTACCGGCAGCATCATCAGCGGCACCGGCATCAGCATCATCGACGGTGATGTAAGTATCTGTGTGGAGGTTGTAGTCAGCGCGGGTGTCCATGCCCCGGATGGTGAGGGTAGCGCCTGCGAGGCTGGCGGTGCTGACACTTCCTTTTCCGCTGATGGAGAACACGAGCCGTGTCAGGCGGTGGCTGAAGCGGAGGGCCACGTTGGGATGGTCTTTATCGGCGGTGGCGGTGGCGCTCATCAGGTCGATGGCGGGGAGACTTTGCTGGCGGCTGACGTCGAGGGGCAGGGTGCCGTCGGGGTTGAGGGGGGCGGCGTAGGGGTAATAGGCCAGCAGGTCTACTTGGGCGCCGGTGGTGGGATAGTAGGCGGTTTGCTGGGTGGTGGCGGGGCTGAAGCCGGTGGTGGCGCCGGTGGTGGTGGCGAGGTAGCGGTAGTTGAGCACGGCGGGGGAGGCGGGCTCGGTGGTGCCTGCGGCGTAGAGGCTGAGGCCGATGGCGTCTCCGGCTGTCCATTCGTCGTTGACGACGCGGGTGGGGGCGATGCCTGCCGAGAGGCTCACCGGTACTGGTTGTTCACTGTCCCCTGTGCCGGGGGCGTTTTCGCTGTTGGTGCAGCTTGCCAGTAGGGCGAGGGCTGCGAGGATGCTTAGGTACTTCATATTGATAATGTGATAGTGTGATAAGGTTATAATGTGATAATGCTATAAAGTGATATGGTGATGATGTGACTCATTTGTTTCCCGCCTCCAAGTCCGTTTCCGTTCCCGGGGTCCATCCTGTGATGGTGCCGGAGATTCCGGGGGATTCGAGGCTTTGCTGCAGTTGCAGGTCGCCGGTGAGGGTAAAGACTTCGTCGGCGGTGTCGGGGCTGAAGCGGTTGAAGCCGGAGAGGAAGGAGGTGAGGTCGTAGACTTGGGTCTGCAGTTCGCCCTCGGCGTAGTGCAGGGTGAGGGTGAGTTGCTGCCGCACGGCGGGGGCGATGCCCAGCAGGCGGTGGGTGGCGGAGAGGGTGTTGCCGTTGCGGGTAAAGACGGGGCGGATGCTGCCCACGTCTCCGGTTTCAGCTGTCCTTGTCAACTTGTCCCCTTCCGCCTTCGTCAACTCACAAGCCTCCGCCTTCATCAACTCACAATCTTCCCCCCTTGTCAACTTCTCTCCTCCTCCTATCTCCCTTGTGGCGGCGCAGCCGGTGAGGGTGGCGGTGACGTCGGTCAGTAGTTCGGGGGTGCCTTGGCTGATGTTGAGGGTGAGTTTGAGCAGACGGGTATGGGGCTGCATCTTCAGGGGCGGACGGTTTTCTTGTCCGGCGATGGCGCAGAAGGTGATGGCGGCGGCGCAGAGGGGTGCGGGTTCGGCAAGGGTGCCGTCGGGCAGGGTGGAGAGGCGGAAGCGGGTGCCGTCGAAGGTGAGGCCGGAGGCTTCGTGCCAGGCGATGAGGCTGTAGGAGGCTTCGGGCAGGGTGAGGAGGGCTTCGGGTAGGGCTGCATTGGCGGCGGAGGCAGCGGCAGTGGCGTTGGCGGCGGCTTCGGCAGAGGCGGCTGCGGTACCGGACGCTGCCAGGGTGAAGGTAGTGTCGGTGCTGATGGCGGGTGAGAAGTCGGTGGCGGGGTGCGTGCCGCGGATGCGTATTTGCAGGGCGGAGGCGGTGGGGGACTGCGACTGCCAGTCGGGACGGATGCTGACGGTGGCGGCGTAGAGTTCTTGGTGCTCGAAGAGTTCCTTGCGGTCGCAGGCGGTGAGGCAGGCGAGGGCGAGGAGACAGGCGGTGAGGCTGGTCGTGACGCTGGCCGTGACGCTTGCGAGGCTGTGGAGTGGGTTGGGTAGGTTGGTATTCATATTCTTTCTTCTTTCTTACTTAACTTATGGGTTGGGTTATGGGGGTGCCGCGGCGTGTGTCCCCCCTCAGAAGAGGCGGACGAGGCTGACGTGCAGGTCGGTGATGCCGGGGAGGTTTCGGGTGCGGCTTCCGGTGTGCTCGTAGCGGTGGAAGCGGGAGTTCCAGCGGTAGCGGTCGTAGCGGGTGTGGATGAATCCGGCGCCTATTCCGGTGTCCACTTGCCAGCGGCGGGGGAGGTGGAAGCGGTAGCCCAGGGTGATGCCTGCCATGAGGGCTTCGCCACGGGTGCCGGGGCCGAAGAAGGTGTCGTCGTACTCGCCGCCACGCACGGAGAGGCCGATGTGGGTGCGGCGGAATGTGCCGCGGGGGCTGTGGAGCCAGTAGCGCAGTTCGCCGCCTGCGCTCCACGAGCGGAAGGCGTGGGTGCGGTGGCTCGATGTCCAGAGGCCGAAGGAGGCGTCGGCGGCAAGGCTCCAACGGGGGGCGAGGTAGAGTTCGGCGCCGAGGTTGGGGGCGAGGGTGGCCCAGGAGAGGAGGTTGGCGGTGAGGGCGAGGCGGGGCGGACGGGACGGGGCGGCGGGGGCTTGCGCTACCGGTGACGTTTGCGCTGCCGGTGCTTCGTGCGTAGCTTGGGACTCGTGCGTTTCGTGCGTTGTTTGGGCTTTTGGGGCTTCTTGCGCCCGCAGAGGGGGGCAGAAGGGCAGTGCCAGCAGTGCGGCGCACCACAGGAGTACGGCGCGGCGGGCGATGGGGGTGCGGTGGGTGATGTTCATGGGGTTGATATTCATATTAGTTTCTTGTTGTTCTTGTTGTTCGTTATCGGGCTCACGGGGCTACCCAATGGCCTGCATAGTTTGCCCCGTCGAGGTCGTCACCGGTGCCGTTGTAGTCGTACTGAATGGCCTTCCAACTGATGTCGCCCCAGGTGGAGTAGGTGGATAGGTTTTCATTGAAGGTAGCTTCGGGGACGTCACGCAGGTAGAGGGTGTTGAGCTTGGTGTAAGCGAATGCATTGTAGCCCAAAGTGGGCAATGCAAGCTGATGCTGGTCGTTGATGCCGCTGAGGGATATTTCTTCAAGGTTGCTGCAAACGTCGAATGCCCCGTTTCCTATGCTCGTCACCCCATCGGGCAGGCTGATGCTTGTCAGGTTGCTGCAGCCGTAGAATGCACTTGCTCCTATGTTCGTTAGTCTTTTAGGTAGGTTGATGCTTGTCAGGGAGCTGCAATAAGAGAATGCACTGTTTCCTATACTTGTCAGTTCATTCGGCAGGTTGATGCTTTTTAAGGAGGTGCAACCAGAAAATGTCACTTTAGATATGCTCGTTATCCCATCCGGCAGGTTGATGCTTGTCAGGGAACTGCAACCGCTGAATGTATATTCTCCTATGCTCGTCACCCCCTCCGGCAGGTTGATGCTTTTCAGGGAACTGCACCCATCGAATGCATTGTCTCCTATGCTCGTCACCCCATCCGCCAGAATGACTACATCCGTGATGCTATTACTCTTGATGAAGGTTTTTAGCGCACTCATATCCGCATCATTTATCGTCCCTCCAATCACAATCTTCTTCTTATTCGGATCTGCCCCACTGAGTGCCGTTGACAGTCCTCCCGCCGTGCTGTTCGTCACGGCCGATGTATTATCTTGTCCGTTTATCATCACCTTGCTTCCCGCTATCAGTTTCTCCTTTTCTACGGTGGATATGCTGGCTCCGGCATCGGTGGTAAAGCTGATATTCGTTTTTCCCGTATCGCTGTAGGGGTACGGCAGCGTATAGGCACGATGTATCGACCCACCATCGGAGGGTAGCATCTGCATGGTGCGGAGGATGGGATAACTTTCGAGGTCTCCTATGCTGGTGTTGTTTGTGGCGGAAGGTGCATTGCGCAGCATCACCTTTGTGGATTCGCTGATGATGTCTATGCTTACCAGAGGGCGGCACAGCGTCAGGCTGATTTGGGTATCAGTTTTGGGTTTGTAGTAATAACAATCGCTGCGGATGCCTGTAGAACGCACACGCCCCCACGCTGTGTATAGTTCGTTAGTCCAGGTGACGGGCAGGCTGAAGGCAGGGTCGAACACCATATTGTTGACAACGTAGTTGCCATCGGCATCTGTTCCTGATTCGCTAATTAAGGCTTTCGCCCCCGCCCCGAAATCCACCTCCGTATCATCCACTGCGGGCGAAACGGCGGCGAAGAAGTGACGCAGTGTGCCGCTTTGCCAGCAGAGGGGGGCATCGGGGTTGGTGGGTTTCCAGGAAGCAGAAGTGCCGTCATAGATGTAGTTGGCGTGGGCGGCAGGGGAATATGCTTTGCCGAACACAGCGTCCGTCGGCACGAAGCAAAACACCGTCATCGTGCTTCCTTCTACGGGGAAGTCGGGATCTGTGGAGATGGCACGAGTTTCCGCCCCGTCATTGGGTGCCAGACTGACGACGCTGCCTATCTGTATCGGTTTCCCGGTGAGGTCTTCTTCTTCATCATCGGTGGACACGCCGGTGGAGGGCACGTCGGCCAGGGGGGCGACGGCATCGGTGCAGGAGGCGGTGGCGAGGGCGGCCATCACGAGGATGGCGGCAGACAAGGCGGACAAGCGGATGGTTCGTTTCATAAGGCTGTTTTTATAATTGACAATTGACAATTGCCGTGCGGACGGCTGTTTAAACTATGTGTATTTATCTCGGTGCTTTTTCTTTTCAGACACGGATTTCACTGTTGTGGTTTACTAAAATCCGTGTAATCCGTGTAATCCATGTCTAAAAAATCATCATTATATCAGCTAATCCGATTGAACAAGGCGCTAACGGGGGCAGGCATCTACTGCCCAATGGTTAGGGGTGTCACCTGCCCAATGGTTAGGGGTGTCACCCGCCCAATGGTTAGGGGTGTCACCCGCCTAATGGTTAAGGGTATCACCCGCCTCTCCTTCTGCGCAAAGGGAGAGGCAGCGTTGTAATCATCGGATAATTATCCCAGCGGATCGGGGTCTATTATGCCTCCTCCTCCGCCTTGTCCTCCTCCGCTACCGCTTCCGCCTTCTTCGGCGGCTGTGCCCACAGCGATGGGTTCGTCCAGTTCGTAGGTTCGCAGGTTCTTCACGACACGGCTACTGCCGCTGCCGTACTGTGTGGAGATGCTTACTCGCCATAGTCCGTCGGTGACGGTGGCGGGCAGGACGAAGATGAGGCGTTTGGGTTCGTTGATGGTGACGTCTTCGGCGGGGACGAACACTTTCTTTGAGGGCGTCTCTACGGAGGTGAACGTTACGCCTACGGCGGGGTCGGTGCCTGCCAGTTTCAGGTTCCGTCCGGTGAGGGTGATGTTCTTTCCGGGCAGGGGGACGCGGGTGGTGGCGCCGTCGGCAGTGGTGCGTGTGGCGGCTACGGCTCCGTTCAGCAGGGGGCCTACGACGGCGGGCTGGGTGAAGATTTCCAATTGGCACGCCTCCATGCTTTGGCGCAGGGCGGGGCCCATGCTGAGGGTGGCGTACACTTTCACTTTGGTGCGGTCGGGGGCTTTCGAGAGGTCGGCTTTCAGCACGGTGCCGCTGGCGCAGGGTTGCATCAGTGCGGTGGGGGTGGCTACGATGTAGCCGGACGAGAGGGCATCGCACTTCACGCTTTCGGCGGCGTTGAGCAGGGTGTAGACTTCGTCTTCGTTCTTGCCGCCCAGGCGGAGGGCGGTTTCGCGGGCCACGGCGTGGAGGTCGATGGTGTCGGGCATGGTTTTGGCGCGGAGGTAGAAGTCGTCCGGGCGCTCGGTCAGGGTGGCGTCGTAGGCCACGAGGCTGATGAGTTTGGTAAAGGTGGTGGTTGCCATAAGCTTTTAGTTTTTTTAATGGGTTTGGTGAATAATCGGGTTTATTATTGGGGGTTCTTTAAGTTAGCGTTTAAGCCAGTGCCCGCTGTAGTTGTCGGGGTTGGCGTAGTCGGCGGGGGTGGTGCCGGAACCGGGGGAGTAGGCGTAGTGGACGGCGGACCAGGCGGGGGTGGGGGAACCCCATTTGGTGTACTTGTCGGTGGTGGCGGCGAATTCCTCGGCGGATATGGCGGGGAGGAAGAGGACGGGGGAGGGGGATTGCATGTAGAAAGCATTGCCACCACAGGTGGGCAGGGTGGTGCCGGTGAGGAGGATGACTTTAGTAAGGGCGGTGCAATTTTGGAATGCATAGTTTCCTATGCTCGTCAGCTCTTTCGGCAGGCTGATGCTTGTCAGGGCGGTGCAATTTCTGAATGCCGAGTTTCCTATGCTCGTCAGCTTTTCCGGCAGGCTGATGCTTGTCAGGGCGGTGCAACCGTTGAATGTCGAGTTTCCTATGCTCGTCACCCCTTTCGGCAGGCTGATGCTTGTCAGGGCGG
>ULSV01026463.1_pt1 | contig 16935 bp, 17 predicted proteins | sample 1956991 | NCBI WGS metagenome assembly ULSV01 (sample SAMEA4835717, study PRJEB28245) | human gut metagenome | biome: gut microbiome; material: fecal sample | place: Denmark | collected 2008 | reverse complement strand
CTGCAGCCGTTGTCTCGCTTGCTGTAGCAGACGGGGTATTTTTTGAAGAACAAGCTGCTGCAAATACCATGACCATTGCGGTGCTCATCATAATCAATGCTCTTTTTTTCATTTTAACCACCTTTCTTTTTTCAGCAGACGGAATCTGTTTTTCTCGATCTGAAAGTATTTCCGGCTGCTGATGCATATGCGATCTGTAACTGTGTCTATCTCCACAGCCACTCCTATTGAACAATAAAATTGTGTCCAAATTGTCATCATTTTATGAAGAAAAGAAACTTTTTTCTTAAGATAGAAGTATGGAGAATGCAGATATGGGACAGCAACCGGAGGCTGGCTTTTACAGGCAGACAAAAAGTCCACGGACCAAGAATTTACTGGCCCGTGGACTTTTTATTTACTTTCTTTCATGCGGTTCTGCTGCCGTCTCAGCCTGCTTACGCATTAATCTTCAATGGTAACATACTTCTTGGTTTCTACCGCCGGTTTTGCTTCCTTCTTCGGAACAAACAGTTTCAGCATACCATGCTTGAACTCGGCCTTGATGTCCTGCTCGGTCACATCTTCACCAACGTAGAAGGAACGCTGGCACGCACCGGCATAACGTTCACGGCGGATATACTTACCGGTTTCTTTCTCCTGCTCATCCTTATCAAGTCCCTTAGCGGCACTGATGGTTAAATAGCCATCCTTCAGTTCTGCGGTGACTTCCTCTTTCGTGAATCCCGGAAGATCGATCTCCAGCTCATAGCCGCCTTCCAGCTCTTTGATATCGGTTTTCATAACGTTCTTGGCGTTGTGACCATATAGTTTCTTCTCAACGTTGTTCTCTGCGCTGTTATCGAAGAACGGGAAACCTCTCATAAATTCATCAAACATATCCTCACCAAAAATACTCGGCATTAACATAAGTCATCTCTCCTTTATCTATCTAAAATTTACTTATTATCAAATTCAGTCTTCTATAATTATGGCTGCGGTTTCTTCCCCGGCCAGGCAGCCTTACTGTTTTCCGGGGAAGTTTCAGTCATTTGTATTAGCCTTCAATGGCTACGTATTTTTTATTTTCTACCTTCGGCTGTGCTTCCTTCTTCGGAACGAACAGTTTCAGGATACCATGCTTGAACTCTGCCTTAATGTCCTGCTCGGTGATATCTTCACCTACATAGAAGGAACGCTGGCACGCACCCGCGTAACGTTCACGGCGGATATACTTACCGGTTTCTTTCTCCTGCTCGTCCTTATCAAGTCCCTTGGATGCGCTGATGGTTAAGTAACCATCTTTCAGCTCTGCGGTAATCTCGTCTTTTGTGAATCCCGGAAGATCCATCTCCAGCTCGTAGCCGTCTTCCTGTTCCTTGATATCGGTCTTCATCATATTCTTTGCATGACGTCCGTAAAGTTTCTTCTCTATTTTATTACCTGCATTCTCATCGAAGAATGGAAAATCTCTCATAAAGTCATCAAACATATCCTCACCAAAAATACTCGGCATTAACATAAGTCATCTCTCCTTTTCTATCTATGCTCAACCTTGTTTCTTTGGAACCAGGATCTTTCAGAGACCTCCGGGAACCTCTTTCTTTGTTCCCTCTGTATCCCCTTCCTTTGTTCTACATGTACTATAGCACGCATTATTAGCACTGTCAAGAGGTGAGTGCTAATTTTTTTGTGAAGATTTTGTGAACGCCGCAATGCTGGTTCCGAAGCACAATACACCGGCAATGCCACACCGGCTTCTTTCAGCCAGATTTTTCCCTGTGCTTTTCGCATACTGCCGGATTGCAAATGTTTTTCCCGTCTGTCATGCACCCGTGATCAAAAGCGCTTTCTTTTGTGTTGAAATTTTCTCCGCTTTTCCAAATAAATATCCCACTATTTCGTCCGTTTTTTCACCGCCCGCAGCATATACAGCGGTGTTGCGGCGTAAAAGAACTTCTCGCGTTCGCTCCAGAGTTCTTTCGTGACATCCCGCACAAAGGAGATATCGGTACACGGGAGCTGTCTGAGCACGCCCATGTCGAAATCCGGGCGCTGCGCGTTTCCGAATACCCGGTAATTTTCCGGCTCCAGTTCACTGTCGATGTATTCGTAGGAACCGTCATGGGTATAGCCCCTTCCGTATTTTTCCAGACCTTCGCGCTCGCGGCGGATCGCCTCGTCCCGCACCGGTCCCAGCTGATACGGCAGATGCCAGTTGGCATCGAAGATCAGGAGCACGCCGCCCGGTTTTAAGACCCGCAGCCACTCCCCGTATACCTTCAGATGCTCTCTTATGATGTGGGTCACATTCCGGCTGACCACCAGATCAAAGGTATCGTCTGGAAATGGCAGGGCACCGAAATCTCCCTTCAAAAGCTCCGGTGATACCCTGTAATGTTCCGCATTTTTTCTGGCGTGCTCCAGCATTCCTTCGGAACCGTCAATGCCCGTCACCTGGTGTCCGGCCTTTGATAACAGGACAGAAAAAAAGCCCGGACCGCATCCGGCATCCAGAATCCGGAGCGGACGGCTGTCCGGTGCCTGGGACTCAATCAGTTCCAGCCATTTTTTCGGACGGTCCGTGGCAAATTCCTCCTCAACATAATTGTTATAATTATCAGACCGGACGGTCCAGTCTTTGTTGATCTGTTCCTGTGTTAACATTACAAAATTTCCTTTCTGTAAATATCTTCGGATATCTTCCTTTTCTAATATCTTCCATTCCTGCAATTCGAAATGAATACGCAGGTAATTAGCAATTCCTACACTTTCTGCCCTATTAATTTACACCGTTATTGCCATTACACAGACAGCACCGAATCGATCAGTTTTTTCGTATACGGCTGTCTGGGGTTTTGGATCACCTGCGCAGTCTCCCCTTCTTCTACAACCCTTCCCTTATAAAGAACATAAAGCCGGTCGCAAAAGCTGCTGACCAGTGCGAGATCGTGAGAAATAAATAAAATTGAGAGTTGCTGATTCTGCCGGATCTCATTCAAAAGCGCTATGATCTGCGCCTGCACAGACACATCCAGCGCAGAGGTCGCTTCATCACAGATCAAAAGCTTTGGGGTTTGTGCAAGCGCCCGCGCGATCGCGGCACGCTGGCATTCCCCGCCGCTGACCTGTCCCGGGTAAAGGCCGAGAAAGCTTTCATCCAGGCTGACACTGCAAAGCAGCCGCCCAGCCTCTTCCCTGCGTGCTTTTTTGTCCGGCATGACCGGCTTTAGGGCTTCGCAAATGCTTTCCCCCAGTGTTAAGCGCGGATCAAACGAGCTTCTCGGCTCTTGAAAGATCATCTTTATGTTCCGGTAAGCCGCACGCAGGGCAGCTCCCTTTGCTGTAGTCAGCTCCGTTCCGCACAGCTTTACTGAACCGCTGTCCGGCAAGACCAGGCGGGTAACAATGCGTGCCAGAGTCGACTTTCCAGAACCGCTCTCTCCGACAATTCCAACACACTCGCCCGGTCTCACAGTAAGGGAAATGTCGTTGACTGCACAAAACCGCCTGCCGCCATGCTCATGAAATGTTTTTGTGATATGTGATACTTCCAGTATCGGCTGCATGTCTGACTGCAAAATTATCACCTCCCGAATCGTCCATGTTGCTGGCCACACACGTGCACGGCAATGGTCTTCCTTACCCGTAAATCCTGGCTGGCAAGTGTTGCTGGCCACGCACACACGCCCGGCAGCATCCCAATTGCTGCGCGCCCAAAGAAACTATCCACATGCGCCTGCCGTCTTCATAAGTTTTGGAACTGCTGCCAGCAGTTCCCGGGTGTACGGATGCTTCGGATGTTTCAAAACCTCTTCCCTGGTACCGCACTCCACGATCTGCCCATCTTTCATCACCACGATCCGGTCTGCCATCTTCGCAGCGACTCCCATATTATGCGTGATCAGAAGAATGGCCGTTTTATATTGCCGGCGCAGCTCCAGCAGTTCTTTAATCACCTGTGCCTGTACGGTAACATCCAGTGCACTGGTCGGCTCGTCAGCCAGAAGAACATCTGGCTTTAGAACCATCGCTAATGCGATAGCTACCCGCTGATTCATACCACCAGACAGCTGCACCGGGCAGCTGTCGAGAATCCGGTCGGGATCTGAAAATTCCATTTGTTCCAGAAGCAATTTTGCCTGCTTTCTCGCATCCGCTTTTCGCACGCTTTTGTCATGTGCATGCATGGCATCGTAAAACTGCCGCCAGATTTTGCGGGTAGGATCGAGCGATACGCCCGGCTCCTGAAACACGACGCCGATTCCGGTACCCCGGATGCTGCAAAGCCCGCCGGTTCCAAACCGCCTTTTTCTCCGGTTCCAAAGTCGTCTGTCCGCAGTCCGGCAGGCTTCTTTCCCTGCTGAAAAATGATCTGCAGATCCAGAAGCGTTTGTTCTCCGAAGTTTCCGGGCAGCTGACTCACACAAACTCTCTCCCCGAAACAGCACCCTTCCCTCCGTGACCATCACCCGGTCCTGAAGTTGAAGGATTGACTGAAACAGCGTGCTCTTCCCCGATCCGCTTTCCCCGATCACGCAGACAATTTCCGCAGCATGCAGCGAAAGGCTGATTCCCTGCAGAACAGAATCGGAACCATCTGCATAGCGCACTGACAGATTTTTTAATTCCAGCAATGCATTTTGTTCAGGCCAGCTTTCCTGCTCCGGCTGCATTACACATTCCGGCTGCACATCCTGCTCCAACGGTCTTGCACACTTCAGCTGCATTTTCTGCTCCACCAAATCCCCTCCTCTCCACTGGCATCTGCTTTCCCTTTTCCAGCAAGGCAACCTTACTCTGTTTCATCATAATCCACGGATACACGGACCTGCCTGACACAAACCATTCCTTTCGCTACTTCACGCAGGTCTGCGCCGTAATATGATAATAATCCACCGGTGACTGCTCCAGTCCCTCAACCGTATCCTTCATCGCCATATACATATTTAAATGAAACATATTGCAATAGGAGTTATCAGCCAGCACGGTCTTGTCGATCTGCTTTGCAAGCTCCGCACGCCTGCCGGTATCAAATTCCACGGCAAGTTCTCCAAGCAGGGCATCGACCTCTGCATTGGAATATCTACCAAAATTGTTGGTACCGTCCGTTCCGTAGCTGTTCATCAGATAAGAATACGGATCACCAGTCGGAAGCGTTACCTCTGCGTATACACTTAAATCAAAGGTTCCTGCATGGCCGCGGTCTTCGGTGCTGTCTAACTGCTCTACACTTGCCTCAATGCCAAGCTGGCTTAAAGCAGACTGCAGCGCCTGACTGCTCTGCGGCAGACCGGTTCGTCCATAGGTAATGATCTGGAGAGAAACTTTTTCTCCGTCTTTGTCCAGAATTCCATCTCCATCCGAGTCCCTGTAACCATGTTCCTCCAACAGTTTTTTTGCGCCCTCCATATCGAAATCCGGGACGTTGGCCAGAGATGCTTCATCGCTGAATGCCGTAACCGCCGGAAACGTGGTTTTCGTCGGAGTTCCCGCTCCGTTTACCAGCACCTTCGCGTAATTTTCACGGTCCACTGCCATGCAGATGGCTTTCCGGAATGCAGGATCACCGGTAAATTCATGTTCCAGATTAAAATAAATCTTGTATACACGGGAGGTCGCAGCCTGGGAAATCTTGAAGCCCTTTGTACCGTCAAACAGGTCGCGTGCATCATAAGACAAACCGTAGCAGGCATCCAGTTCCCCTTTCTGCAGCGCCATACTGGAAGCGTCCAGATCATTGATGGCGCGGATCGTCACATGCTTGCTTGCCGGTCTTCCACCCCAGTAATCATCAAAGGCATCCAGTTCCATGCGCTGGTTTTCAACATATTCCACCAGCTTAAATGGTCCGGTTCCTATTGTGGCGTTGCCCGCATCATCCAGGCTTTTCACATCCACAATGCCAGAATATGGGTCGCACAGACAGTTCGGCAAAACCGGATTCGGCGTGTTGGTTGTGATTTTTAATGTATTGCCCTCTGCGTCGATGGATGCGATATTCAATTCCTGCGCCGCACGGCTCTGCATGGAGCAGGTCCGTAACAGAGAGGCCTTTACCGCTTCCGCATCCACGGGATTTCCACTCTGGAAAAGTACCCCGTCGCGCAGTTCAATAGTCCAGGCCAGTCCATCGTCTGAAACGGAATACTCCTTTACCAGATTTTTTTCCACATTTAAATTTTCATCGAACCGGAATAATGATTCCATGACACCGGTACGCATGCCGACCCAGGCATACGCTCCCGAAGCCGGGTCAACATTGCCGACATAATCACCGAAGACAAAATTGCTGCGTGTGTCTGTGCCAGCCTCCAAATTGCTGGACGCATTCGCATCTTTTTTTCCAGCAGAACCTTCCGGAGCGCCTGCTGCAGCGCCCGGGGTCTTCCCGTTCATGGTTGCTGCATTCGATCCAGCTTCACTTCCAACGCCCCCAGCCGTTTTACTGCCACATGCTGTCAGCGTCAGAACCGCCAGCATGGTCAGACATGCAATTGTTGTTTTTTTCATTTCTACTCTCCTTTTCATTCTATCTGAAATCCCAAACTCTCCGATTTCCTGTTTCACTTCCAAATTGCCGGTGTCCATCTGTTTTCATATCTGCCCTTGTCTCCATATATCTGTCTGCAACCTTCCCAACATCTGTTGCGGCCTTTCACAGCAACAATCGTACAACTTGTCTCTACCGGCCCGGGTCCAGCACATCCCGCACGCTGTCTCCCAGCAGGTTAAACAGAATCGTGACCAGAAAAATCGCAAGCGCCGGATACAAAACAATCCACGGACACTGCTGCATCAGACTGCGTCCTTCCGAAAGCATGCTGCCCCACTCCGCGGTGGAGGAGCCGAGTCCGAGAAAGCTCAGTCCGGAAATACTCAGCATAGCACTGCTCAAATGCAGCGTTCCGGTCACAACGACTGGCCGGATGGCATTGGGAAATACATGCCGCAGCAAAATAGACCCACTGCTCTGGCCATTTAAGATTGCCGCCTTGACATAATTTTCCTGCCGGATGGAAAGCACATAGCTGCGTGTCAGGCGTGCATACTGCGTCCAGCCCGTTGCCGCTAATGCAAAAATCCCGTTTTTCAGCCCTGGCCCTAACATCCCTGCTACTGCGATCGATAACACAATGCCCGGAAATGCAAGGAAAATATCGACAACCCGCATCAGGATTTCATCTGCGATGCCGCCTGCATACCCGCTGACCATCCCTATAGTACAACCAATAAACATAGATAATACTACGATCAAAAGCGAAGCAAAGATGGAGCTGTACGCTCCTGCCAGAATCCGGGATAAAATGCATCGTCCCAGTCCATCTGTCCCCATCGGATATTCCGCATCCGGCGGATGTTTTGCCGCAAGCAGATCTACCAGTTCCGCATCGTGCGGAGCCAGACGCGCCGAAACCAGACTAAATAAACAAAGTGCAAGAAACAAGAGCAGGTAAACCATCATTTTTCTTTTTGCCCAGGTTTTTGAATGCTTCATGCCCCTTCCTCCATTCCGGCGTTGACCCGCGGATCCATATAAAAATAGAAGAAATCTGTCAACAGATTGATGAGCAGATAGATCACACTCATCCAGACAACAAACGCCTGGATGACCGGGTAATCGCGGGAAGTAACCGCACTGGTTACCATATATCCCATTCCCGGCAGGGAAAAGATCACTTCAATGGCGGCCGTTCCTCCTAAAAGAGAACCCACCGACATGGACAATAACGTCAAAATTGTTGTCATGGCATTGCGCAGCACATAAGAAAACAGTACAATTCCCGGAGCCAGGCCCCGGGAATACGCGCCATCTACATAAGATTTTCTCAATTGCTCCAGCACGGCTGCCCGCACCTGCCGGATATATTTTCCGGTCATAGGAATCGCCAGCGCCAGCGTCGGAAGCACCAGACTGTCCCAGGAACCTGTAGAAAGGATCGGGAACCAATCCAGCTTCAGCGCCAGAACATACAAAAGCAGCAGTGACACAATGTAGTTGGGCAGGCTGTTGCCGATAAAACTCAGAAAACGAATGCTGATATCTACCGGTTTTCCCTGTTTCACAGCAGTCAGGACACCAAGCGGAACCGAAAAAAGAACCGTCACAAGCACCGATGCCGCCGTCAGTTTCAAGGTATTCGGCAGCGCGGACAACAATTTCCCAGCCACCGGAGCACCATCCAGATACGATACTCCCATATCGCCGCGGACAAAGCGAGAGAGCCAGTCCACATACTGAACCAGAAATGGACGGTCTAAGCCAAGCTGATGCCGCATTGCTTCTACGACCTCCGGAGCCGGTGCCGTGCCCTGCCCCTGGAGCATCATCTCGACCGGATCCTTCGGAGAAAGATACATCAGACCGTATGTCAGAAATGTCACACCGAGCAGTACCGGAATGAGCGCAATGATCCGTCTCAGCGCATATCCGCATGCAGGATGTTTTTCCCGTACACTGTGTAAAACTGACATAGCCATTCCCCCTTTCCCGGCAATTTCTCCTATCTTTCATCGTCCCAGTACAATCGGACCTCTTCCTGCTGCCATGCATGCTTGTGTGCACGCAGCAAAATTCCATCTAGGTTTCTGGTTTTTCCGCACAGATCATAAACGTATGGATCGGATGGTCTCGCTCCCAGTCCAGCGGATCCTGCACCCCCGGTCCAATATCGTCAATCACCTTTATAATCTGCATTCCCAGCCTTTCTAACACAGCCTTGTCCCATTCCGGTCTTTTTTCTTTGGAAAGAGGAAGGGAATATGCCGTCTGCTCCAGTTCCAGAATCCGCGATTTCGGAAGATTTCCGGCATAATTGTGCACCGGATACTTCGCGCGGAAAGCCTGCTCTGCTGCCTTTTTCTGCGCACAGAGTTCATCGTCGTAAAGATACAGATACCAGTTGGCATCAAAATAAACCATACGGCCGCCCGGTGCAAGAACACGCGCCCATTCCGAAAGCGCCTGTTCCGGGTACTCCAGGTTCCAGACCACATTGCGGCTGACGATCAAGTCAAAGCTGTTATCTTCAAACGGAAGAAATTCTCCCCGGTGAAGGACAAACTCTGCCTTTGCACCATAGCTTTCAGCATTTTGTTTCGCATGCGCAAGCATCTCTCCGGTCACATCGACCGCAGTCACCTCATGCCCGGCAAGCGCCAGATTAATGGCGAAAAAGCCTGGACCTGTTCCAATATCCAGCACGCGCAGGCATTCTTTTTGCGGTCCATGGGAAAGGATCAGCTCCCTCCATGCCTGCCTCCGCCAGTCATTCATCTCCGCAATATTCTGCGCACTGTAGCTTTGCGCACGGTCCGTCCAATAAGACGTCAGCGTATCCAAAATTTCATCCTGATTCATCTGTTCCTGCACGATTCCTGTTCTCCCGATCTCCTGACAGCTTTGCTGCCATTTTGTTTTTGCGGCTGCTTCTGCTGCCTTCCTTCTTTCGGGCTGCTTTCTGCCGTTTCATTCCCGCGGCTGCTTCCCACAGCTGCATCCCTGTTTTATAAAACCTGCTTCTTCACTTCAGCAAGAGACATCCCCTGCTCTCTGGCGATCCGTGCCAGATCCTCATACTCATATTTCTCCCGCTTTACCCCATAGCCGGAAGAAATTTTCTTCTGGACATCTCCGTATGGTGTATGTACGGTCTCAAAGCTGCGCTGTAACGTGTAGCGGCTGCAGCTGTGCTCCCGCACGCCGATCGTTGTCGTATTTTTAAAGATCACCTGCACCAGTTTTTCCTTCTGGTCCTCATGGCACAGTACACTCAACAGCGTACCCGGTCTGGATTTCTTCATGCCAACCGGCACCGTGTAAACCTCCAGCGCACCAGCTGCCAGAATGGTTTCCATGGCAAAACTAAGTTCTTCCGCAGTCATGTCATCCACGTTGCATTCCAGCTGTGCAACCGTATCGCCGGCATCCTCTGTCTCACCAAGAATCGCGCGGACGCAGTTTGCCACCTCAAAATCTTTCTTACCCATGCCGTAGCCGATTGCCTCGGTGCGCATCACCGGCATATCGCCAAAGCGGGTTGCAAAATGCTTTAAGAGCGCAGCACCGGTCGGTGTGCAAAGCTCACCCTTTACTGCTCCGCCGTAAATCGGCACTCCATTTAAAATGTACGCGGTAGCCGGAGCCGGAACTGGTAAAATGCCATGGGCACAGCGCACCTGTCCGCTTCCCACATGAACCGGGGAAACGATGACCTGATCCGGGGCGATGCGGTTCATCAGCAGACAAGCCGCCGTGATGTCTGCAATGGCATCCATGGTACCCACCTCGTGGAAGTGAATCTCCGTTACCGGAACTCCGTGCGCATGACTCTCCGCCTCAGCGATCAGACCATAGACTGCCATAACATCCTGTTTCACCTGCTCTGGAAGATTCAGATGGTCGCACACAATGTGCCCGATGTCATGGAGACTGCTGTGGTGATGATGGTGTGCGTGATCATGTGTATGCTCATGAGTATGGTCGTGATCATGTGCATGGCCTTCGTGCATATGCTCATGATCGTGGTGGTGGTCATGCTCCTCATGGCTGTGGTCATGAACATGGCTCGCACATTCCTCGGCACAATTGAGATTGTCTTGATTCTCATGGTCGTGACCGGACTTGTCAGTTTTTTCAATGCTGTCATGGCCGTGATGGTGGTGGAACATCTCCTCCGACTCTTCCTCTCCATGCACCTTCACGCTCATATGGGTTCCGCCAATACCGCACTTGCTCATCGGCTCCTTCACAAACTCCACACCCGGGATTCCCAGACCGTTTAATTCCGCTACCACAGCATCTGGATCTGGCACCAGCTCTAACAGTGCAGCAGTCAGCATATCGCCCGCAGCACCCATGTTACACTGTAAATATAATGTTTTCATCTATTTCTTCTCCGTTCTTTAACTACTCTTTATTTTTTCGCCTCAGCCATATGATTGATCATGCTTGCCAGGTATCCGGCGCCAAAACCATTATCGATATTTACCACCGATACCCCGCTGGCACAAGAATTCAGCATCGATAACAGTGCAGAAACGCCGCCAAAGGACGCACCATATCCGATGCTGGTCGGCACGGCAATGACCGGACAATCTGCCAGGCCTCCGATCACACTGGCGAGTGCTCCCTCCATTCCGGCAATGGCAATGATCACCGATGCACTCATGATATCATCCATATGCGCTAACAGGCGGTGAAGTCCGGCCACGCCTACATCGTACAGACGCACAACCTCATTTCCATGTGCTTCCGCAGTCAGTGCAGCCTCCTCAGCTACCGGAATGTCCGAGGTTCCTGCTGTTGCCACCACGATTTTTCCCATGCCGTCTGCTGCCGGGAACTGTCCGATCGTACCAATCTTTGCATCCTTCCGGTAATCCAGCTGAGGATAAGTTTTTTGGATTTCTTCTGCCTTTTCCGGTGAAAGCCGGGTGATCAGGATGGTCTGCACCTCATGCTCCAGCATTGCTCCGATAATTCCGATCATCTGCTCCGGTGTCTTTCCGGCTCCGTAGATCACCTCTGCGGCACCCTGGCGAATTCCACGGTGCAGGTCTACTTTGGCATAACCGATATCCTCAAATGGCTCCTTTTTGATGGCAAGGAGCGCATCATCAACCGAAAGTTCACCGTTTTTCACGGCCTCTAATGTTTTTCTGATCTCACTATTCATCCGCGAACCTCCAGGTCCAGAAGCACTGCCGGATAGCTTTTCTTAAGCTCTGCCAGAATCTCTTCGCGCTTTTCCATTACAAGCGGAAGCTGGGCGGCAGGAACCTGCAATCTTGCCGCACCGTTTGGCATCATGCGCACACGGAAATCGCTGAAGCCAAGGGAGAACATGAAATTCTCTGCTGCCTCGGTCTTCTGAAGCTTCTCCGCCGTAATCTCGCAGCCGGTCGGGATACGGGTTGCCAGACATGCATAAGACGGTTTGTCCCAGGTGAAAAGACCACCCTCTTTGGAAAGCTGGCGGATCTCAGATTTTACCAGACCGCACTCTCTAAGCGGAGACTTTACCTGCAGCTCCTGCAATGCTTTCATGCCCGGGCGGTCTCCCGCATCGTCAGAAGCATTGGTTCCGTCCAGCAATACCGTATAACCATCCTCTGTAGCTGCCTTCATGATCATGTTAAAGATGACCTTCTTGCAATAATAGCAACGGTTAGACGGATTGGAAACTACCAGCGGGTCAGACAGCACATCGGCACGCAGCACACGGACCGGAGCCTTTAACTGCTCTGCCAAACGCATTGCGTCATCCATCTCAAACTGCGGCTGGAACAGAGCCTTTACATAGTACGCTTTCACATCTGCCCCATATTTCATAGCTGCATAAAGTAAGTAAGAAGAATCCACACCGCCGGAAAAAGCAAGTGCCACCTTCGGGTTTTCTTTGAAAAACTCCTGTAAGTCCATCGTATCCAGTCCTCTCTTTCTCAAAAAATAATAAAGGAAGGCAAGCGGCTTCTCCTGGAAAAGCCGTATGCCTTCCTGTGCATACATTCTTCAAAAAATACGTCGTAAAATCAAACACCATTCAGAAGCTTCTGCCTCTGTAAAACAGCTTCGTGCTGTCCAATTGAGAAGAATTATAGCATAACTTTGCCGATATGGCAACTAGAAGTTGAATGTGAAGTTAACTTCAGCTTATATTCTATGGCATTATATATCCCAAAATATTTATTTACGAACACAGTTTCCACTTTCCATCAGCTTCCCGACTTCCGCAACCACACCCTCGATCAGCTTTGTCATGCTCAGATCCGTCACACCCACGATATAGTTATCGCAGTGGTTTACCGGGACCAGGATGCGCTTTGCCGGACTTTGTCCGACAGCCGCTGCCATGGCAGCTGTAATCTCGCCAAGAAGTGCGTCCGCAATCACAATTCCGACCGGTCCGATGATCACATCGGCTCTACGGCTGCACACAATGACCGGATTTTCGCCGGTGGCTGCCGCATCCGCCCCTGCTTTTAACATGGAAGAAGTAGCCAGACTGTTGGTTCCCACCGCGGTGATATACTGCTCCGGATAACGTTTTTTCAAAGCACTCACAATCTGTTTTCCAATGCCGCCGCCCTGCGCATCAATCACAAGTATATTCATACAATTATGCTTCCTCTTTTCATGGATTTTTTCTGATATTTCACTTGCACTCCGAGTAAACTGCTTCCGTACATTCAGTCAGGCTTCACTCTGTTCCACATTTCCACTGGTAATTTTTCATATCCACACAGCCATTTTTCTTGAATTGTACACCCTCGTCTTCCAGAAGAAGCCTCTGCTCCCACCAGCCAGGAGCGGTACGCCCCGCACGGTTAACAACCCGATGGCAGGGATACTCCCCATACCATTCAGCCCGACTCAACACTTTCCCCACCAGCCGGGAATTTTTATCCCGACCGATAAGTTTTGCAATTTGTCCATAGGAAGCAACACACCCTTCTGGAATTTCCTCCACTACTGACAGAATTTCATAAATAAAATTTTCGTTCAGTTTACTCATGAACTTCCAGCACTTTCTCCAGCTCCTCGATCACAATCTTCATTGCCTTAATGCGGGCATATTTTTTATCGACAGATTCCAGAATATGCCACGGTGCGTAGGTCGTGCTGGTCTTCGCGATCATCTCGTTTACTGCCTGCTCGTACTGATCCCATTTTTCCCGGTTTCTCCAGTCTTCATCGGTGATCTTCCACTGTTTTTCCGGGGTGTTCTGGCGCTCGGTAAACCGCGCAAGCTGGGTGTCCTTATCGATCTGTACCCAGAATTTGATGATGACAGCGCCCCAGTCATGAAGCTCCTTCTCAAACTCATTGATCTCATGGTAAGCCCGCTTCCAGTCATTCTCGCTGCAGAAGCCCTCCAGCCGCTCTACCATAACACGGCCATACCAGGTACGATCGAAAATGGCAATGTGGCCTGTCTTGGGCAGTCTGGTCCAGAAACGCCACAGGTAATGTCTGGCTTTCTCGTGCGGCTCCGGGCTTGCGATCGGATGCACCTCGTATCCACGCGGGTCCAGCGCACTGGTGATGCGCTTGATATTTCCACCCTTTCCTGCGGCATCCCAGCCCTCGTAAGCAATGATCACCGGGACCTTCTTGCGGTACAGGCGGTTGTGCAGCTCCCCAAGGCGTTCCTTTAACTGCTTCAACTCTTTTTTGTATTCTTCGTCAGTAATGGTCTTATCGAGCGGGATCTCGGAAAGCAAAGGCATGCGCTCCAGCGGGAACACATTCTGTAACAGCGGCACTGCCATCTGGCTGTTGCTGAGGGCAACATCGATTCCCTGGGTCAGGATTTCCATGATCTGCAGTTCCGTCCACTTTCTCGATTTCGCATCAATAATGTACCATGGAGTCGATGGCATGCTTGTCCGCTTTAAATAATCCGCGAACACTTCCCCGCAATCTTCATAGTGCTCATGCTGCCACAGATCGTAGCTGCTGACGCGCCACTGCGTATCCTTCTCTTCAGTCAGATGGCTGATGCGCTTCCCCTGCTCCTTTTTGGAAATATTCAAAAACAGCTTCACCACCAGATAGCCATTATCCGTCAGCTGGCGCTCAAAACGGCGCACACTCTCCAGCCGTTTTTCATATTCTTTCTCCGAAAGCTCGCCCTGAAGATAAGCAGAGGTCAGTTCACTCATCCAGCCTGAATCCAAAAACACGAACTTTCCCGCTTCCGGAATCTTTGCAAAATAGCGGTATAAAAATGGCTTACGGGCATCCTCCTCGCTTTTTTTCTCCATATCGAAAACCTTGAAGAAACGCGGGTCGATATTCTGGATGACCCGTCCGATGCTAGAGCCCTTACCCGAGGTTCCCCAGCCTTCTACCAGCACCAGAACCGGAACTTTCTTCTCCTTCATCTGAAGCTGCTGTACCGCAAGTTTCTCTCTGGCTGCCTCAAGTCTCGTCTTCAGTTCCTTCTCTTCCGGCATCTTGGCCGGGATCCATTCCTTTAGCACAGACAGATCCTCCTTCTTTCCCGTAAAGCTTTTTTCCGGTATTGTTCACATGCCAGAGGACTCCGGCAACGGGAGCTTCAATCCAGGATTTCCCGCTCCATGAACAACAACGGTTTTCTATGTATCATTCAGCCCTGTATGCTTTGTTAACACAAACAGTTAAGTCTATTATACACAATATTGCTTCTGGTATCTAGAGAAAATCTGTTAATACACTAGTCTGCCTGTGTCGCTTTTACAGTTGCCTTAATAGTCTGCGTTGTTCTCCCATTACGGCCAATATCCGTATCTTCCTGATCCTTATTGGCCCGCATATAATCCCATTTCCAGTATACGCGGTAAAGTACATTGCCATCAGTATGATTCAATGTATCTGATGTAGATGCTACCTTCACCTCTGACGGATCTGCCTTCCATGTTACAGTGCTGGCATCCGGACAAGCTATCTCATTTTTAAAACCATCAATTTTTAAGATCGCATAATCCAGGGGCAAAGAAGATTCTCCTTCTGCATCCAGATTGATCGCATAATCTGCTGCCACCTCCGACAGGTTCTGGATTTTCAGATCAACATATCCCCAGGTGCCAGGTGCCACTATTGTCTCATCACCACCAGCTTTAACACGCTTGTCCTCTATTACCCCCTTAGTATCCAGTACTTTATTGAACAGATCGAAAGACATACTATCGGTACCGTTCGTTGAAATCGCCTTCAGGTTTCCTCCTGTTCCGGCATTGATAACCCATTTTGCAGCCCGGGCCATATCTGTTCCGCTGCCAGAACTCGCATACCTGGCCAGTGTTCCGCTAAACAGGCTGAAGCTAAGCATAACCGCTACACCCAATGCATAGGCCATTCGCATCGTGTTGTGTTTTCTCATACAGATTCCCCCTTTTTAATTTTCCGCAAACGCACATTTTCTTTTCCTCTACAAGTTTTTGCAGTGTTTCCATACTCTTGGCGTCACAGATTTTCATGTATTAATTCCATCCGGCAGCGCGCCTCCTCCGGAGTAGAATCCTAAAACAAAAAATTGATAAACGCGCCACTGGCGCCTCCTTGATATGCAGTAAAAACGGGATTATGATCCTGATAAGCATGATAATAAACAAGATAACTTTTGAAAAAATCATAGAAATGTATAAAGAAAGCATAGCACAGAGCCACTTATCCGGCAAGAAATTCCGTTCGACATAGTTCGGCAAAAATCGCGTGTTGCTGTTTGCACAACGCATGCCCAGCAACAAAACCTTCCGTTACGGAAAGCTAACGGCAATTGTATTTTTCCTGCACAAACGATATGTGTCTGCATGGCAGAAGCCATGGAAATCCCCAAAGAATCACTGCAGGACTTAACCGTCTGTGCCCTCCTGCATGACAATGCATTGACCGAAACACGCCCCTACAAGGCTGGCATGCACCACAAAAAAGCCATTGCCATCCTTCAGGAAAATGCAGCCAGTAAGAGTATGTGATATAATTTTTATTTTTCAATGCCTGTTTTAACTGTAGATAACTCTGATCTTCAAGGAACTTTAATGCAAATCTCCGAATCAGTGCTGCGCTGTGAAGGCATCCCAAGACAGCTTCATAGTTTTCTCCAATAGCTTCATAGCACTCTCGCATTGTCATATTTTAGTTCTCCTGTCAATTGTATTCTACTAATTCATGAACCTCTGCTAATCAATTATATACATACCTTATAATTGTTTTTATAACTTCATCAATCACAATCGGCTTTGACAAATGTGCGTTCATTCCTGCATCCAATGATGCCTGAACATCTTCTGCAAATGAATTAGCTGTCATTGCTATAATAGGAATGTTTTTTCCATCAGGTCTGTCATTCATTGCCCTGATTGCTTTTGTCGCTTCATAACCATTCATTTCAGGCATCATGACATCCATCAGGATTACATCAAACGTGCCTTCCGGATGATTTCTGAAAATCTCAACAGCATTCTTTC
>ULSV01024068.1_pt1 | contig 17427 bp, 14 predicted proteins | sample 1956991 | NCBI WGS metagenome assembly ULSV01 (sample SAMEA4835717, study PRJEB28245) | human gut metagenome | biome: gut microbiome; material: fecal sample | place: Denmark | collected 2008 | reverse complement strand
TGTGGTAGCAATACCTTGTGGGTTCGACTCCCATCTTCTGCATGAGCAGAGCGAAGAACAATTGGTTCTTCGCTTTTTTCATTTCATGAGAAATCAAGGTCTGTGAAACAAGAACGCTCCGAGAAGCTATAAAGCGCTGGCTATGTATTTGCTGATTGATTGGGAAAAATAAATTCACATAGTTCTGCATGTTTTCACGGAAAAATAAATTTTTATAAAAATTAAAAAATCAGTTGACAAATCAGAATGGGTTGGATATAATATACATGTTGGTTCGGTGAATAGTTCATCGGGGCAATGGTTCGCAGAAGTGGCGGAATTGGCAGACGCGCACGGTTCAGGTCCGTGTGGTAGCAATACCTTGTGGGTTCGACTCCCATCTTCTGCACGAGCAGAGCGAAGGACGATTGGTTCTTCGCTCTTTTTGCATACCCTGAAACGGAAAATAGTATGAAAATTTCGGAAATTATGTTATACTTATTATAATTGTGAGTCTGGAAAGGGGGAAATGCTTTTATGAATATCAGAGAGATGAGAGAAGCCTGGGAAGCAGATTATCTGAGTCCCTATGCAGCTTTAAGCAGAGATACACAGGGGCGTGACCGCGAGGAAGAGCCTTGCGACATCCGCACAGCGTACCAGCGTGACCGCGACCGGATCCTGCACTGTAAGTCTTTTCGCAGATTAAAGCATAAAACGCAGGTGTTTCTGGCACCGGAGGGAGACCATTACCGGACCCGCCTGACTCATACACTGGAGGTTGCGCAGATTGCAAGAACCATTTCCCGTGCACTCCGGCTAAACGAAGATCTGACAGAAGCCATTGCCCTCGGACACGATCTGGGGCATACGCCCTTTGGACACTCCGGAGAGCGGATCCTGGATGAGCTTTGTCCCTATGGGTTTGCCCACTATCTTCAGAGTGTGCGTGTCGTGGAGGTGCTCGAAAAGGATGGAAAAGGGCTGAATCTTACAAAAGAGGTCCGGGACGGCATCAAGAATCACAGGACCAGCGGCCATCCTTCTACACTGGAGGGATGTGTGGTGCGTCTTTCTGACAAGATTGCGTATATCAACCACGATATCGACGATGCTATCCGGGCAAAAATCTTCACCGAGGACCAGCTTCCGTCCCGCTACACCGATGTCCTGGGACACAGCGTGCGGGAGCGGCTGAATCTTCTGGTACACGATATCATCCTGCAGAGCATGGATGCTCCGGAAATTAAAATGTCGCCCGCCATCGAGGAAGCGATGCAGGGACTTCGTGGATGGATGTTTGAAAATGTGTACGAAAACAAGGTTCCAAAAGCAGAGGAGGGAAGAGCCCAGCAGCTGCTGGTATTTTTGTACCGGTATTATCTGGAGCACACATCTGAGCTGCCTGAGGAATACCTGTTTATGATCCGGAAACGGGGAGAACCAAAGGAGCGGGTGGTCTGTGATTATATCGCAGGCATGAGCGACAGCTATTCCATCGACAAATTTGAGGAGTTGTTCATCCCGAAATCCTGGAAGGTGCATTAAAGGCTACTGTTATAACCATGATAAGGCGAAAGGAGCAGAGTTTCATGTATTATCCGGAAGATGTCGTAGAAGAGGTACGGACAAGAAATGATATTGTAGATGTGATCTCTGGATATGTAAAGCTTCAGAAAAAAGGGTCAAATTATTTTGGCCTTTGTCCGTTCCATAACGAGAAATCCCCTTCGTTTTCCGTGTCACCACAGAAGCAGATGTATTATTGTTTTGGCTGTGGAGCCGGGGGCAATGCGATCACGTTTGTTATGGAATATGAAAATTATTCCTTCTCGGAGGCATTAAAGGTGCTGGCAGACCGGGCCGGAATCCATTTGCCAGAGGTGGAATATTCAAAAGAGGAGCGGGAGAAGGCGGATAAACGTTCGACATTGCTTGAAATCAATAAGCTGGCGGCAAATTATTTTTATTACCAGCTCCATCAGCCACAGGGAAAGCTGGGCTATGACTATTTCCGGAAGCGGGAATTATCCGACGATACCATCCGGCACTTCGGACTTGGCTTTTCCAACAAGACCAGCAACGATCTGTACCAGTATCTGCGCTCGAAGGGCTATACCGATGAGATCCTGCGCGACAGCGGCCTTGTGACCATGGAAGAACGCGGGACCTACGATAAATTCTGGAACCGTGTTATGTTCCCGATCATGGATGTCAACAACCGTGTGATCGGGTTTGGCGGGCGCGTGCTGGGCGATGGAACCCCGAAGTACTTAAACTCGCCGGAGACGATGATCTTTGATAAGAGCCGGAATCTGTATGGCCTGAATTATGCCCGCACAAGCAGGGAAAAATATATGCTGGCCTGTGAGGGCTACATGGATGTGATCGCTATGCACCAGGCGGGCTTTACCAATGCAGTGGCATCGTTAGGAACTGCCTTTACAACCCAGCATGCCGTGCTGTTAAAGCGCTATACGGACACCGTTATCCTGACCTACGACAGTGACGGAGCCGGCATAAAGGCTGCACTCCGTGCAATCCCGATCCTAAAGGAGGCCGGCATCTCCACAAAGGTACTGAATTTAAAGCCCTATAAGGATCCGGACGAATTTATAAAGAATCTTGGTGCAGATGCTTTCCGGGAGCGGATCGCGTCGGCCCAGAACAGCTTCCTCTACGAGATCGACGTATTAAAGCGGGAATACGACTTAGAGGACCCGGAACAGAAAACCCGTTTTTACAATGCTACAGCCAGAAAGCTTCTGGAGTTTCATGAGGCGCTGGAACGGGACAACTATATCAGGGCGGTCGCACAGGCCCAGATGATCCCTTATGAAGACCTGCGCAGGCTGGTAAACCGTCTGGGCAGCCAGCTTGGACCGGCTACCGGAAAACGCTATGAGGAGGATAGAAGGGATCCACAGGAGCGCAAAAAGAAGAAGGAAAAGGATGACGGGATCCGCAGATCCCAGCGTCTCCTCCTGACCTGGCTGATCGAGCGTCCCCAGCTGTTTGAAAAGATCGAGGGAATCATCAGCGCAGAGGACTTTCGGGAACCGCTGTATCACGAGGTTGCCTGCATGGTTTTTGACGGTCATAAGCAGGGGAGCCTGAATCCGGCGGGAATCCTGAACCGTTTTATCAACGATGAAGAACAGTATAAGCAGGTGGCGGCTTTGTTTAACGCCAGTCTGCAGGATTCATTAAATAATGAAGAACAGCGAAAAGCATTTTCTGAGACAGTGCTGAAAGTAAAGAAAAACAGCCTGGATGAGGCAAGCCGGAGCGCCACAGACATTGCACAGCTCCAGGAAATCATCCGGCAGCAGGCAGCACTGAAAACGCTTCAGATATCCATTGACTAGGGAAAGAACCGGACGGAAACATTTCCTGCCGGTGGTCTGCAGTTGAGAAAGGGCGGATAGATATGGAAGAACGTACACAGACATTTGAAGAGAAGCTGGGATTACTGTTAGAGGAAGCCAGAAAGAAAAAGAATGTACTGGAGAACCGGGAAATTCTCGATTTTTTCAAGGGTGAGATCCTGGATCCGGAAAAGCTGGACCGTATTTACGATTTTCTGGACCGCAACCAAGTAGATGTCCTCCGGACAGATGAGGAGGATGACATCGATCCAGATCTGTTTTTGGATGAAGAAGCGGAGAAAGAGGAAGAAGCAGAGCTGAATCAGCTGGATCTGTCCGTGCCGGAGGGTGTCAGTGTGGAGGATCCGGTCCGCATGTATCTAAAGGAGATCGGAAAGATCCCTCTTCTGACAACGGACCAGGAGATTGAACTGGCCAAGCGCATGGAATTAGGGGACCAGTCGGCGAAAAAACGTCTGGCAGAGGCAAATCTCCGTCTGGTGGTCAGCATTGCGAAAAAGTATGTGGGAAGAGGCATGCAGTTTCTGGATCTGATCCAGGAGGGAAATCTGGGACTGATCAAGGCTGTGGAAAAATTTGACTACCGCAAGGGCTATAAATTTTCAACCTATGCTACCTGGTGGATCCGGCAGGCGATCACCCGTGCGATCGCTGACCAGTCCAGAACGATCCGTATCCCGGTGCATATGGTAGAAACCATCAACCGCCTGATCCGTACCTCCAGGCAGCTTGTACAGGAGCTTGGCCGGGAGCCTACCGCAGAGGAGATTGCCGCTAAAATGGAAATTCCGGTAGAGCGTGTGCGGGAGATCCGGAAAATCTCTCAGGATCCGGTATCGTTAGAAACCCCGATCGGAGAGGAGGAAGACAGCCATCTGGGCGATTTCATCCAGGATGACCATGTGGCTGTCCCGGCGGAAGAGGCAACCTTCACCCTGCTCCATGAACAGCTTATGGAAGCACTGGAAACCTTAACGGAGCGGGAACAGCAGGTATTACGCCTGCGTTTTGGCCTGGATGACGGCAAGCCGAGAACCCTGGAGGAGGTTGGAAAGCAGTTTCATGTGACCCGGGAACGGATCCGCCAGATCGAGGCGAAGGCATTGCGCAAGCTGCGCCATCCAAGCCGCAGCAGGAAGCTGAAGGATTATCTGGATTAAAAATCTATAGAAATAAAGGATATGGTAAGATGCGATTATCAGACAGACTGGAACGGATTGCCGCCACGGCGGCAGCAGTAACGGAAGGATATGTGGCAGATGTGGGGACGGATCATGGATTCGTCCCAATCCGTCTTGTGGAGAGTGGAAACGTAAAGCAGGTCATTGCCATGGATGTGCGTAAAGGGCCGCTTGCCAGAGCCAGTGAGCACGTTCAGGCATATCATATGGAAGGGCAGATCAAGGTACGGCTGAGTGACGGCTTAAAGGAATTAACCCCGGGCGAGGCAGATACCGTGATCATCGCCGGGATGGGCGGAGAGCTGATGCTGCGCATTTTAAAGGATGGCGCACATATGTATGACAGTGTAAAGCATTATGTGCTCTCCCCGCAGTCGGAGCTTTCTGTGTTCCGGCACGGACTGGAAGAGCTTGGCTTTTCTATTCTGGAGGAGCAGATGCTTTTCGATGAGGGAAAATACTATGTGATCTTACAGGTAAGCCCGGGAAGCATGCACTATACGCATGAGTACGAATACCGATACGGTGCAGACCTGATCCGCAAAAAGGACCCCGTCCTGCGTGCCTTCCTTGAGCGGGAGCTGTCCCAGGGCGAAGAGCTTTTAAAGCATTTGTCATTAAGCAATACAGATGGTGCGAAAAAGCGGGCCGAAGGCCTGTTAAGGGAACTGGAAGAGACAAAGGAGGCGTATTATGCTTTGCAGGGAGCTGATTGAAAAGCTGGAGAAGCTGGCCCCGCGTGAGCTGGCCTGTGACTGGGATAACCCAGGGTTTCTGGCCGGCCGGGGAGATAAGGAAATTAAGAAGGTGCTGGTTGCTTTGGATGCCACGGACCGGGTTGTAGAGCAGGCGGTAAAGGAGAAGGCAGACTTTCTTCTTACCCATCATCCGCTTGTCTTCCGGCCGTTAAAGCAGGTAAACGATGAGAATTTTATCAGCCGCCGGATCGTGACACTGCTGCAGGCAGATATTTCTTACTTTGCCATGCATACAAACTTTGATGCAGCGCCAGGCTGTATGGCAGATCTGGCAGCGGACCGTCTGGAAATCCTGAACGGGGTACCGCTTGAGGTGACTGGTGAGGTAAACGGCGAAGCGGTTGGGATCGGAAAAGCAGGAAGCCTGAAAGCGCCGGTGCCGCTGGATGCGTTTGCAGACCGGGTAAAAGCAGCCTTTGGCCTGCCGTTTCTTCTCATGTACGGAAGCGATGCGGTAAAGGAGCCGGTCAGCCGCGTGGCAGTGTCTCCAGGTGCGGGAGGCAGCATGATCCGCTATGCACTGGAAAAAAAGGTCCAGGTGCTGCTCACCGGGGACATTGGGCATCACGATGCGATCGATGCAGCGGCATCAGGAATGGCGATCCTGGATGCTGGCCATTATGGGCTGGAGCATATTTTTATCCCGTTTATGGCTGACTATATCAGAAATGTTTCGGGCAGTACGCTAGAGGTACTCCAGGCAGCACCGGATTTTCCGGCCCGTGTGATCTGATATAATGCATAGGTGGGAAAATTCCTTATAACTCCTGTAGCCTGTGATGGAATGGAATCGTTTGAAAGGAGAGTGCGTATGGTTCGCGTGTGTGTATTGGGAGAGAAAAAACAGTATCAGGAGGATACACTCTTAAAAGAAGTGGCAGAAGAATTCCAGTGCCGTTTTTCCCATGAGATCCTGTTGGCTACGGTAGATGGAAAGCTGCAGGAGCTTCATAAGAAAGTAAAAGAAGGAACAAAGATTGAATTTTTAACGGCTGCGGATAAACCGGGAATCCAGACCTACCAGCGCAGTGTGCTTCTGATCCTCTTAAAAGCGTTTTATGAGGTAGCAGGGGCAGAACACATCCGGAAGGTCTCCGTGGAGTATGCCATTGCCAATGGCCTTTTTATTGAGTCGGACGGGGACTTTGCCAAAGACCAGGAGCTGGTAGACCGGATCAAAGCGAAGATGACCGAATATGTGGAGGCAAAGCTTCCGATCATGAAGCGGAACGTAACCACGGACGAGGCCATTGAAATCTTTCATAAGCACCGGATGTATGAGAAGGAGCGCCTGTTCCATTACCGCCGGGTATCCCGGGTAAATCTGTACAGCATAGGCGGCTTTGAGGATTATTATTATGGCTATATGGTGCAGAATACCGGTTATTTAAAGTACTTTGACCTGATCCCATACCGGGATGGTTTCATGCTCCTGCTTCCGGAACAGCAGGACCCGGAACATGTGGCACCATTCCACGACCGGGAAAAGCTGGCTGAGGTGTTAAGCGAGACCGAGGGCTGGGGAAGACAGCTGGAAGTTCCGACGGTAGGAGCCCTGGACGATGTCATCTGCAAGGGAAAGATCAGCGAGCTGATCCTGATGCAGGAGGCGCTGATGGAGAAAAAGATCGGCGATATCGCTGAGCAGATCGCTGTCCGTCCGGATACGAAGCTTGTCATGATCGCCGGGCCATCTTCGTCGGGAAAGACCACATTTTCCCACAGGCTTTCCATCCAGTTAAAGGCAAAGGGCCTGAAGCCTCACCCGATCGCAGTAGATAATTATTTTGTAAACCGCGTGGACAGTCCGAAGGATGAACACGGCAACTACAATTATGAGGTTCTGGAATGTCTGGATACCGCACTGTTTAACCAGAATATGACAGATCTTCTGGCAGGAAAGACTGTGGAGCTGCCAGAGTATAATTTCATCAAGGGTGAGCGGGAATATCATGGGGATTACCTGACGCTGGGACCGGATGACGTGCTGGTGATCGAAGGAATCCACTGCCTGAATGAAAAGCTTTCCTACGCCCTGCCGAGGAAAAACAAATTTAAGATCTATATCAGTGCCCTGACCCAGTTAAACATCGATGAGCACAACCGGATCCCGACCACAGACGGGCGCCTGATCCGCCGGATCGTGCGGGATGCGAGGACCAGGGGGGCTTCGGCCCAGGCAACCATCCGCATGTGGCCTTCCGTGAGAAAGGGAGAGGAGGATAATATTTTCCCATATCAGGAGGATGCAGATGTGATGTTCAATTCCGCCCTTGTTTATGAGCTTGCAGTATTGAAGCAGTATGCGGAGCCGGTGCTGTTTTCCGTTCCGCGTGACAGCGCGGAGTATGTGGAGGCCAAGCGCCTCTTAAAATTCCTGGATTATTTCCTTGGTGTCAGCAGCGAAGAGATCCCGCATAATTCCCTGATCCGCGAGTTTATCGGCGGAGGATGTTTTAAAGTCTGATATGGACCGGAGATAGTTGACAGTATTTCAGAATGATGGTAGAATAGGGAACATTGAGTAAGACAAATGGTCGCTGCCGCAGAAACGAAAGGCTGCGGGAGAGGAAAGTCCGGGCTTCACAGGGCAGGGTGCCAGATAACGTCTGGCGGAGGTGACTCCAGGGACAGTGCAACAGAAATATACCGCCGGCTTTGCCGGTAAGGGTGGAAGGGCAGTGTAAGAGACTACCGCCCGTCTGGTAACAGACGGGGCACATGTAAACCCCACTCGAAGCAAGACCGAACAGAAAGCATAAGGCGGCCCGCCTGCTTTCGGGTAGGTTGCTTGAACCAGGTGGTGACATCTGGTCTAGATAGATGACCATTCAACGACATAACCCGGCTTATCGTCTTGCTCATAATCTGATCTCGAATGGGGGTGACGCTGTAAAAAGCGCACCTCCTTTTTGTTTATAAGAAATAACGCGTTGCTGCATATGGAGAAAGGATGGGATCGCGATGAACCATAGGTTTCGGAAGGGCGCACTATGCCTGGTGTCTGTTTTGGCGCTTTCGGCCGGTGCCCTGTTTCCTTCCCGGGCAATGGATGCCCCGGGAAGCGGGGGGAAAAACTGGAGCTATGGAAAGGACCACCACTGGACCTACCGGGATGAAGACGGCACATTGCACACAGGCTGGCTCTTTTATGAGGGAGAATGGTACTGGTTCGATGAGCGCGGCTGGCTGCAGACCGGTGGCCAGAGGGACATTGACGGGGAACGCTATTTCTTTTTCAGCAATGGCCATATGGCAAGAAACCAGTATGTGGAATTAAAGTTTCTTGGGGAGAACGGACAGGAGGAAAAGAACCATGAGATCCGTGTGATCGGGACAGAGCGGCCCGATGCAGAGGATAAGGACTTGATCACGGACTATCTGTATGAGGTTCCGCGCGGCTGGCTTTCCCAGTTTGTGGAGGATGGCTGGCAGTTCCTGTTTTATAAGAAAAAAAGCTATTTTGAAGCACCATCCACCTCTTCCGGTATCTATTATGTACATCATGATACCGACCGGCGCTATAAAAAGGCAAAATTCTGTGATGCAGACGCGATCCTGCAGGCTTTTGGGGAGTACGCAGGGTATAAGGCGGGCTGTTACCGGGAAGACAGCACCATGATGCAGAAATTCTGGAATGCAGGTCCGGTCCTTGAAGATGTTCTGGAAATCCCGGATTATTATGCGTCGGATGCAGCATTCTGCTTTGGAAAATTATTTTCCGATTATGTGGGTGGCGAGAAAAAAGAAGACCTGCAGCGCGGTTTCCCGGAGGTGTGTGAGGAGTTGGAGAAAATCCTGCATCAGAAAGATGAGAAGTGAGTATTGACAAAAACCATACAATCGGGGATGATAAACCTACTAAAACGATAGGGGATGCAAAAGAGAATATGGAAAGAGAGATAGAAAAAGGAGCTGGCAGATCATTCTGCCAGCTCTTCCCAGGTCTCATAGAGTTCCTCAAGCTTTTGCTTAAGGGACTCTTTTTCGTTATTCAGTTCCACAAGGCGGGCAACATCGGTGTAAACCTCCTCCTGAGAGAGAAGCGCATCGATCTCGCCGTCGCGTGTCTCAAGACGGTGGATCTCGTCCTCGACCTTTTTCAGATCATTCTGGCGCTTGCGGATGCGGGCCTGTTCTTCCTTTTGTGCCTTCCAGTCCAGCTTGATCTCGCTTTCAGCAGTGCCTTTTTGTGTCTCCGGGACACCGGTGGCTTTTAATTTTCCATTTGCGGCAGCAGTGCCGATAGCGCGGTCCCTTTGCACAAGATGCTGGGAGTCTGCCAGCGATGCGTCAGCAGCTCCTGCATGCACCGGAGCAACATATAATTCCTTCATCAGATCCTTCTTTTCCAGATAATAATCGTAATTGCCAATGTAATTCAAGAAGGTTTGTCCGGTCAGCTCCAGGATCCGGGTAGCGGTCTGGTTGATGAAGTAACGGTCGTGGGAAACGTAAAGCACGGTTCCGGTATAGTTTTTCAATGCGTTTTCCAGAATTTCCTTGGAGGTAATGTCCAGATGGTTGGTCGGCTCATCGAGGATGAGAAAATTGGCTTCGGAAAGCATGAGCTTTGCGAGGGAAACGCGTCCGCGTTCTCCACCGCTTAGATCGGAGATACGCTTAAATACATCGTCACCGGTAAATAAAAACGCGGCAAGAATGTTGCGGATCTGGGTGTTGGTCAGATTTGGGTAAGCGTCTGAAACCTCCTCAAATACAGTCTTTTCCATATGAAGGACATGGTGTTCCTGGTCATAATAGCCGATATGTACCTTCGAGCCGAGGGTAATCGTGCCGGAATCGGCCGGAAGCAGGCCGTTGATGATCTTTAAAATAGTGGTTTTTCCGGTTCCGTTATTTCCGATGATGGCAACCCGCTCCCCACGCTTGATATCCATATCGACATGGGAGAACAGGTGAGTGCTGCCGAAGGATTTGCCCAGATCGCGAACGGTAAGGACATCGTTTCCGCTGACGATATTCGGCTCCAGGCTGATGCGCATCTCGTCCTGGATCTCTGCAGGCTTGTCCAGAACCTGGATCTTAGAGAGCATCTTTTCGCGGCTTTCAGCACGCTTGATGGACTTTTCGCGGTTGAAGGATTTTAACTTGGTAATGACCTCCTCCTGATGCCTGATCTCCTGCTGCTGGTTTAACCAGGCCTTCATCTGGGCAGCGCGGATCATGGCCTTTTTCTCGCTGTAGGCGGTGTAGTTGCCAAGGTAAACCGATGCATGCCCCATCTCGAGCTCCACGACCTTTGTGACTACGCGGTTTAAGAAATACCGGTCATGGGCAACGATGATGACTGCCCCGTTATAGTTTAAAAGATAGGTCTCCAGCCAAGCGATGGATTCCATATCCAGGTGGTTGGTCGGCTCATCGAGCAGGATGATGTCCGGGCGGGAGAGTAAGAGCTTACCAAGGGAAACACGGGTTTTCTGTCCGCCGGAAAGCGTGGAGACAGATTTGTTAAATTCATCCTCGGTAAAGCCCAGGCCCTTTAAGACGCCGGTTAACTCGCTCTGCCATGCATAGCCGTTTTCCAGCTCAAAGGTATGGCTTAAACGGCTGTATGCAGAAAGCATCTGTTCTAATTCCTCGCCGGTGGCATGCTGCATGCGGATCTCCAGATCGCGGATATCGAGCTCCATGTCGATGATGGGCTGTTTGACCTCTTTTAATTCTTCATAGATGGTACGGCTGCTGTCCAGATCCTGATGCTGGGCCAGATAACCGAGCGTTTTTCCCTTTGCCAGTACAACCTCGCCGGAATCGGCGGCAAGCTCGCCTACGATGATCTTTAGCAGGGTGGATTTCCCGGCCCCGTTGATCCCGACAATGGAGGCCTTTTCCTGGTCTTCTATATGGAAGGAAACCTCGGACAGAATCTCATCTGTACCGAATGCTTTGCTGATGTGATTACATGATAAAATCATAAATAACTCCATTTCGTTACATTTTCTACTATAAGACTTATCAAGTATAATATAGGTTTTTGGCACTTGTAAAGGGCTTTCTGTGTATTTTTTGTTCAGGAATTGTTTGAACATTGACATAGATTTCGCAAACGGTTATAATAGAATCCAATAGTTTACGTATAGGAGATGTGCAGCATGGAAAACAGAGAGATATCCAAAGCAGTTATTACAAGGCTTCCGCGGTATTACCGTTACCTCGGAGAGCTTTTGGAATCAGGTGTCGAGCGTATCTCATCCAACGAACTGAGTACCCGGATGAAGGTTACCGCTTCCCAGATCCGTCAGGACTTAAATAATTTCGGTGGGTTTGGACAGCAGGGATACGGCTACAACGTGAAATACCTGTATACAGAGATCGGAAAGATTCTTGGGATCGACCGTCAGCATAACCTGATCATCATTGGTGCCGGTAACTTGGGGCAGGCAATCGCAAATTACGCAAATTTCGAGAAGCGTGGATTTATCATCAAAGGAATGTTCGATATCAATCCAAGACTGATCGGTCTTGTGGTGCGCGGTATTGAGATCCGCGGTGTCGATGATCTGGAGCAGTTCATCAAGGATAACGATGTCCAGATGGCGGCACTGACGATCCCAAAGACAAAGGCACCGGAAATCGCAGACCGTCTGGTAAATGCCGGGATCAAGGCAATCTGGAATTTTGCCCATGTAGACTTAAATGTACCGGAAGACGTCGTTGTTGAGAACGTCCACCTTTCAGAAAGTCTCATGCGCCTGTCTTACCGGGTGTGCAGCATGCAGGACCGCAAGCTGGAAGAGGAAAAGAAAAAGGCACAGAGCGAAGCGTAACGGCAGGATCTCGTTGCTGGGCACGCACGCGTGAGCAGCAATGAAAAAGAGCCGGCAGGCAGGGATAAGGAAAGTTATCGTGCCTGCCGGCTTTTGCTGTTGCTGTTTTGGCAGCACAAAAACAGCAGTTTGGCGTGCTGCGGGCAGGTTCTGTGGCTGTTGCAAGGAGGCAGAAATAGTGGATTATGCAGTAACGGCACAGCAGATGAAGGCTGTTGACCAAAATACCATACAGGGAATCGGAATCCCGTCCATGGTCCTTATGGAGCGTGCTGCGCTTGCAGTTGCAGAGGCAGCAGTGTGCATGGCAGATGAGCGGGGGCTGGGAAAGCGTGCGCGGATCCTGGTGGCCTGCGGAACCGGGAACAATGGTGCAGACGGGGTTGCAGCAGGGCGTATCCTGCAGGGGCGCGGCTATGAAGTCCGCCTGTTCTTTGCGGGAAACCCGGAGCACGATTCGGAAGAGATGAAAGCACAAAAGCGGATCGCGCAAAAGCTGCAGCTTGTGCAGGTTACAGAGGAAACATATGAAAGTGAGCCATATGATATCATTCTGGATGCCTTGTTTGGAATCGGGCTTGGCAGGGAGATTACTGGGGCATACAGACAGGTTTTAGAAACGCTGGAGAGACTGAGGCAGAAATGGAATGCTTCCGTGATCGCGGTAGACACGCCCTCCGGGATTCATGGAAGTACCGGTGAGGTGATGGGCATTGCCTTCAGGGCCGATGTGACGGTAACCTTTGGCTACGCAAAAACCGGCCTGCTCCTTTATCCGGGAAAGCAGTATGCAGGCAGACTGACCGTTGCCGATATTGGTTTTCCGGAAATCAGCCTTCAAAAAGCGGGATGGGATGCAAAGATCCTGACCCCGGAGGATCTTAATCAGCTGCCTGTGCGCAGGCCGGATGGAAATAAGGGAACCTTTGGCAAGGTGCTGATCCTTGCAGGAAGCCGTGGAATGAGCGGGGCAGCTTATTTTTCGGCATTAGGCGCTTACCGCACAGGTGCGGGACTTGTGAAAGTCCTGACAGTGCCAGAAAACCGCCAGATCCTGCAGACACAGCTTCCAGAGGCGATCGTTTCCTGTTATGATCCTGACAATGAGGAAACCATGCAGAAAATCCTGGAGGATGCCTGTGCCTGGGCGGATGTGATCGTGGCGGGACCGGGCCTGGGGCAGGAACCATACACGGAATATCTTCTGGAGACGGTGCTTTCCGATGCCTATGTGCCGATCGTGCTCGATGCAGACGGCTTAAACTGTGTGGCATCCCATCCGTACCTGACACGTTATTTTACAGAGAATATCATCATAACGCCCCACATCGGGGAAATGAGCCGTCTGGTATCGGTTTCGGCAGCCGGTATCAAGAAGGAACCGTTAGAGCAGGCAAGAGCCTACAGCGCGCGGTATGGAACCATCTGTGTGCTGAAGGATGCGGTAACTGTCATAACCGATAAGGATGGAAATGCCTGGATCAACCAGAGTGGCTGCAGTGCCATGGCAAAGGGCGGTTCCGGTGACGTGCTTACCGGGGTGATCGCCGGCCTTTTAGCCCGCGGCATGGAATGTGCAGAGGCGGCTGCCTTTGGAGTCTATCTGCATGGCCGGGCCGGGGAATATGCGGCAGCCATGCTGGGAGACAACGGAGTATTGGCAACAGACCTTGCAAACAGCATTGGAAAAGGACCAGATCATCAGAATAGCCGGAAATAATGGAAAAACAGATAGAAATGAGGAACAAAAGGATATTATGAATCACAAGCAGTACACCCGGGTTTATGCGCCGGTAGATTTAGATGCCATTGTTTTTAATATGGAGTCCATGAGACAGAATATTGACCAGAAAACAGGGATGATCGGAGTCATCAAGACAGATGCATACGGTCATGGCTCCGTGCCGGTGGCAGAGGCCATTGAGCATTATGTGGACGGCTATGCAGTCGCAACAGCAGATGAGGCGATGCTGCTGCGCCGCAACGGGATCCGCAAAATGATCTTGATTTTGGGAGTAACCCATCCATCCCGCTACCAGGAGCTGATCGAGGAGGAGATCCGCCCGGCCATTTTTACCATGGAGCAGGCAAAGCCGCTGTCCGAGATGGCAGTCCGTCTGCATAAGACGGCAAAGGTTCACCTTGCACTCGATACCGGCATGCGCCGGATCGGTATGGAGGCTGATGAAGCCGGAGCAGACCTGGCGGCAGCGATCGGCAGGCTTCCCGGAATTGAGCTGGAGGGCTTATTTACCCATTTTTCCAGAGCCGATGAAAAAGAGAAGACCTCTGCCAAAAAGCAGCTGGAGCGGTACCTGCATTTTACGGACCTGCTGAAGGAGCGGGGCATTGAGATCCCGATGAAGCATTGCTCCAACAGTGCCGGGATCATCGATCTGCCGCAGGCAAACTTAAATTATGTGCGTGCCGGAATCACAATCTACGGAATGTATCCGTCGGATGACGTGCAGAAGGACTTGGTTCCGTTAAGGCCGGCGCTTGGCTTAAAATCCTTTGTTACCTATGTAAAGGAGATCGGGCCGGGTGAAGAGATCAGCTATGGCGGCACCTATGTGACAGAGCGCACCATGCGGGTCGCTACTGTGCCGGTGGGCTACGGGGACGGCTACCCGAGAAGTTTGTCCAATTGCGGCTATGTGCTGATCTGCGGAAAGCGTGCCCCGATCCTGGGACGTATCTGCATGGACCAGTTTATGGTAGATGTAACGGACATTCCGGGTGTCTGCGTCGATACTCCGGTCACCCTGATCGGAACAGACGGGCAGGAAACCATCACCATGGAAAAGCTGGCTGAGCTCTGCGGCGGCTTCCATTATGAAATGGTATGCGATATTGGCAAGCGCGTGCCGCGTGTTTACTACCGGAATGGCCGGGTTGTGGGAACCATGGACTGTTTTGCGGAATAGACTAATCACAGAGAGGTATCCGTCACTGCAGGCATTTTTGCCAGATCAAATAAAAACGGAAAAGCAGCGTATACACCGCCTGGCAGAGGGCAATAATACCTTTGAAGACCAGAGACGGAGTGTGAAACTGTGATTATCAGACGAGGCGATGTTTATTATGCAGACCTGCGGCCAGTGGTAGGCTCGGAGCAGGGCGGTGTACGGCCGGTGCTCATCATCCAGAACGATGTTGGAAACCGGCATAGTCCTACGGTAATCTGTGCGGCGATTACATCGCGCATGAATAAAGCAAAGCTGCCGACCCATGTGGAGCTGTCGGCAGCAAAGAGCGATATGGTCAAGGATTCCGTGATCCTTTTAGAACAGCTTAGGACCATTGACAAGCAGCGGCTGAAGGAGCGCATCTGCCATATCGACAACGAACTGTTAGAGCAGGTGGACCAGGCCTTAAAGGTGAGCCTGAACCTTGTTACATAGTTCGGCATTGACGAAAACAGGGAAGTCTAGTAAAATCAGAAACGTATAGTGTATACAAAAGAAAGAGAAAAGAAGGAGATAGGAAAGATCAGTATGGACGATGGCTATTCGCGCCTGCTTATTCTGGCAGGTGTGCTTTTGCTTTTCCTGGCTGCAGGGTACGCATTGTGGAAATATGTGAGATCCAGGCAGGAAAACGTAACGGAAGAAGATATCATGACTATGGTAAATGAAGGACATGAGCAGGGAGTACTGGAATCCAGCGAGGCTGAGATGATCACCAATATCTTTGAATTCGATGACAAAGAGGCCGGGGATATCATGACCCACCGCAAAAACATTGTGGCACTGGATGGCTCTATGTCTTTAAAGGAGGCGGCACGCTTTGTCTTAAAGGAGGCCAGCAATTCCAGATATCCGGTCTATGGAAAGGATCTGGACGATATCATTGGTACAGTACATATGCGGGACGTGCTGGTTCATGCGGAAAATCTTCAGGAATCCCGCATGGAGATCGCGAATGTGCCGGGGGTACTCCGCCCTGCACATTTTATTCCTGAAACACGCAATATCAATTCCCTGTTTCAGGAGATGCAGTCCCAGAAGATTCATATGGAGATCGTTATAGACGAATATGGACAGACCGCTGGGATCGTTACCATGGAGGATATCCTGGAGGAAATCGTTGGAAATATCTTAGATGAATACGATGTCGATGAGCAGTACATCGTCCGGGGAGAGGGCGATGCGCTGATCATGAGCGGCATGACGCCTCTTGAGGATGCGCAGGAGGAACTTGGTATTACCTTCCCGGAGGAGGATCTGGAAAACTACGATACCATCAATGGCCTTCTGATCTCCCGTCTGGACCGTATCCCGGGAGACGATGAGCAGCCGGAGATCCAGTATCTTGGGTACCGCTTCTGCGTCCTGAAGGTGGAGAATAAGATGATCCATTCAGTACGTGTTACAAAATTGCCGCAGACTCTTGCAAGCGAAGAAAAATAGTGTTAAAATAGAAAAGATGTTTTTCGCCTGAGCGGAATAGAGCTTCTCCAGGCGGACAAGGACGAAAAGAGAAAGTATAAAGTAAGGAGCGTTATTTTATGTCAGGACATTCTAAATTTGCCAATATTAAGCACAAAAAAGAAAGAAACGATGCAGCAAAGGGAAAAATCTTTACCGTGATCGGCCGTGAGCTTGCCGTAGCAGTAAAAGAGGGTGGCCCGGATCCGGCAAACAACAGCAAGCTTCGCGATGTCATCGCAAAAGCAAAAGCAAACAACATGCCGAACGACACCATCGACCGCGGTATCAAGAAAGCAGCTGGCGATGCAAACTCCGTAAACTACGAGGTACTGACCTACGAGGGTTACGGCCCGAGCGGTGTTGCAGTCATCGTTGACACCCTGACCGACAACAAGAATCGTACCGCTGCAAACGTAAGAAGTGCGTTCACTAAGGGCAACGGTAACATTGGTACTCAGGGAAGCGTATCCTTCATGTTCGACAAGAAGGGCCAGATCATCATCGACAAGGAAGAGTGTGAGCTCGACGCAGACGAGTTAATGATGATGGCATTAGACGCAGGCGCAGAGGATTTTTCTGAGGAGGAGGACAGCTTTGAGGTGATCACTGATCCAGACGATTTCAGTGCTGTCCGTGAGGCTCTTGAGAAAGAGGGCATCCCGATGCTGGAGGCAGACGTTACCATGATCCCGCAGACCTGGGTTGAGCTGACCGATGAAAACGACATTAAGTACATGAACCGTCTGTTAGACCTTCTTGACGACGACGACGATGTACAGGCTGTATACCACAACTGGGATACCGACGAGAGATAAGACAAATAAAATATTTGAGATCAGAATGAAATCAGAAAAGGGGGCTGTCGCACTAACGTGCGGCAGCTCATTTTATAT
>ULSV01012444.1_pt1 | contig 17617 bp, 9 predicted proteins | sample 1956991 | NCBI WGS metagenome assembly ULSV01 (sample SAMEA4835717, study PRJEB28245) | human gut metagenome | biome: gut microbiome; material: fecal sample | place: Denmark | collected 2008 | reverse complement strand
CCCTGCCGCTTGGTACAAAAAACAGTAACTGTGTTATCGCTGCACATCGTGGGTACGAAGGGATCCCGTATTTTCGTGAGATCGAGAGATTAAAAGTCGGAGATCGCGTGATCATAAAGAATCCATGGGAGAAGCTTACTTATCGGGTCGAAGAGATCAAAATCGTACAGCCGGATGATTCCGATCAGATCAAGATTCAGAAAGGAAAAGATATGGTAACGCTTTTAACCTGTCATCCGTACCGAAGTCATGGAAGATACAGGTATGTGGTGTACTGTATCAGAGACCACGGACAAAAGATCGTGGAGAAAAAGAACAGCACGATCAAAGACATGCACTTTCAATCTTCCGAATGGGACATCCGAAGAGAAAAGATTGTTCGGTATGTTGGACTTATGCTTTTAATTTTTTTCGGGATTGGAATAATTATGCAAAAGAAAAAGAGGTGATATCTAAATGTTTCAAAAAGGTAAAAAAAATAATGTTAAATTAGCATTTGTATTAGTTGTAAGTTTAGTACTGATACTTAGTATACTTTGCCAGCATCGAACAGAAGCAAAGAAAACACCGACATTGAAAGTGTATTTTATTGATGTCGGACAAGGAAGTTCTATTTTGGTACAATCAGAGAGTAAAAATACTTTGATAGATACGGGAGATGAAAAGTACTATGACAAATTGGATTCCTTTTTAAAAAGAAACAATATTAATACGATCGATCAGATGATATTAACGCATAATGATCCAGATCATATAGGAAATGCAGATAAATTAGTCAAAACAAGACAGGTAAAATCAATTATTCGAGCAAAATATGGATATAAGAAAAATAAATCTACAAAAGATGTAAAAGAATTAAATTCAGCAATTTCTAAATACCATATTAAAACATTACGTGTAAAAACGGGAGATAAAATTGATTTTGGAAGTAATGCAAAAGGTACTGTGTTATCCCCTGGTAAAAACTACAAAAAAGTAAATCAAACAAGTATTGTAATTCGTTTAGTTTATGGGAAATATAGCTATTTATTTACTGGAGATATTTATAGTTCCAATGAGTCAGAGCTTATTAAAAAGTTCAATGTGAGATCAACGGTGTTACAGATTCCGCATCATGGCTCTTATACATCCAATAGCGAAGCTTTCCTGAATAAAGTTAATGCTAAGTATGCAGTCATTTCTTGTGGAAAAAATAATCCATACAATCATCCTCGTCCAGAAGCAATGAAAAGAATCAAAAAATATATCAGTAATAAAAATTTATATCGAACAGATCAGGATGGAATGATTTTGTTTATCAATGATGGCAAGAAATTAATTGTGAAGAAAGAATAATAAAGAAAGGAGTTATATGAAACACAAACTGATAAACTACGGAAAAAAAACTAAAAAATTGTGGGTAAGTGCAATCGTTGTTTTATTTGTTGTAGCTGTTGCTTATAGTCAAATAGTCAAAGCACAGTATGGTACGGATAAAGTGTCAAGTGGTACTTCTTATCCAAAAAATGGTTATTGGACGGGTGTTTCAATAAATGGACCATGGGGAACATCAACTATTTATTTTACGGTAACAACAGATAAAACTTATTCAGGAAATACATTTAATGATAAAAGTCGTCCTCTTTACATTAATGTAAAGCAAACGAATGACAATCCGTATGGTATGAAAATTTTGGATACTTCACCTTCAACGAGTCGGAATGCTTCAGGAAATTATTCGTGGTTTAATTTAAAAATAGGATATTGGGCACCGGCACATTATTATTATAGTGGAAACTATTTTGATACACCTTCTGCGACATCAGCGGCACACCAAGTATCAAATACAGCAGGTCATTCCACAGAAAATCATTGGGTTGAAACTACAATTCGGATGAGTGCATATGATACTGCGGTAGCAACTTATTATGATACATCTGCAAAAAAATATTATCGTTACCATGATTGTCATGCAACACTTTATCTGTGGGGAAGAAACCAATATAAAGTTTATTACAATGGAAATGGTGGAGGTATTAGTGAAAGTGAAAGAACTTTCAATGATGGGGATAACTTTACTTTTCCAAATGCATGGAGAGAAGGATATAGTTTAGCTGGATGGAGACGTGATAACGACTGGGGTGACTGGATGGGAACAGGATGGGTTGTATGTAGCACAGATTATAGTGCTGTAGCACAATGGACAGCAAATACTTATACTGTCAGCTATGATGGAAACAGAGAAGATTCCGGATGGACAGGTGATGGTACAGCAACATATGATCAGAACTTCACCTTTGCAGACAATGGTTACACAAAAAAAGGCTATGCTTTTGTTGGATGGAGTGAAGATCGAAATGCAACGACAGCCACTTATTTACCAGGTCAGACAATTACATGGAGGAGAGCCGATAAACTGCAGTTGTATGCAGTCTGGGAAAAGAGTACCTATGAAGTCAGTTTTGACGGAAATGGAGCATCAGGAAGTAAAAAAACAGAAAATCTTGCTTATGGAAAAGATGTTCAGCTTCCAGCAAACAGTTTTCAGCGTGCAGGCTATACCTTTATCGGATGGAGTGAAGATCCAGATGCCATCAAACCGAAATATACGGACGGACAGACGGTCAATACACTCTGTGATGCAGGACAGACCTATGAACTGTATGCCATCTGGAAGAAGAGTGACGGATCGTTCGATCTGCACAACCTGATCCGTGATGATGCGATGTTCCAGGGGGATGTCGAGATTGAAGGCTCAAATAAAACAGGATTCAGCCGCGATCATATTGATTCCGAGTATGGACGTATCGATAAGAACAATCAACCAGGATATTTTACGGACCGTTATAAATAAAGGAGGAAGAGATGAAGAAATACATAGAGATGATCTTAAGAAAGATCGGTGTCAGTATGCTTGCCCTCCTGATTGTAATGACAACTTATTTCAGTAATTCAGGAGGAAGTCTTTTCTTAAAGACAAAGAAAGTTCAAGCAGACACAGGAGAGACGACACTTGCGATGAGTCAGGCAATGAGCAGTAATAAGATCCCTGCGATCGGACGTGCTGCATCCGAAGGCTTATGGGCAATGACGGCAGGCGGACATAGAGTGTTCTGCTTAAATTCAGGAAAGACAATGTGTTCTGGCGATACCTTAAAGTACAAAACAGTCAATGCAGCGACTTATGAGAAAAAAGGGATCGCAAAGGCCCTGCAGTGGTATTTTATGAAGAGTAACAAGAATACAAAGGCACTGGCACTGACACAGGCATATATCTGGGCTTGCGGACATGGAGCAAACAAACAGAATACCGTGTATCAAGCTGGAAAGAATGTCCAGAAAGGATATTCACAGAACGATGCAAAGAAGTTCTGTGAAACGATCAGTGATCAGGATCCGGAGGGAACAATCTATTATTACACGGTCAAGAAATGTGTGAAAAAGAAGAAATTAGATTCGCATCAGGTCTTGTTTGGATTCCGTCATACACCGCCACCGATTAAAAAAGCAAAGACAAATGCAACAAAAACGATGGAAAATCCGGATAATGTTAAGATCAAAATCCGAAAAAAGGATGCAGAGACAAGGGAAGGACTTGCTGGAGCGAGTTTTCAGATCTATATGGATGGAACGCTGAAAGGGACGGTGCAGACGGACGAAAACGGAGAAGCTTCGTATACAGTGCAGCGTACCTTAAGCAGTAAAGGATCTTCCAAAGATAAAACATATGTAACAAACTGGAATGATCTTTCCAAGGCACAGAAAAAAGAAGCCACCAAAAATGGGTGGTATGATTCCAAGGCAAAAGCTTATTCCGTCGCAATGCAGGAAGCCGTAAAGGATGCACAGAATAAGATCGCAGCGATAAAGAGTGCGTCCGTTCATACCTGGATGACAAGAGAAACGAAATCCGCATTTGGACATTTACTTCCAGATCAGACGGATCAGAGTAAGATCGAACAGGGTGGAGTCAGATCCTTTACATTTAATTACACGAATGAATTCCGAAAAGTGGATCTTGAGATCATCAAACAGGGAAAGGTACAGAACCCGAAAGGTGACCATGGAGTGGAAGCAAGTCTTAAGGATGCAGTCTATGAACTGTATGCAGCCCGTGATATCACAGGATCTGATAATAAGAGTGTTGTTTATGCGGCAGGATCCTATGTCACACAGATTGTGACCGATGCGAACGGTTACGGAAAGATAACAGATCTGTATCCAGGATATTACCGCCTGCATGAAAAGTACGCTCCATTAGGGTATAAGACAGCCAGTCAGGATGTTTATGTCACGATCGACCGGAATACAACACAGTATCTGCCAGAGGAAGAGTACGAAGGAACGATCAAAGTCCTGAAGACATTCGGCGGGAAAAATGTTCCAGAAGCACAGGCAGTCTTTGAAGTTTATGATTCAAAGAACAACCTGAAAGAGACGATCACGACCGATGATAAAGGGATCGCACAGACATCGTTGCTTCCATACGGAGCCTATCGGATCCATCAGACAAAGACAACCGATGGATATGAGATGGTACCTGATAAATGGGTAACGATCGACGGATCGAAAGCAACGTATCAGATCGAATCGAACGATCCAGAACAATATGCAGCCATTGCAGTGACAAAGGTCACAAGGATCTCCGATAAAGAAACGGATCAATACACGAAGAAAGAAGAGTATAAGGCAGAGTTTCAGATCATCAATAAGGCAACAAAGAAAGTCGTTGAAACACTTGTCACAGATGAGAACGGATCTGCTCAGTCAGGAAGATTAGATCCTGGTACTTATACGGTCCATCAGACAAAAGGAACAGATAATTATAAGCTTGCCGATGACTTTGATGTAACGATCAAGGACGGTGATAAAACATTTAAGAAGTTTGAACTGGATAATCCATACAATGGCCGGAAAGTCCGGATCAGAAAATCGATGGTAAAAAATGGAAAATCCAAACCGGAACAGGGAGCGGAGTTTGTTCTGCTGGATGAATCACTGGTAAAGGATTTCAAGGACCAGACACTTGCAACTTCACAGGACCGACTGGATTATATCGAAAAACTACAAAAGAGTAATAAAAAAGCGATCCTTGGAACACTTGTCACAGATGCAGACGGAAACGCAGCCATGTTATTAAAAGATTTTACCAAAGATACTGGATTTATCGTCCTGCAGACAAGAGGTGAGGAAGGATATGATCTTGCAACACCACAGTATTCTTCCGAGATGAAAGCAGAAGACGAAGATGGAATCAAAGTTTATGAATTCAGTCTGAAAGACGATTACACGAAGTCAGCAAAGATTTCGATCAAAAAGCAGATGTCAGTCAATAAAAACAAATATGTGCCAGAGGTCGGGGCGAGATTTCAGATCATCGATCCACACGGAGATGTGGTCGATACACTGACAACCAACGAAAAAGGAGAAGCAACATCCATTCCGTTAGCGATCGGTGTCTATACCCTGCATCAGACTTACGGTGATCCGAAACATGAGATGATGGAAGATGAAGATGTCGTTCTGATCAAATCAGACGTTCACAAGACGGTAACGTTCGGACCGTATAATGATGATGAAAAGATGATCGAGATCGAACTGACCAAGCGTTCCAAAGAGACAAAGAAACTGCTCAATGGTGCCGTCTATGAGATCTATGATGAAGACAAGGATGTCGTGGCGACGTTAACTACAGGAACAGACGAAGATGGAAAAGCAAGCTGCTATCTTCCATACGGAAAGTACACAATCAAGGAAACGAAAGCACCCGCAGGTTACAACATGGATGATGCTAAAGAACAGGCATTTGAACTGAGCGGGGAATCAACGAGTGTCAAGATCACATACGATAATGCAGGAAATGGAACATACAGGTTTGATCAGACGGACAGTCCGGTTCCTGGACAGATCAGTCTAAGTAAAAAAGGAGAAGTCTTATCCGATTATGACAAGGAAGCACAGAGCTTTGTCTATGAGAATGATAAGATCACAGGAGCCGTCTATGGTCTGTATGCCGACGAGGATATCAAGAAAGATGATGGCAGTGTTGTCTGGAAGAAAGATACTCTCATTGATCAGAAGACAACGACAAAAGATGATGAGATCTATTTTACAAGAACAGGAGATGATGGAACTGAGACCAGGGATTTCTACCTTGGAAAGTATTATATCAAAGAGATCAAGGCTCCTGCAGGATATGTCGTGGATCAGGAAAAACATGAAGTCGAACTTAACTGGGATACGACGGCAGGAAATGTCAATGACATGGGAGACAGTGATAAGGTACCAGATAAGGAAGATCCGTTTGGAAACGATGGAAATGATCCAAGCAGTGGCGTTTATGTCCTGGAAAAAGGAGAAAAACTAAATGAGAAGATCAAAGAAGCGGAGACGGTTACCTTTACCTGGGTAACAGCACCCGAAGGAACAAGTACAACGGATGTCTCACAGAATAAGGATGGCAGCGTTGTCTTATGGAACGACGGGACAGATTACTATATCTCAAGTCAGAGAGCCGGACAGGTGATCTATATGAACGCAGTATCCGCAAAGATGTTCAGGGATTGTTCAGAGATCACGAAGATCGACTTTAAGAACATCGATACCGCATCTGTCGTGGACATGAGCCAGATGTTCTATGGAATGGATTCGATCAAGACGCTCGACTTATCATCCTTTAATACATCCAATGTTGAGGATATGAGCCAGATGTTCTATGGAGACAGCCAGTTAAAGACAACCTATACGATGGATCAGATCTTAAAGATCGAGGAAGATACATTTAAGGAAGAACAGCCGGTCAAGATCAAAGCAATGCCAAAGAACAGCTTCTTAAAAGGTGATAAGTTCAAGGCAGAGGATTTCAGCTGGAGAATTGAATACGACGATGATGGTGCAGAAGATGTGGATGTGACCAATGATGATGTGGAATTTACACCAACTGTTGCAGAAAAAGGCGGAAAGCTGAAATTGAACATCAACTTCAAGAGCACAGGGAAATATGCGAAGTTCCAGACCATCCAGACAACCGTGGATGTGATCGATCCGGACGAAGAAGATGTCGCATTAAAGACTGCCAAGAAAGTCAATGTATCCGTGGAAGCAAGTGACGTTCTGCAGAAATACAGCATCCATCTGATCAAGACTGATCAGGACGGAAAGAAACTTGCCGGAGCAGAATTTGCCTTAAAGGCGAAAACAGATATCGTAAATGGTAAAGGCAACACGATCTTCAAGAAAGGTGATACGATCGCAACAGCCATTTCACAAGATGACCAGTTTGAATATCTGGAATTTATCGGACTGCCAACGGATATCTACGCAAAAGACGGAACAGGCTGCGATATGTATGAAGTCGTGGAAACATCCGCACCAGCTGGATACGAAGGAAGCAACAAGAAACTGACACTGAAAGGAGAAGTGATCAACAATACGAAAGAAAACCTGGTCCATGATGTGAAAGCCGAGAACAATACAGACAATGACACAAGTACATACATTCATGATTCCGATACCTTTGTGAACCAGAAATCAGAATATATCGCATTAAAGAAGATATGGGATGATCATAACGATGCAGCCAAGATCCGTCCGACATTCATTACGATCAAGGCGACGCATAACACGACGGGTGAAGTTAAGACGTATACGTTGAGCAAGGATAACAACTGGACGATGTTTACGGATATCAAGAAGGATGACAAGGACAACTGGAAGTTTACGGAGGATGTGCCACAGGGATATCAAAGCAAAGATCCGGTATGGGATAGCAAGAACTATGTAGTTACGTTTACGAACCATCATGATGTACCTGAATATGTCAATATCAATGTGCAGAAAGTATGGGAAGATGGAGAGGATGCAGATGGCATAAGACCAGCTTCTATTACGGTTCAACTTTATCAAAATGGTGAGAAATTTAGAGATCCGATTGTATTGAATGATTCCAATAACTGGTCAGATACTTCAACATTTCAGAGATTAAATAAATATGATCAAGCAGGAGAAGAAATCAATTATGAGATCAAAGAAGAGTCTTTTGATGAATTAACTGGTAATGCCAAAACAGGATACACGGATTCCTATGAAACGAACGAAACAACGGATGCAAATGGAGATACAACGAAGAACATCATCATGACCAATATACATACACCAGATACAATACAGAAAAAAGTGAAAAAGGTATGGAACGATAACGGAAACAAGGATGGTATCCGTCCGAAATCTGTGACTGTGAATCTGCTTGCTGATGGAAAATTTGAAGAGACATTTATCTTAAGCTCTGAAAACAACTGGCAGGCAAAGAGCAAGCTCCTTCCAGTGAAAGTCAATGGAAAGAAAATCAACTATACATGGGAAGAAGTTAAGGAAGATCTGATCACAGGAGAAAGTGAGATCGGATATAAACCGTCTTATGATACGGACACGACCGATCAGGATCTGACTCTGATCACAAACTTCCATGACAGGACAGAACCAAAAGGAAGTGTAACAATCACCAAGGCACTGGATCCTGGAAACTTAAATATGGATGTCGGGGATCCGTCCTTTACGTTCACACTGAGTGGAACGGATGTCTATGGAAAGAAACACAGCTATGAGAAACAGATCAAGTTTACGAAAGCCGAAGTGGAACAGCAGATGAAAGATCATCCTGGGGATCCGATCGAACTTTCCGTTACATTTGACGATCTGGAATATGGTACTTATACATGTGATGAAGGTGGTATGCTGAAATACTTTAAGCTAAAGAGCCTGACAAGTGACAGCAGCAATACAACGGTGGATCAGAAGAAAGGTACAGTAACCTTTGATATCGGACCGGCAGGAACGACAGCCAAGGCACAGTTAAAAGGTACAGCAAAGTTTACGAACCAGATGATCCAGGGATCCATCAAACTTGTAAAGAAGGATTCCAACGGAAGAGTCTTAAAAGATGTCGAATTCGTGATCCATTCTTCTGATGGAGCCCAAGTGGCCAAAGCAAAGACCGATGCTGCAGGAGAAATAACTTTTGACGGACTGATCCCGGATACTTATACGATTACGGAGACAAAGACCAAAGAAGGAAAAACACTGTTAAGAGAACCGATCACAGCAACGATTCCACTGACCATGTCACAGGCGGAAGTGGACAAGCAGAATGTTGATACGAGTAAAGCGATCAGAGACGGAAATACCTATTATTTCTACCATCTGACTTATGAAGTCAGCAATGATGCAAGACTGGATCTTCCAAAGACAGGAGGATGGACGGATTATCTTCCACTCGCAGGTGGAGTGATCCTGATCCTTGGCGGATTGTTTATGTATTACAGAAAGAAAAGGAGAAAGATGTGAAGAAAACACGAAACTGATTAATGACCTGATTAATTCTATGAAAGAAGAAAGGAGTTTTAAAGGAAGAATTATAAACTGAAATATAAATAACAAAAAGCATCCTGATGCATGAAGCTGCGTATCTGGATGCTTTTCCATTTATATTGCATGTTCGATTATGAGTTGTTATAATTAGAACAAGGGTATTGTCATAACGGTAGGCGGTTAGTCCTTCAACAGAGGGACTGCGACCCTCTGATTACATAGAAACCCGTAAGGGAATCCACTGGAAAGGAGGGCTAAGCCATGAGTATTATTGATTTTATTGCAGTGGTGAGCTTTGGCTTAACCTGCTTTAGTATAGGATATACTATTGGCCGAGATAGTGATAAAACACAAAAATAGCCGCCCTATGTCTGATAAACTAAGCAGCTATTTTTGCTAAAATACATATCGGACTAACCGTCTATCGACAGTATCCTTTTCTATAATTATAGTATCATGCAAAAGAAAAAATGTCAAAAATTTATTGAATCAGTTTATGATATTCAAGAATTTTAAAATCTGATCGATGAGATATAAAAAGTTTCCACATAGCAAAGAGATTAGCTATGGGGAATAGATAAGAAATAAAAAAAGCCTATCCTGTCGGCCAACAGGATAGGCGATGCCCATAAGGGCAAAACCCAATGGTGGCATCCACTTTGGAATGGGTGCTTTCCTTAAATAAAAGATATCATAAATCTTTTGGAAATTCAAGAAATTTGGAAAATAAAATGAAAACCTCAGTAGTAAAAGACTCAGCTACTGAGGTTTTTGTATCAACACGATACTAATATCACTTTTGCCTGTAAACATCGTATCATAGGTATATTGACATTTCAAGAATTCCAGAATTGTGATAAAAATTTGGTGTTTTTTTCAATGATGTAAAAATTCCAGAAAATCAAAGATCATCTGGAATTTCAGTACTTATTGATTGTACTTTGGATTAATAAATATTATAACAGATAAGTTAAGAAAATACAATGAATCCATGAAGAAAAAAGTTCAAAAAATCCTTGTATTTCTTAGGTTTTTCCAAGTACCTGTGGTAAAATATAAATATAGGGGATCATACAAAGATAAACAAAACGAGGAGGTTTATTTTTATGAAGCAATGGAAACAAAAGATTGCATGCTTACTGGCAGGGATTATGGTCATAACAGGTTTCTTTCCTTGGAATAGTTCGGTCAGTGTTCATGCAGAAGAAAGCTTGATCAAGTCATCGGCAGAAGGCTTTGAATATCGGTTAAAAGTTTATGAATCAGGAATTAAAGAATATATTTGCACATCAGATACTACGCAAGTCTATGATAACTATCAGGATGCGGTCAAAGGTCTTGCTGATATATCCAGAAAGATTCTGACAGAGCGAAAAGCTGAACCATTTACGGTTAAGATACCTGTAGAGATCAAAGCGGATCAAAAGGTTGATGGTATTGAGAAGGGATCAAATCCGTTTAATGACGCAGTACATAAAGAAACCTATAAAGAAACAGGAAATCCAAACGAAGGACAGGGATTAGCTCAGTTTCTTGATGCCAGAGGAAATCTTTTGAATGATAAGCTTGACAAAATCACATATGATGAAACTACGAAATCTTACAAAGGTGTGTTTTACTATCATATGTTAAGTCATCAATATGCAGAAAGATATTCTAAAACAATCACAAAGTTAAAAGAAGTAATAGACAGTTTAAATCTGGATGAAAAATCTGACTATGAAAAATGTAAGACGATCAGAGAATGGATCGGTAAAAATGTAAAATATGATAGAGAATATGCAAAAGATCCTGCAAATTGTTCAAGAAGAAATGCTCATGATATGACAGGAGCGATATTAGATGGTTATGCGGTATGCGATGGTTATGCCAATCTATTTCATTACATGGCCAATGCTACGGGATTGCTGACTCTTTTTGAAGAGGGATATCAAATAGGTAGCGGTCTACAACATGCATGGAATCTGGTAAAGATAGATGGAACATTCTATTATACAGACTGCACCAGTATTGCTCTAGATAAAGATGGAAATGCAACAGGAGAATTCCTATTAGGGCAGGATACCATGTTTAACCTAACAGTAACACCTAAAAACAACGATATAGAAAATACTTATTCCAACATCTCAAAAGATGATTGGAGTAAAGAACATTCAGTATGTAAAGGGAACCATAATCTGGTCAAAACAGGAGAAGGACCAGCAACATGTGAAACAATGGGATATACAGGCTATTACTGTACGAATCAGGGATGTATATACCGTTATCGAGACTATAACAAAGAACCACTAGGACACAACTACGACTACACCAACGGAGAAATCACTCAGTCCCAAGACTGCACACATCCAGAAATCACAACCTATCGTTGTACTCGCTGTAAAGCTCCAATAGAAGTAGAAACAAAACCATCCCTAGGCGGCCACAAATGGCAACCAGGAGATATCATCAAAGCTCCAACATGTACAGTCAACGGAGAACAGGAATACACCTGCACCGTCTGCAACCAGACCAAAACAGAACCAGTCAAAGCAACAGGACACGACTGGCAGATTAATAAGATATTAAGTGCAGCGACTTGCACATCCAACGGAATCGCAAGATACATCTGTAAGACATGTGGATACGGAGAGAACCATACGATCAACGCCACAGGCCATAAACCAGAGATCCGAAACAAGAAAGAAGCGACTTGCAGTAGCACAGGGTATACCGGAGATACCTACTGCAGCGTATGTAATAAAAAGCTGAGTTCCGGAGAAACAATCAATAAGAAAGAGCATACCTGGGTAAAACAGGACAACATTCCGGCAACGTGTGAAAAAGGCGAGATGGAAGTAGAAAAATGCAGCGTATGTGGAGAAACAAAAGAAACACAGATCAGTGATCCACTGGGACACGATTTTAGAGAATGGAAGATCACCAAAGAACCTACCTGCACCAAATACGGAACGAAAAAACGCATCTGTAAACGGTGTAATGAATATGAGATCGATGTGATCGATCCGACAGGACATCAGCACACAAAGATCATCGATAAGAAAGCTGCAACCTGCGAGGAAAAAGGTTATTCTGGTGATTTGTACTGTGAGGATTGCCGTGTGATTATCCAGTTAGGACAGGAAATTGCCGCAACAGGACACACATGGGATAACGGTGAGATCACAAAAGAGCCAACACAGACAGCAACAGGGATCAGGACATACACATGTAAAACATGCCAGAAGACCAGAATAGAGACGATTCCGATGTTAAAAGGACATCACTGGGATAATGGAACTGTTATAAAGGAACCAACGTGTACCGAATCAGGCGAAAAGATCTATCACTGTACCGATGAAGACTGCAACGAATCCTACACAGAAACGATCAAAGCAACTGGTCATCAGCATACAAAACTGATCAATAAAAAAGATGCGACTTGTGAAGAGAAAGGCTACAGCGGAGATACTTATTGTGAGGACTGTAAGCAGATCATAAAGACAGGAAAAGCGATCAATCCAACTGGACATGACTGGGATAAAGGAACCGTGAAAAAGGCAGCTACGTGCGAGTCAGAGGGTATCAGAGAATACACATGTAATACATGCAAAAAGACTAAAGAAGAGACGATAGCATCAACGGGACATACAAAGACAGAAATCCGAAATAAAAAGGCGGCAACATGCAAGGAAGAAGGCTATACAGGAGATACTTACTGCGTCACATGTGGAAAGAAGCTTGCAGAAGGGAAAGCGATCCCTAAGACAGATCATGACTGGACGATTACAGAAACACCAGCGACTTGTGAAAAAGACGGTGTGAGAACCTATATATGTGATGTCTGCCATACAACAAAGAGCGAACCGATCAAGGCGATCGGACACAGCTACGGGGCATGGACCACAACAAAAGAAGCAACGATATCTTCCAAAGCAGAACAGCAGCGTACCTGCAGCACGTGTGGTAAAGAAGAGATCACGACTTATGGAGAAAAGCTAAGACCAACGATCAGCACGAACGCTACATCACTAAAACTAAAAAAGAAACAGACCACAAAAAAGTTTACCGTCACAGGATTAGCCAAAGGCGACTACATAACATCCTGGACAAGCAGTAATAAAAAAATCGTAACCGTGACAGGAAATCAAAATGGCACATGCAAGATTAAAGCAGGATCAAAGACAGGCAAAGCAACGATCACGATCAAGCTTGCGAGCGGACTTACAAAACAGATCAAAGTCACAGTACAGAAAAAAGCAGTGACATGCAGCAAGATCAAGAACGTGCCAAAGACGATCAAGCTAAAGAAAAAGCAGACTTACCAGCTAAAACCAGTGATTAATCCGATCACATGCACCAATAAGATAAAATACAAATCTTCCAACAAAAAGATTGCCAAAGTATCTTCAACCGGAAAGATCACAGCGATCAAGCCAGGAAAAGTAAAGATTACAATCAGTGTTGGTAAGAAAAAATTTGTTAGCAATGTAATTATAAAAAAATAATTTTTTATAAACGAAAAACCAGAGTGTATAATCTCTGGTTTTTCGTTTTTGGTCCTTACAGACTATTCATTTCATTTTGCCTAAATGCATTATATTATATTTATTTTGCTTGTGATTACAAGTAACTGCAATATTGAATGAGTTATTTTTTTCAATGATAAAAAAGTTCTTATATTTTTTAGGTTTTTCAGAGTACTCATGATAAAATATAATAAAATAAACAGGAAGGAGTCAATTTTATGGAAAAAGTCGAAACACAGATAACAAAGGGGTTAACAGAAGAAACAACGGAGGAAATTACGCTGCTAGGTCATATTTTGGAAAATGCAGATGGATTAAAGATATTTTCGGAATTGATAAATCATGTGATTTCAGAGAATGCAGAATCTATTCTTTTAGAAAAGAAGAAGCTGCTAGCTATTTTACAAGTGGAGGAAGATGATTTAGATGAGATGATGAAAAAAATTATAGATGACATTATAAGAAGTCAGATTGAAATAATTGAAAAGGAACATAAAAAAACAGGATTTAAAATTGTTTCAATATTTGAAATGGTTACATATGATCCAGAAGAAGGACTAACAACTCAAATAACAAAGGCTGTTAAACCATATTTGAAGAATTTAATATAATGATAAAAACAGATTTATCCAAAAAGGAGAACCTTCTGTATAACAAATACAGAAGGTTCTCCTTTTGAGTTTTACTTGACAGTTACATCTTATTATTGTGGTTTGGGTTAGAAAGATGAAATTTTATAAATTTCTTCCTTGATATTGGATAGTAATAATTTTTACGATTTTTCTCTGCTCATCAATTTTAAAAATGGCCAAGTAATTATCAATTAGTAATTGACGGTATCCTTTTCCTGCATAATTTCCAACAAGCCTTTCTTGATGAGAGGATGGAAATATTTCTAGTGTTTTAAGTGATTTCCATAGCCGATCCGTTTGCCCTTTGGCATATTCTGGAGATTGGAGATCATTTGCGATATATTCAAATATTTCTTCTAAATCTCGATATGCACGTGCGTTTAATTGTATTTTATATTTCTTCATAATATTTTTTGCTTAACTTTTTAAATGCATCATCGAGGTCTATAGACTTTGCACCTTCGTTCATTTCCTTTTCTGATTCATAAATTATCTGATCAATACGATTTGTTTTTATAAATTGATCGTATAATTCGCTGCTCATAACTACTAAATCACTGTAGCCATTTTTTGTGATAAAAATGGGTTCTTGTTGTTTATGAGCAAGTTCTGATATTTCACTAGTATTTCTTAAATCTCTGATAGGCATAATTAGTGGCATATGATTCAACTCCTTTCTATATAACATAATTGTAGCATAATTATGCTTTTACAGGCAATGATATACTAGAAAAATAATGAGATTATGTTAATCAATAAGCAAATGACAAAAAATTTCAAAAAGTTTTTTATTAATTGCTTAATAAGTAGTCGGATTAACCATTTTTTTATTGCTTTAAACATCTCCAAAACCTCCTTCCTATATTAATATCAACTTAAATATGAAGGATGGAGTAAAAGATAACTGGTACGAATTTTATATTAATATTATTTCCTTTACACAGAACATATGTTCTTGTATAATACCAGTATGAGGTGATGATATGTTAGATGTAAAAGAATTAGAAAAAACAAAGAGGGTAAACATAGTTGGAGAAATTCCAGACGTAAGATTACAGATTTTAGATAATAATGGTAAGATAAAAGAATTTAGATTAAGAGAAATGACAATTGCTGGAGCAAGAACAGAAATTGACCAGTGTAATAGAGAAAATTATTGTGTTTATTATAAGGGAGTTGTAGAAATTTTAGATCGATTCCACATAAACAGTTATAAGAAGACTTTTAAGTATATCCTTAAAAGTAAGAAGTGGTTTATATGTGGGAATTACGATGATATAATAAAAGCACATAGATAAGTAATAAAGACAAGAATTAGAGAGGAAAATAGACATGTTTTTAGAAAATGAATTTTATCTAATGAATAAAGATGATCGGATATTAAGATTTACTTGCGATAATTCCCCTCTTGGTGTGAGTTTTAAAGAAGAAGAATCCTATGAAGAAATACGACCATATGGATATGATGGAATAGGACAGTGGATCAGTCAGAGACAGGCTCCAAAACATCGCCAGTATATTGCAGACTTGTTAAGAATGTGTGGTTGTTATAATCTGGATGGATTTATCAGAGTGACACATGCCCTTTCATTAAATGATACATTTTGGATTAAAACTGTAGATAGTAAATTACAGTGGAAAAATGTTTCTCTGTATGAAAATCAATTTGATGAAACGATTGCGAAGATAGCATTTGAAGGTGGGCTTTATGGAAAAGAGTTTACGACCACTTCACCGGAATTTGGTACGTCAGGTAGTTTTGCAAAATGTTGGGTAAAAGAAGATGATGGAATCTATCTGTTAAAGAGAGGAAGCGAGGGAGCAAGAAATGCTGGATTAGAGCCTTATTCAGAAATGTATTCATCTCAGATTGCCAGGATAATATGCAGAGATGCAGTAGAATATAGTGTTGAGAAATATCATAATAAAATAGCATCGAAATGTAGGTTGTTTACATCGGAGCAGGAAGGGTATGTTCCAATTACAAAATTTTTTGGAAAACTTGTTTCAGTAAAAGAAATATTAGAAAAATTTGAACAGCATGGATGTGAAGATGATTTTCGACGAATGATTGTATTAGATGCTTTGATTTTGAATACGGATCGTCATATGGGCAATTATGGATTTATGGTAGATAATGATACAATGCAGATAAAAAGAATGGCTCCAATGTTTGATCATAATCAAGCTTTGTTACCATATGCAGAACAGGAAGATTTTGAAAATCTGGATGTATATTTAGCATCAAGACCAACACAGATTGGAGAAGATTTCAATGAGATCGCTCATGCATTATTAACTCCTGAAATACGAAATGACCTAAAAAATTTGAGAGGGTTTGAATTCCAGAGAAATGACGAATTTGATCTTCCAGAAGAACGTCTGCAGAAATTAAATAAATTAGTTGATCAGCAAATCGATGGAATTCTTGAGTGTAAACGATTGTATGTTCCATCTAATAAATATGAAAATGTCAGATATCAACCAGAACAATATGATGACTTATCTCCAGAATCAAAAGAGATAGATGAAGAATTGGAGATATAGATGACTATAAAGAGTAGGTAGCTATCCTTAGCGGATAGCTGCTTTTTTTATGTAAAAATGTAACTTATATTCCCGGGGAACATAAGTAAAATAAAATCCCTTTTTCGAGCGGTTCCCCAAGGGAACCCCTTTTTTCTCCAACCGAAAGTTTTTGGTATCCACCTTCGAAATTTGTTTTCAGAATCTTTGCTTATTCGTATTTGCAGATGTGCATTATACCAATTTTCTTTATAGTTGCAAGGGACGTTCCTTAATGCTCGCAAAGCTCCGCTTACCACTTGAACCCTTGCAGCTATAAAGAAAATTGATATTGAAAATGCACGCAAACCCGAGATAAGCAAAGACTCAGAAAGCAAATTTACGAAAGGAGGAAAAACACAAAAATAAATGTTTCCGAAAAAATTTAAACGCACCCCTCAAAAAAAGCTTCAGATCTTGAAAGCAAATTTTATAATCGGTTGTAGTTTAAAACATTAAAATTAAAAAGTTTGGAAGGAGAAAATTTTATGAGATACGTAATTGGAATTATTGCAGGAGTTGTTTTGATCATGGGAGCTGTTGGTGGAATGGAGAATGATACATTAA
>ULSV01015951.1_pt1 | contig 18221 bp, 14 predicted proteins | sample 1956991 | NCBI WGS metagenome assembly ULSV01 (sample SAMEA4835717, study PRJEB28245) | human gut metagenome | biome: gut microbiome; material: fecal sample | place: Denmark | collected 2008 | reverse complement strand
AGAGTGTCTTGATGTCCATGCCGTTCTCCAGCGCCATGGTGGCGAAGGTATGACGCAGATCATGGAACCTGATGTGAGGCAGTCCCGCCTCGTTCAGCAGCACCTTCATCCAGTAGTAGGCGGCGCTGGGCCGCACCGGTTTCTCCGGGGAGAGCGGCTCCGGGAAGATCCACTGGCTGACCGCGTGTTTCTTCCGCTCCTTCAATCTCTGGACGGTGCTGGGTGGCAGACGGATGGTGCGCTGGCCCTGGGCGGTCTTGGTTTCGCCGATCTCCAGTTCGCCCCGCTGGGGCACGTTCACCGAGCGATGAATTTTCAGCGTCCCGGCGTGCTCGTCGAAGTCCTTCCACATAAGGCCGCAGATCTCGCCCCGGCGCAGGCCAGTGGTCAGCTCCGTGTAGAAGAAGTCCCGCCAGATTTCGTTCCTGTCCACCGCCGCCAGGAAGGCGTCCATCTGTTCCCGGTCCAGGATCTGTTTGGGTTTGTAGTTGCTCTTGGGCAGCTTCACGCCGTCTGTGGGGTTGTAGGGAATGATGTGGTCCCGCTCCGCGTCCTTGAGACAGCGGTGGAGCATGGCGTGGATGCGGAGCACCATGGTGTCTGACAGTTCATAGCCATACTCCGGGTGGTCGTGAACCCGGCCCTCTTTTTTCAGTTTCCGGTACAGCTTTTGGATGTCCAACCGCGTGATGCGGGAGACGATCTTGCCGCCCAGGTAGGGCTTTACATAGCACCGGATGTACTGCTCGTAGCTGCGCAGGGTGTTGGGTCGCAGGGTGACGGCGCCGTACTCCTCCATCCAGCGGTCCAGATACTCGCCCAGCGTCATGCGGCTGTCCTCGGTGAGCTGCGCGTCCTGATAGATTTCCATGTCGCGGTGGAGCTTGGCCAGCAGTTCCTTCTGGGTTTTGGCCAGCACATATCGGAAGATGGGCTCGCCGTTTTCCTTATGACCCACCACGATGCGGCCCTCCCAGCGGCCGTCCTCCCGCTTGCGCACCATGCCGTCTCCGGATGGTCTGCGCTTACTCATAGGTTCAATCCTCCTTTCCGATTTGGCGGCAGGCCCGGTCTGTCTCCTCCTCATCGAAGGAGTACAGACCGTCCGCCTCCAGTTCCTTGCTCAGTCCCCAGGCCAGTTTGAATCCGGCGGTGAAGCTGGCCAGGGAGATTTCTTCTTTCAACAGATTCTGACTGTCCACCAGATGCATGAGCCTGCGCCGCTGCATCTGATTGAGGCAGTCCCGCACCTCCTGCCGGGTGTTCTCAATATCCTCTTCCAGTACTGACACATCCGGCTCCCGGAAGAACCGTTGGTGCAGTGCTCTCATGTAGTCGTTCATGTGTGCCGCCTCCTGTCAGCAACACACAATACCCGAACCTCTTTCCAATATCCAGCCTTACTTTGAAACTTTTCAGAAAGATTTTTGGACGGTGCAGAGGTTTTTATCTTTGTTTTGGCATGTCAGAATTTAACATGCCTACATCCCGCCCATGGCCATGCCGCCCATGGTCTGCTCCTCCTCATGGTCATCCGGCTTGTGGCCCAGGGCGATTTTCTTCTGGCGGATCTTCTGGCGCAGTTTGCGGTCCACTCTCTGACCGCCCGGCGGGCTGGGCGGCACGGAGTTGTCCTGAAAGATCCGGCCCATGTGATGGAGCAGTTTAGTGGCAGAGAGGAGCACACTGGGACTGCGGTTGTCATTGATGTGCTCCAGAAAGAACTGGGCATACTCGTTTCCCTGTGCCGCCGATTCCCAGAACCAGTTGTACGCCTGCTCCGGGTCCCGGGCCACATCCTGGCCGGAGAGATACAGCTTGCCCAAGGCATACTGGGCATACTGGTTGTCCTGCTGGGCAGACTGCGTCAGATATGCCAGTGCCGTGGCTGTGTCTTTTGGTACCTGCTCACCTTGGAGATACAGCTTCCCCAGCCGGTAGGCGGCGTAGGGATTGTCCTGGGCCGCCGCTTCCTCATACCAGAACACCGCTTCGTCCATTCGCTTTTGGTTTTGCAGCAACTTGCCAAGGGCGTATTGTGAAAAGACATAACCGGCCTCGGCGGCACGGCGGAACCACACTTCCGCTTGTTCGCCATCCGGGAGCACTCCCATACCGTCCCGCCAGCACTTGCCCAGCAGGTGAGCGGCCACGGTGAAACCGGCATTCCAGAGATGCTCCAGCATCTGCACCTGCTCCGCCTTTTCCGCTTCTGTGTTTTCATATTCCGACAGGATTTCCTTGGCGTTCTGGTAGGCCTCCGCCATCTGCCAGCAGGAGGACCAGGCGTAGGACACCTCCTCCTGGTCCTCGTCCATCTCATCCACCATGGAAGCATCCTCGAAGGTGAATGCACCCAGACGCAGTTCCTCCGCCTCCCGGATAATCATATTCTTGATGGCTTTGAACTCCTGCTGCTGGGACAGCGGTTTGTGTTCTCTTGGCGTGTCCTTGTAGTACCGCTCCAGCTCATCCCGCAGCCGGTTCCAGTGTTCGTAGCACTCCGCCACCTCCGGGAGCCGGGCCAGCTCGTCCACGATGGCGTCCACCTGAGCCTTCACCGGCTTTTTCAGATAGCCGTACACCTTTTTGCCCTTGACCTCCGACAGCATTCCGGCCAGTGTTTCCATCTGTCCGGCGATCACGGGACTGTCGCAGAGTCCGGACTTCATCTCCCGGATGAGTCGGCCCATGGCGTCCATGGCCGCGTCCCGCACCTGCTGATAGGACTGATCCTTCTCCTGATAGAGGGACAGCAGTTCATCTCGGAAGATATCGTTGGACAGCTGAGCGCGCATCTGCTCGATGCCTTTCTCCGTCAGATAGCCTTGCCTGGGGTCGGCAGACCAGATCATCATGTGGATGTGGGGGTGGTGCTTTTCATCGTGGAAGGCCGCCCGCCAGCGAAAGCTGCTGGGCGGAATTTTCATCGCCGCCGCCAGCTCCGCTTGATGGGCCAGCAGCAATTTGCGCCAGCTCTCACCGTTTTCATAGCCCAGCCGCGCGGCATCCTCACGCTTCAGGGAGTAGATGAAGGTCCACACAGGACCGGTGTGTGCACGGATCTCCTCCGTGGTCTGCTCCAGGTCGGCAGCACCGTCTGCGGAGAACAGACCGTGCGAGCGGGGACGCTCAGCCATGTATTCCAGATAGCCGCCTGCCCCAGGCTCCAGCAGTTCCACGCCGTCCCGGGTGGCGATGTACTCAGCGTAGTGTCCGCCGCCTGCACCCGACTTGATATAGCCGGACTTCTGAATGAGACCGGTCATTCCTCAGCCCCCTTCTGGAACCGAAGCGCGTCCTGGAAGTCAATCTCGCCGTTGGTCTCCCGCACATTTTTCACACTGCGCACCCGCAGCTTTTGCAGTTTGTCCTCATCCACATGGAAGAAGGCGGCCGCCAGATTTGCCACGATGTCCCCGCCCACTGCCTGCTTGAAGAGCAGATGGCCCATCCGTTTTCCGAAGGCCCCCAGCTTTCCCTCCAGCACATCGGAGAGGACACGGGGCAGATAGGCTTCGGCATGCTGCGTATCCAGATAGCCGGAGTAGAACTGGATCGCCTTTTCGATATACTCATTTTTGGTGGAGCAGTTGTCCGCCTGGTAGTGATTCTCCACGTTGGCCCAGGCCGACACGCTGAGCCAGATTGAGTGTTTCTTCTTCAACTCTTTCATGTTCGAAATCTCCTCCTTTTCCAATCAGCGCCGCCGGAAATCCCGCAAAAGCGGGGATTCAGGCGGTTTTTCAAAAGAACGGCGCCAATCTCAAAACCTGCCGGCCGAAACAGCGCCAACTCCAAATCCCCGAAACCGCCCGCACTGCGGGCGGATGTGACTGCCCGGGCGCCGGAAAAGCGCCAGGGCTTTCTCCTGCTCCTCGTCCCTCCGTGGTTCCTGTTCCGAAAATCCGGCCCAAAGCCGTCCAAAAGCCCTCGGTAGGGCAGGGACTCTGCCCTGTCCCCAGGGAGGGCACACAGCCCCTCACAGGCCGTTACACGGGGGGATTTGGCGGCCAGTCTCACCGTCTTTTGGCTTGGAAAAGACAGTGGCGAAATCCTCGGGGCCGGACACCAGATGCAGGCTGTGCATGACCTGATACAGAATGAGCTCATACACGCTGAGAGAAAAACTGCTGTGTACTTCTGCCTTCTTCTCCTTGGCGAAGGCACGCTGCTCCTCCGTGAGATCGCCCCGCTGTTCATCACAGAGAAAGAGCATCACCGCATTTTCATCCATGGTGTCATCATGACTTTCGTTGTACCGGTTGATGATGTACCACTTTGTTTTCACGGTGCGCCGGGCGGCGAGCACAGGGGTGTGCTCGATGAGACTGTTAAGCATTTGCATCAGCATTGTTTGCACCTTCCTTTCTCTCCAGCGCGGCCAGGCGCTTTGTTACCTTCTGCCGCTCCAGTGCCAGGTCGGCCTCCTGGAACTGCCGCTCGTAGTACTGGTTGATGGACATCTGGATGGGCAGGATGTGATAGAGCAGACGGCCGTTGCGCTTGCGGCCGTCCCTGGTAATGACAGAGGTGTGCTCCGTGCGGATCAGCGATCGCTCCTCCAGCTCCGCCACATACTTTCTCACTGTGGTCACGCACATGCCAACGCCGTCGCCGATCTCCCGGTAGCTGAGCAGACACTGATAGGTCCTGCGGTCCTCCCGGCGCAGCAGGAAGCTGTACACCGAGATCGCGCCCCGGGACAATCCCAGATCGTAGATCTCATTGGGCAGCGGGAAATAGTTTTTGATGGGATCACGCTTGGGCCAGTTCTGCTTTCTCATTTGGCACCTCCAGACTGCTCCTCCGCCCACTGAATGAACTTCTCTTTCGGTACCACCATGCGGCTGCCCACACGCAGTACCGGGAAACCGGGTTCGTGCATCACCTCATAGGCGGTGGAGATGGACACGCCCAGCACCTGCGCCAACAGATTCGCGTTGAGAAACAGCGGCAGGTCGTCATAGCTTTTACAGACTGACATCTTCATTTCAATACCTCCGATCATTTTTAATGCAGAGAAAAATTGTTCTTGCGTTTCGGAGGTCTCTCTGATAGACTGAACACAGTTAGGGCTGTGTTTTCCGAAACGCGGCGGGCCGTTGAACTGTTGCAGCAGTTCAGCGGTCTTTTTTGTTTCTGTCCGGCCATCACCATACCTGTTCCTGCCCTGCGGCCTTGTTTGACACACACAGCGTTTTCTTCCCCCTGGTACGCTCAGCTGTTTGTCCGCGACAGCGTCATGGCAGTACTTCCCCGGTGAGTATCGTTTTTGGTGATGGGTATTTATTTTTCAAGGTGCAGTTGCCCTTCCGGCTGCGTTCATTGTAAAATAAAAAGAGAATCGCTTACATCAGGAAGTGATCTTGAAAGGAGGCGAGCAGATGGCAGATGGAATGACCGCATTGCTGCTGAAGGCAGAGGATAAAAATAGATGGTCCGTGACCCTGCACCATGCAAACGGCTGGGAGATTGCACTTCCCGCCGCAACTCCCGCCGAGTATCTGATCGCCGCTTCGGAGATCGATTACAGCGCGTACCGCCGGGAGATCCGAAACCTGCGGGAACAACATCCTCTGCTCGAGGAGCGGCTTGAGGTTTCGATGGCAGACTTTGAGGATTTTGTCGCCGAGGCACTGCTGCTGCCAAGTATGCTCCGGGACATCGATCCGGTGGGTTACTTTGTACTGGGGCATTTGTTGGAGCAGTCCCTGCGGCAGGAAGATGACGGCAGTGCGCTGTTCCTCCTCAATGCCGCGGCACAGCTGCTTCAGATTCTGGAGGAGCCCATTCGGGCTCAGGTGTACTTACGCAACGCACTGGAGATTGCCTGCGACGGCATGGAGCGGGCCACGCAGCAGGAGCGGTATGAAAAACTGGTTGAAACTTATCCGGAGCTAAAATCGTTGTGTGATCCGATCCTGCTTCCGAAGGAGCCGGGAGAGCACCCGGTCTATGCCGCCTACTCCATCTTTGGATTGCTGGCGCTGCAGTTTGCCCTGTACTTTCATCAGGACAAACAGCGTATTGCCCGCTGTGATTACTGCTGGCGCTATTTCATTCCCAAGACCAGAAAGGAAACCCACTACTGTGACCGGGAGACGGACGGTTTTCCTTGCAAGCAGAGAGGTTCCCGCTTTAAACGCAACCTGGACACGGAACAGGACGAGGCACTGCTGGTCTATAAAAAACTACGGGATCGCATGTATGCCCGTATGCAGCGCTACATCACTGCTCTCCCTGAAAACCGGCAAGACCTGATTCCCATAGACTACCTGCAATATGGAGATTGGAGCGAGAATGCCCGTCTGGCCCGAATTGACTATCTGGACGGAAAGTTGACTGCGGAGGAATTTCTCCGGAAGATCGACACCATGCATGATCTGGAGGACTATTCCGTGGGTGCGGCGCAGACTTCGCCGACGGAAACAGCCTGGCAAAGAATGGTGGCTGACGATATCGGCTTTGACCCGGAACTGCACTACCCGGAAGGATTTATGCTGCTGGATCTCAGAACAGACGATCCCAAATGGCAGACCTTTTCAGCGGACGATCTGCGGCGGAAGTATCAGGAGGGTCACCAGAGCCTGCGTGAAAAATACGGAAGGAAATGACAATCAAAATGTCCCTTCACCTTACAACGGACATTTTTGAGACAATACACAACCCTCATTAGAAAAAATTTTTGAAAATATGCACGAGAAAATAAAATGAGCCGGCGGGCGCTTCATACCGAAGCGCCCACCGGCCTTATTCTTTGTATAGGCGATGTAGATTTTATTCCGTTTACAGGCTCCCGTCCCCTTTGTTGCCGCCAAACTCACAGCCGTACTGATGGCCCTTTCCGTAGTACCAGCGGCCATAGCGATAGCCGTAATGGGGCGGACAGTTGGCGCAGTCACCGTCGCAGTGTCCGTCATGCTTCTTGTTGAGATGACCGGCGACTGCCGCTCCGGCTGCGAAGGCTGCCAATGCCGACAGCAGGCCGCCTTTCTTTTTCGGACGGGCAGCAGAGGATGCCGCTGCCTGCCGCCGGAGTTCTTTCACATCATCAAACACATCAATGCGTGACCGCCTGGAGATTTTTCGGAAGGAGAAATCATCAATCATCAGGTAGATCTCTTCCAACTGCTCCCGGTTGAAGGGAACCGTTGTCTGTTCCGCCATTTTGCTCAGGAGGGACTGATCCACCATAGCCACCATTTCCAGCACCTGTTCCGGGGTGAACCGGACACCGGCAGAGAAGGCCTTTTCCAAAAATTTGGCGGCAAAGGCACTATCCACAAAATCGAGTTCCTCTGCGATCTCCCATACCTCGTCTGCGGGACCATAATCGGACAGGCGATAGGCGTAGCTCTTCTGGGTGCTGGACGACCAGCCATAAAATCCGTCGTAGTATTCTTCCCAGGTCAGTTGCTTCATGCCGGACACCTCGTACTGTTTTCTTACGGCTCGGTTTCATAGGGCCAGGTATTGATGCCGCCGAACTCATAGATATTGGTGTAGCCCAACTCGGCCAGAGTGGATGATGCGGTCTTGCTGCGGTTTCCGCTGCGGCAGTAGACCAGCACCGTAGAGTCCTTCCCAGGGATCACCTCAGCAGCAGTATCTTCATCAATGGTACCCACCGGCAGCAGGACAGCGCCGGGGATGTGCCCGCTGTCATACTCGTCCTGCTCACGCACATCCAGGATGATGACCTCCTGGGAGTCCATCATCTCTTTGGCTTCTTCCTGGGTGATCTGCTGGTAGGAGCCGTCGGCGGAATTTCCGCCGCATCCAGTCAGTAACAGCAAAAGGGAAATGAGCAGGGGTAAGATTCGTTTCATTTGAGTTCCTCCAGAAGTTTGGCAGCAAAGGCCTTGTGCCCCTGCTCCGTGAAGTGTACGCCGTCATAGGCAAGAGGGATGTCCCATCTTCCGGCATCGGCAAAGCGGATACCCATTTGCTTAGCCAGGGTTTGACAGAGCCGGGCGAAGGCACGGGAGTCATCAATGAGCTGCGGGCTGGGTACCCATGCTCCCAGGGCCACCGGCGGCGGTGCGATCAGCAGGAGCTTGTTTCGGTCTAATGGAACAGCCGCAAGGAATCGCTCCAGTCTCTCAGCAGCCTGCTGAGGACTACATCCTTGGAGCAGATCGTTGGTTCCCAGCATGACGATCAGCAGATCTGTGTCAGCAGGGAAAGCGGGAGTGGCGGACGGAATCTCGCGGCCGTTTTGTCCCATGTTCGAGATCGTCCATCCGGTTTCCGCAGCCAGGATATCCACCCACCGGTTGTCCCCGTCATAGCGCCCGCCGAAATAACCTCAGGGATCGTATCCGTAGGTATTGGAGTCGCCGAAGCAGATAACGTTCATCTTGCCCTTCCTCTTCTCTGTATGGTGTCAATGTTCTATTAACTGTTGGAAACTGCCGCCAACAGCGCCTGCTCCATGCGCTCCTTCTCGCCGCTTCCATCCGTCCGAAGCCGCAGCAGCGGAATCCCACACAGCTCAAAAATCCGGTTTTTCTTTTCATCTCTGCCCGCCTGGATACTCCCTGCGGCATGGAAAGCGACACCGTCTACCTCTATGGCCAGCAGAGGCGATTTGTCCATCCGGCGAAACAAGAGGAAGTCCACATGGGTCAAGTGATTGCGGGCGTACACAGTTTCTTCCTCCGTCAACATGGAGTAGTCTTTCACCAGATTGACCAGGGACACATGGGCTGCACAGTCCACAAAAGAAAACTCTGCTTTTTGAAGGATATTCTGAATTACAGCATAGGCAAGATTTTCCGAGTCGTATTCTGAAACTCGCCCGTGCTTTTTCAAAAAGGCCCGTCGCTGCTCAGCATACCCCTGATAGAGCAGATCAAAAACGGAGTACACCGCGCTCTCAATCACCGCACAGTTGTTGTACTCAATGTAGCGGGCCAGATCGCCGTAGTTGGTTCGGTCATTCTGCGGGTCCTGGGAGGTAACGACGGTCAGAGATTTGACTGCACGGGACACCGCTACGTTCAGCATCCGGGGATCATCCACAAAGTCCGTAATGACATTGTCCACGGAAGTCAGGACGATGGCATCTTTCTCCCGCCCCTGGAATTTATGGACGGTAGCCACTTCCAGTCCCTTGCCCAGTTGGGTTTGGATCGCCGCCACCTGGTCTCGGTACGGCGTGATGATGCCAATACTCCCATATCCCTGTCTTTCCAGGCTGGGAAGGACCTCCTGTCGGATCACATCAATTTGTCTCTGGTTCAGATGGCCACGGGCGTGGTTGCCGGGCGCTGTCCGGTACATGGTCAGGACATCCGATTCTTCATGGTCCTCTGTCATGACGATGAGTTTCCCGCCATAGAATTTCTGGTTGCAGAAATTGATGATCTTGGGATGGCAGCGATAGTGTTCCCGCAAAAGGACAGTAGGAGCCTCTGGCCATGCAGCAATCGCAGAGGAGAGCAGACTGTGGGCGGAGAAATGGTAAGTCTCCGGGAGAGAATACTGTTCCCAGATTTCCTCGCTTTTATGGATATTCTGGCTGTCCAGTACATTGGGAAGCTGCTGGAGATCGCCTACAATGACGATATTCCTGGCGCTGGCGAAGGCCAGTACACCGGTGGCCAGATCCACCTGAGAAGCCTCATCTACGATGAGATAATCGTAGGTATGTTCAAAGTTCAGGGTGCCCTTGATGGAGTAGGTCGTGCTCAGGATTACCGGATATTCTCGATTGAATTCCTGGGATCTTCCCCGGAAATCCCGCGTTTCAAAACACTTGCGGGCCTCTTGCCAATGGAACTTTTCACTCAGTTCTGCCCGGAATAACCGCAGAGACTTTTCCGTCAGTTCCTCCATCTTTTGGTCAAAGGCATACTGCTCCAGCTTTTTCTCCAGCTGCGCCCGCTCTTCCATCAATTCCTGCCGGCGCACCACATAGAATTGCCGTTGGAGATACGGGATCACCAGTTCCGGTGTTTGGAGGAACACTTTCAGCGCACTGCGGTTGAAGCGAAACAGGATGGATATCTTCTGGAGCAGGCCCAATTTGCTCTGCTGCTGAGCATGCTGTTCGTACTCTAACCAGAGGGACAAAATCTTTTGAGAGGAGAGCCCTTTCACCTCATCTTTGGGCGCCTGGGCATAGGTGCTGTAGTACTCACCGAAATAATGCTGCTCCGGTGTCAACTGCAGAAGTTCCTGCTCAATGGCGGCAATGCGGTTCTTCCCGTTGAGCATCTTGCTGAGTTCTTTGGAGAGCCCCGTCACTTCCTGGTCCAACTGGGACTTCTCCTCCGGTTCCAGAACCCATGCCGACATATCGGGATATCGGCCCGTCTGTGCCTCCAGAAAGTGATCCTTATTGGCACGGCTCCCCAGAAAAGCGGTCAGGAAAGAAAGGCCCTTTTTCTCCAATTTTTCCGCCACATTCAAGGTGGCGGAGTTGTTGTTGGAGACAACGGCCACGGTCTGGCCGTTTCGGACCGCATTGGCGATGATATTCAGAATGGTCTGTGTCTTTCCGGTACCGGGAGGCCCCTGGATAATGCTGACTTGGGAGGAAAGGGCGTTCTCCACCGCTGTTTTCTGGCTCTGATTCAGGCCAAAGGGATAGATGACTGCCTCGGGAAGCGCCCGCACCGCAGGCTTCTTGGAAGAATCCAGGTAGCAGGAGAGAACGGTTGCGTCGCTGACACTTTTGACCCGCTCGTACTGGGCACTCAGGATATTGAGACCGCCTTCGGCTACCAGACTAACCGCCGCTGCCGTTTCTTTGAAATATTCAAAAACACCAGCCTGTTTCTGGTTTGTGAGGCAGTTTTTCTGAAGTTCCACCTGGCTTTTGGGGTATGTAAGAGCTGTTTTCCCAGTTCTGAGGAACCGATAAAAGGGGCCAAAATCCAAAATCTCATCGACCTGCGAAAGAGGATTTCCGTCCACGGTAATGATAAACTGCGTGGGATCAATTCGGCTCTGTACTTTTAGGAGCTGCACTTTTTCGGCACGGTAGCGATACGTTTTAGGGGAAGTGGCATAGACCACCTCGCACATGCCGTCCTGGAAACGGAAACTGGCGACGGAGTCAGTCTTATCCTGCCCGTTGATCAGGAGCATGTATTTTGGGCTATCCATCGCAGACCTCCTTTCGCCGTTTCGCTGTACGCTCTTCATGATGACCGTATATTGCTATTTTGAAGGCTGGGACGCTATATCCAGTAACTCTCTTACCGCTTCAACCATAGCAATCGGAGAATCCAAATGCAAGGTCTGCACCCTGACCAGGCTCCCGCTGGAAGAAGAATAGCAAAAAGGAATTTTCTGATCTGCTATTGCCTCACAATCCGGATAAAGCAGCACCGTCTGTTTTGCCGCATATTCTTTCTGGTATGCGTACATCTGGTACATATCAGCCTGTGAGATTCCGTAATTGTGCCACTGAGGGGACAGAAGTTTCCACTTGGTGTCTAATACGGTCTTTTCCCCGCTGTTCAAATCTTCAATCACCAAGTCTGGCCGCAGGGCAAACTGTTTTTGAGGCAGTTCAAAGAGATATTTACCTTTTGCCTGCACATAAACACGATATTGCCTGGAGTCCAAATTTTTCCGCAGGACCGCCGCCACATAGCTTTCAAACACGCGCTCCATGGGGAAAAGAAGGGCCAGGGCGGCCTGCCCGCCGGAAAAGGCTGTAAAACTCTTCCCATGCAAAAACACCCGGCACAGCTCCAGAAGCCGCTGGTAGTCTGCCATAGAACGGGATTGCCCGCAGCGCAGGAAGTCCTGCTCCACATTTTGGGATACCGGGACTTGCTCCATGACAGATAGCACGACCCGAAGATCCCTGCGGTTTTGTAGATCTGTGGTGTGCCGCTGCAGGTAGAGCGCTGTGGACTTCACCAGGCGGTTTTCCGGACAATCCACGCTGAATACATCGTACTCCACGAAGATCCGTTCCCGATGCAGCAGGTTTTTTCGAATATGCTCTGAGAATACGATTTTCCCACGGACACAAGTTTCGTTGTCCTGCTTTGTCGTATAATCCGATTTCAAGCCGCGTTGAATCAGCCGATGGGCCTCGTCCAAAAACATACGCACGAACAGGTCCAGCAAACGCATGCGGGAAGTATTCAAGTGGGCAGTGCGAAATGTCTTGAATGGGGCTTCCTGAACTGTTCGAAGCATGGTGAGAAACACCTTGCGAACAGCTTGGTCACTGTTGTCCCCTGCCAACGTCAGTTTGGGCAGAATTTCAATCTCTGTTCCGTCTTTGGTAGTGATCACTCCCACATAGTTTTTGGCGGTGATCATTTTGCCCACGCCGGGCCTTGCACTCAGACTCATCAACTCCAGCGGCTGGGTACTGGAGCCTTTCTCCCGATTGGATAAAATAAACTGCTCCAGCTGATCGAAAGCGTGTTCCGGCAAAGAGATCATACCTGCCCGCGGCGGGCCATTCCGGGTAAACCCCATGTATTCCCGAATGGTATATTGTTTCAATGGAGTTCACCTCCCAATGGACTGCGCCAGTCAGAGATTCCGGTACACTTCTGCATCAAAGAATGCATCTGGATTGATGCGGTATGTGGGGTTTACCTCAAATTCAAGTTCTGTACCGAACAAGCTCTGCAGATCGGCTGTTTCCACCTTGAAAAATCGCTGACGTTCCGGACGCTTTTTATCCCCCAGCACAAGGCAGATTTTCTCATAGTCGTCATAGAAGTACTCCTGAAGAAGCGGAATGACTTTATCCCGGAAGATCTCACCCAGGGTCTGGATGGACGGAGACTGACGCAGAGGGGTAAAGAAGGCATGTCCCAGCGTATGCTCCCGGTCAAACAGCACCTCGATCCGGCGGTTCAGCGTCGTAAGCAGGCCGCTGACGGAAATACCCTCGACTTCTATGCCATTCAGGATGCCGCTGTCCGGCATCATCTCTACAAAGCTGAACCGGCGCCGGAGGGCGGTATCCAGCAGAGCGATGGAACGGTCCGCCGTATTCATGGTGCCCAGCAGATAGACATTATCCGGAATCCCGAAAAGTTTTTGAGAATACGGCAGTCTGACTTGTAACTCCTCACTTTGGCCGAGACGTTTGGAGGGTTCAATTAATGTGATCAGTTCTCCAAAAATTTTGGAAATATTTCCACGATTGATCTCGTCAATAATAAATACATAAGGCTTTGTTTCTACCGCAGTTGTCGGTGTAAAGCCATTTTTCTCAAGGACTTTGATGACTTCAGCTGCGGTGGTATCCAGCTGATACACCGTAGATTGAACCAGGGATCGAGATAATTGAAACTCTTCAATATCAATTTTTTTGCCCTTCAAAAGCCAGTTTACTTTTCGGGAACGCTTATAGTGATCTTCATTTGGGAGCCATTCCGGATCACCGGTGATAACGCCGATGGCATCAATGGTTCGGGCAGAATAGCAAGAAAGGACAATATCTCCTAACTGCATCCGGTTCAGAAATGCGTTCAGCACATATTTTCCGCCAACAAAGTAATTCGTTTCGTCTGTGACGGTTTCGCCATACTCATCCCATCCAATGCGAATACAGTTGTTTTGCATACAGGAGTTACGCAGCGGATGCCCTCCTGTACCACCGAGAGAGACCTTCCATACAGAAGGCGTGTCAGAAAAGCCGTAGGGGGATTGTTTAGCATCTGCGATTGGGATCTGTGCTTTCAAGCAAAATGCTTTAAATACACCCTTCGTAATCTCATATTGGATCTCACCGGCCTCTTCTTCGTTTTCGCCGAAGAACTTGGGACGAATTCCCTCGATAAAATCTTCATACCCAAAAGACTGGTGGAAGGTAGTGAACTCAATCCGCCCATCCTGCCGGTACTGCCGATACCGCTCCAAGACCTTTTCGTGGTTTTCTGCCTGGATATCTTCCAGCGATTTCCCCTCTATGATCGCCACAGCATAGTTGACGGTCTGGTAGGTCTTTCCCGTCCCAGGAGGGCCATAAAGAATTGTGTTCTTTGCAAAAGGCATCGGTTTTTTCACCTCTATCTGCGGCAGACGTTGTAATGCATCTGCTAATTCATCACGAAGTTTCCAGGAGTATGTACCAGGCTGATCCTGGAGCGCTGTACGGCCCACAAACAAAATCGGCCACCATTTCTGATCGTTGTTTTCATTCTGAACCAGGGGGCACCCCGTTTTTTCCTGCACTCTCCGGGCAAGCTGAACCATACTGCCGTTATAATGAGCAGACGTATCCCCTAATCTTAGACTCAGCTGTTTGCAGGTCGCCTCTCCGCCTGCCTGTTGAATGGCTTTCAGAATTTGCAGATTTTCCACCGTGCAGACTGTTCTGTCCGCAAGAAGTCCCAACCACTGTTCCGTGTTGATCTCCGGATCATACTCTGCCAAGGAGGGCCAATAATCACTTTTATTCAACTGGCTTCCAAAGTAGACGATATCGTCGGCTAACAGATGATGTCCATCGTCCGGATAATATTCACGCCCCAACTCGGCTCGCTTGATCTGGAACATATTCAGCAGTTCGCTGTCCTGTTGGACACAAGCAAGGACCCGGTCAGCCACCTCCTGATAGGCAAGTACATTCTGGGGATCTCCCATTTTGCAGGTGGCCTGTAAATCTGTCTCAGCCAGAAAAGCTTTGAGTTTTCCGTATTGATAGAGGAAATACCGGTCGGGCTGCGCAAAGAACAGATAGGTGCAAATGGTGCGGTCCCCTTGATAATGCTGTTTCATGCTTTCTTTGAACTGATATTTGGCTAACAGGGTGTCTGCACTTTTCTCAAAATTCTGAATTTCTTCCACTATATCTGCTTGAGGGGCCAGAAGTCGCTGAAACATGTCCCGAACCGTATCGGGTTCCTTTTCCGCAAAAAATGTGATCATCTTGCGTGGAAAGGAGTAATTGGTGTCCATCAGATTGCCCGCCTGTGCCAGAGATTCCTTCAGCATTTCTGCAAAATCTGATCTCTCCGGATTCCAATGCTCCTGGAAACACTGGACGGCCCGCCACTTATATGCTTCTTCTGGAAACCATGCGTCAAAGGATTCTTTATATTGGCTGACAACACGGCGGATGGGATCGGCAGACAGCTCCCACGCTGCCATATCCAGAATCCGATAATTCTTGAAAGAGAAATTAGCATCCCGGAAAGTTTTGATTTTCCGGCAGTTATCTATATAACTTTCCAGTTTGCTCCGGGCTTTCAGTTCAATTCCCAGTGCGGCAAAAATATCCTCACTGCCCACATTGCTGTTGATGACCGGGAAGGTAAGCGGTTTTAGGCAGTGCAGTACCACAGAGGCTGCAGCGGCCTGCATTCCACGAAATGATTTCGTCAGCACCGATGCGGCACGCTGGAACATCTCCTCATCGTCCGTCATATCCAGAAGATCTACGCACATCCTGATAAAAGCGCGCACGGATTGGATATCTGTCTTGCCTTGGAATGAGTAGAATCCAGTACCAAACATTCCAATATGGCCTGTGCCGGAGACGGCTTTTTCCTGGTACTTGTATACGCCGGCATCCGCCCGGTTTTTCAGGTCATCAATCAGATGGTCCAACTCCTGTTTACGCACTTCGGACAGATGCGTTGCATGGACAACCTCATGCTTTTTGTCATAGCTGTGACGCCATGTTCCAATACACATGAGATAGATGGCATTGAGATCCTGGAAGTCCAGCACAGCTTCATCCACATCGCGATAGGCGGACACAATCGTGCGCACCAGTTCATAGCTGCCATCATGCACGTCAGGTGACAGTTCCGGGGTGCTTGTCAGTTTTTTCAATATCTCTTGATTCATTTGAGGTCACCCTCCGTTTGTGCAGCCTGGAATCGGCCATAGTACAGCTCCAGTTTCTCATCGCAAATCCGCTCTATTTCCTGCTTTTCCTCCCGGGTCAGCTTCTTCCAGACGGACTCGTCCACCTGGATCACGCCCAGGGTCTTTGTGTGGTGGAGCATCTGCATATCCTCAAAACGTTTGAAGGGGTTGGACAGGATATTCCGCTGGGCCTGAGCGTCGGTATAGCCGCCCTTGGCGTAGATGCTGTTGGCTTTCTCCACCACCAGCCCAGCCGCCCGGCGGGCCTCGTAGAATTCCCGGAAGTAGGCGACGATGTCGCTGAGCTTCACACGGCCCTTGTCATCGGCAAACAGCAGCACTGCTTTGAGCAGTACCGGCTTGTAGGAGTAGCTCATATCCATCTGACGTACCATGTCCAGAAACAGGTCTTTGCGGTTGGAGTCGTCGATGAGCGTCCAGCCGTACTGCTCCGCATACTTCTGGAGTGTCTCCTCTTTGAAATACTTGAAGGTCCGGTGCTCGCTCATGGGCACCACCAGGTCGGGTACCAGCAGGCCATCCCGGACATACCGCTCGATGGTCTCTGTCTGCACATCTACCCGGCGGACAAACTCCATCTGGGAGATCATCCCGGCGGCCTCCTCCTGCCAGTTGAAGATGTCCACCAGCTCGTAGTCCAAGGCATCCACCGGCCAGTCGATGAGGGCATCCGGGCGCTCGCCCCGGTCGTAGAGCCCCTGTTCGGCGGCTTTCTGTCCCTTGGTGCCCAGCACCAGGGCACCGGGCTTATCCTTTAGCCGGAACAGCCGGTGCATGGAGTAGGGCATATTGTACTGGCTGGCGTTATCCACGAAGTCAAACACCATCAGGCTCTCTTTGCCGGGGGACAGCCGCATGCCGCGGCCCAACTGCTGGATGTAGAGTACCTTGGACATGGTGGGCCGGGCCATGAACAGCACCTCGGTGGCTGGGCAGTCCCAACCTTCGTTGAGCAGGTCACAGGCACACAACACCTTGGTCTCGCCCTTTTCGAACCGGGCCAGCACCTCCCGGCGGTCGCTGGCCTTACTCTCGCCGGACACAGCCTCAGCGGCCACACCGGCGTCGTGGAGTCGTCCGGCGATCTCCTGGGCGTGCTTGACGGAGGCGCAGAAGATGACTGTCCGCTTGTCCTTTACATACTGGAGCCAGGTGTCTACAATGAGCTGGTTGCGCTCCGGCACATAGATTTTGCTCTCCAGATCCCGGATGTTGTACTGGACGCTGTTGAAACGAACCTTGGTCAGGTCGATGTTGGTGTGGATGCGGATACACCGCACCGGCACCAGTTCGCCGATTTCCACGGCGGTCTGGATGTCCAGCTTGTGGGCGGTATTCTTGAATATCTCTAAGATGTTCTTATCGTCGGCCCGCTCCGGCGTGGCAGTCAGGCCCAGGGTGAATTCCGGCGCGAAGTAGGACAGGACCTTCTGATATGTATCGGCAGAGGCGTGGTGAGCCTCGTCCACGATGATGTAGCCGAAGTCATCCGGCTTGAACCGCTCCAGATTCAGCGCCACGCTTTGGATGCTGCCACAAACTACAAAGGCGTTCCCCTGTTTCATACTCTCCACATAGCGGCCCACCGTGGCCCGGGGCCACAGCTCCCGGAAGGTTTTGGTGGCCTGATCCACCAACTCTACCGTGTGGGCCAGGAACAGCGTGCGTTTGCCAAACCGTTTGGCATCCATGATGGCAGTCACCGTTTTGCCAGTTCCGGTGGCGTGGTAGAGCAGAGCGATGGTCTCGAAGTTGCAGCGCATCTCCTCCAGAGCTGCCAGGGCCTGTTTCTGGTGTTCCTTCAGTTCCAACTGGGAGCCGTCCAGGGACTTGCCCCGCTGGGTGGGGAGGTAGTCCTCAATCTCCCTGAATCTCGGGTGTTGGCCCAGGAAAACCCGCAGCTCATCCTTCACGGTTTCCGGCTGCTGCTGCATCTGCCGCACCGCCCAGCGGTACACATCCCAGCCCAGGTAGATCATGCTGTTCTGTTTGAGGAGGTCGTCGTAGAATTTGTTCTGGGAGATCAACTTGGGGTTGTGGGAAGCTTCATCGTCGATCTCAATGGCCACCTTCCGTCCGCCGTTTTCAATCAGAAAGTCGGCAAACCGGCTGTTCTGGTAGATGTCGGAGAAGGGGTACTGGGAATAGAGATAACCGGCTTTCTCGGCGCCGAAGGTGTCGGAGAACAGTTCGATGAACAGATCTTCGGCACTGCTGCCGGAGGCGGAGCGGTAGGTAGGCATGGAGGTCACCTCACATTATTTGCGTTAGTCGTTCAGATTGCGGGACTCTTGTTTGAAGTTGCCGCAGTTTTGCCAGAGAAATAGGGCGCTGACCATTTTTCTGCATGGTAGTGTCAAGGAATTTTCGCAAATTGGTTTGCAGTTTCT
>ULSV01036536.1_pt1 | contig 18949 bp, 15 predicted proteins | sample 1956991 | NCBI WGS metagenome assembly ULSV01 (sample SAMEA4835717, study PRJEB28245) | human gut metagenome | biome: gut microbiome; material: fecal sample | place: Denmark | collected 2008 | reverse complement strand
CGGGGGCTTTCGGACTTATTGATATTTACTGTGCGATATTGTTACTTCCCTATCGGCTCTTTCGACGGTACTCCCGCTTTCCGCGGATATTTCTTCGCCGTCTTAGCAATCTTATCAATCATCACCAGGGATCGGTCTGCATCTGCCCCGGTCAGTTCGAAACGGATCACATCTGTAATGCTGCCGCCAAGGCTTTCGATCGCTTTGGTTCCCTGCTCCAGCTCCTCATCTATTTTACCGGATTTATACGGAATAAATGCACCACCCACTTTTACGAATGGCAGGCAATATTCCGATAAGGTTGCTGCGTTAGCAACTGCCCGGGAAACACAATAATCATAATGCTCACGGTATTTTGCATCCCGGCCAAAATCCTCTGCTCTTCCATGAATTGTTTCTACGTTCTGAAGTCCCAGCTGGCTGATCACTTCGTTTAAGAATTTGATTCTCTTATTTAAGGAATCCAGCAAGGTGATCTTCAAATTCGGAAATGCAATTTTTAACGGAATTCCCGGAAATCCTGCTCCTGTCCCTACATCAATAGCAGATGCTTTTCGGCCATCCTGAAGCGGCACTGCTTTTACAAGTGCCAGGCTGTCTATAAAATGTTTGCTTACCACTTCTTCCAGCTCTGTGATTCCAGTCAGGTTCATGACCTTATTCCATTCTACCAATAATTCATAATAATGATAAAACTGCTCCATCTGCTGTTCGGAAAGCGTAATCCCCAGCTCCGTGGTTCCCGCCTTCATTTTATCCACAAAAATCTGTTCCATAATCCCTCCTGTGTGGAATTTCGGCAAAGTCTGCCTCTTATAACTGTTTTATACGGAATTTTCAGTTGCATTACATATCGCGGATATACCAGTAATACGTCCGTTGATTCAGAAAATTGTTACTGTTCACACATTGCGCAAACAACAACAATATCCCTTAATCCTTTACTTACTATATCGCATCTGCTCCAGATGAACCAGAAGCACAGAAATATCTGCCGGGGATACTCCGGAAATACGGGATGCCTGTCCGATCGATGATGGTTTGTACAGGTTTAGCTTCTGCACCGCCTCTTTGCGCAGACTGTTTACCGTACTGTAGTCGAAATCCGGATCCAGTTTTTTCTTCTCCAGCTTCTTAAACTGCGCTACCTGCTGCTGCTGCCGCTTTAAATATCCTTCATATTTAATATTTATGTTAACCTGTTCTGCAGTATCGTATGGCAGTTCTGGCCGCTTCTCATCAAGTTCAGTTAACATAAAATAATCTAATTCTGGTCTGCGCACAAGCTCTGCGAGTGTTGCACCTGTCTTTAAAAGCGTGCTGTTATGTGCTTCCAGAAACGCCTGTACTCTTGGATTGGCACCTACATATGTTTTTTCCAGACGCTCTGCCTCTGCCTGAATGTCTTTTTCTTTCTGAAGAACCCTTGCATAGGTTTCATCATCGACAAGGCCGATCTCATGGCCGATTCCCCTTAAACGCAGGTCTGCATTATCCTGACGCAGCAACAGGCGGTACTCCGCACGGGAAGTCATCATACGATATGGCTCATGGTTCTCTTTTGTCACAAGATCATCGATCAAAACGCCGATGTACGCCTGGGAACGGTCCAGAATAACTGGCTCGCGTCCAAGCACCTTCATAGCGGCATTTACCCCCGCCATAAAGCCCTGCACTGCTGCCTCCTCATAACCGGAGCTTCCGTTAAACTGGCCACCGCTGAACAAACCGCTGATTGCCTTAAACTCCAGAGAAAGCTTTAACTGGCGGGCATTGATGCAGTCATACTCAATTGCATAGGCGTTGCGCACGATCCGCACATGCTCCAGCCCCGGTACCGTCCGGTACATGGCATACTGCACATCCTCCGGCAAAGAGCTGGACATACCGCCCAGATACATCTCATTGGTGTAAAGTCCCTCCGGCTCAATAAATACCTGATGACGTGTCTTATCTGGGAATTTCACTACCTTATCCTCAATGGACGGGCAATAGCGCGGCCCGGTTCCTTCGATCGCACCGGAGAACAGCGGAGAGCGGCCAAGATTATCACGGATGATCTGATGTGTCTCCTCATTGGTGTAGGTCAGCCAGCAGGAAACCTGTTCCTTCTGTACGGACTCTGGATCTGTAGAGAAGGAAAACGGGACAACCCGCTTGTCACCAAACTGCTCTTCCATCTTGGAAAAATCGATGCTGCGGCGGTCTGCACGGGCCGGGGTTCCGGTCTTAAAACGGAACATCTCGATGCCGTTAGCGATCAGGGAATCGGTCAGATGGTTCGCCGGCTGCAGGCCATTCGGCCCTGTTGCATTGCTGACATCGCCATAAATGCAGCGTGCCTTCAAATAAGTTCCGGTGGCCAGTACTACTGCCTTTGCGTGGTAAACTGCCCCGGAATAGGTCTTCACACCGGTGATCTTGTGATCCTCCACAATAATTTCAGATACCTCTGCCTGACGGATGGTCAAATGGTCCGTGTTTTCCATGGTATGACGCATCTGTCTGCTGTAATCCTGCTTGTCTGCCTGCGCACGCAGGGAATGGACTGCAGGTCCCTTAGACTCATTTAACATCTTGGACTGGATAAAGGTCTTATCTATATTTTTTCCCATTTCTCCGCCCAGAGCATCCAGCTCGCGCACTAAATGTCCCTTGGAGCTTCCTCCGATATTCGGGTTGCAGGGCATCAGGGCAATACTGTCTACACTGACGGTAAACACGATCGTCTCAAGCCCTAGTCTTGCACAGGCCAGCGCTGCCTCACATCCGGCATGCCCGGCACCGACAACTACAATATCATACGATTCTTCTAAGTATGGCATATTCTTAATTCCTTCCAGCTAATCTTTCTTACCAGGGAACTGTCTCATCCTCCCACAGTTCCTAAAGCATTCCCACACAACTTAGTAACTTTATTTTCCCATACAGAACTTACCAAAGATCTCATTGACCAGATCATCCTCCACGGCTTCCCCGATAATGGTTCCAAGCTGCTCATACGCGTCCATCAGGTCAATCGTCAGAAAATCCTCCGGCATCTGGTTTTCAATACTCTGCTTTACCATATACAGACTGTTTAATGCATTCTGCAGTGCAGTCTTATGGCGTACATTTGTGATCAGGATCTCATCGTTAAAATCAATGCTTCCCTCATAAAACAGATTCTGGATCGTTTTTTCCAGTTTGTCAATACCGGTCTCCTCTTTCGCTGAGATGGAAATAACCGTCTTGCCAGTCTTCTCCTGCAGCAGTTCTTCGCTGATCACCGTCTCCAGATCTGTTTTGTTTAGCAGCACCACAGCTTTGCGGTCACGGATCAGCTCCATGATCTGGGCATCGTTTTCATCCAGCTCTCTCGATCCATCCACAACATAAATGATCAGATCCGCCTCATCTGCTGCCAGCTTTGCCCTGCTGACACCGATCTGCTCCACCACATCGTCTGTCTCCCGGATGCCAGCTGTGTCGATGATGTTCAGGCTGATACCATGCATGCGAATATGCTCCTCCAGCGTGTCCCGCGTGGTTCCTGCAATATCTGTTACAATTGCACGTTCTTCCCCAAGCAGTACATTCATTAAGGAAGATTTTCCCGCATTTGGTTTTCCCAGAATGACCGTACGGATTCCCTCAGATACCACTCTTCCGCTGCCTGCGGAACGCACCAGCTTTTCTATTTCCCCAGTCATAGTATCCAGCTTTCCAGACAGCTCCTCCTCGTATCCATCCAGGGAAATATGCTCCGGATCGTCCAATGCCGATTCAATAAAAGCGATCTGGTACAGGATCCGCTCCCGTAAATCTTTCACCTTTTTTGATACAGAGCCCTTCAGCTGGCTGACGGAGCTTTTCACTGCGTAATCGTTCTGAGCATTGATCACATCAATGACTGCCTCTGCCTGGGACAGATCGATCCGCCCGTTTAAAAATGCCCGCTTGGTAAATTCTCCCGGCTCTGCCGGTCTTGCTCCATATTTAATTACTGTCTCCAGTATTTTTTTCATCACTAAAACACCGCCATGGCAATCAATCTCCACCGTGTCTTCTGCCGTATAGCTGTGCGGCCCCCGCATCAGCATGACCAGCACTTCATCCAGCATCTCGTCCCCATCGTGGATCATTCCATAGTAGATCCGGTGCGATGGCGCTGTGTTTAAATCGAAATTTCCTTTTTTACTCTCAAAAATCCGGCTTACAATCGGAACTGCCTGGTCTCCGCTTACACGGATGATTCCGATTCCGGAACTGCTCATGGCCGTTGCAATGGCCGTGATCGTATCTGAACTTCTATCCTTCAGCATAATTTCCTCCGACCCGGTCTGCACTGACCGGTCCATCCATAAATATAAAAAACGAAAAAGCGGATGCCAGGTGGTGGCCGAACCACTACCAGACACCCGCCTGATGCTTTTCCTTATGCACTACCTGCTGTTCACGTGTACGTGTCCAGCTTTTCTTATGCCTCAGCTTCTTTCACTGCAGCCTCTTTTTTCTCTGCAGCTGCTTCTGCTTTCGGCGCTTTGTTTTCTGCGTTTCTTCCTCTTCCACGGTTATCGCGGCGGGAACCATAACGCTCTTTTCTTCCATTTCCCGCCGGTACCTCTTTCTTTAAAGAAATGACAACATGGCGGAACGGATCTTCACCCTCACTTCTTGTCATAACGTATTTATCGTTCTGAAGTGCGGAATGAATGATTCTTCTCTCATACGGATTCATCGGCTCTAAGGATACCGGATGCTTGGTCCGCTTTACCTTGTAAGAAATATTTTTCGCCAGATTTTCCAGCGTCTCTTTTCTTCTCTCGCGGTAATTCTCTGTATCAAGCTTTACACGTAAATAGCCTTCGGTCTCCTTATTTACAACCAGGCTTACCAGATACTGTAAGGAATCCAGTGTCTGGCCACGTTTTCCGATGAGGATTCCCATGTCATCACCTTCCATGGAAACCAGAAGCTCCCGGTCGCTGGCATTGTATACTGTCTCGATGGAAACCTGCATTCCCATCGCGCCAAATACCTGCTCCAGGAATTCCTTCGCTGCTTTTTTTACAGCATCCTCGTTGATCTTTACAGAAGCCTTCTTCGGCATTTCCTCAGAGGCAGCTTCCTGTGCTGTCTCCGGTGCAGCTACTGCCTCATGCTTTGCTGCCGCTTTTTCGGAAACCGGAGCCTTCATTGCAGGTGCTGCTTCTGCCTTCTTTGTTTTAACAGCTTCTGTCTTTCTGGCCTCTTCTGCATTTCTGGCAGCCTTGGCCTGCGCAGCCTTCTTCGCTGCTTCGGCAGCTTTTTGTGCTTCCGCCTTTTTCGCTTCCTCAGCCTTTTTCGCTTCAGCAGCTTTTTGGGCCTCCAGCTTCTTTGCCTCAGCCAGCTCCTTCTCCTCCGCCTCACTCATCACATGGGCACGGATGATACAGGGTTTCTTACCAAAGATGCCAAGCAGACCAGCGCTCTCCTTCTGTACAACTTCATAATGAAGATGCTCACTGGTCGTCTGCAGTTCAATCAATGCTTTTGTGATTGCCTCGTCCAATGTATTGGCAGAGATTGTAATCTTCCCATCCATGGTGTTACCCCCTTATTTATTATTGTGTTTTTCGTTATATCTGGCAACCATGTTTGCCTTAGATGCCAGACTGCCAGGCTTCGCATTCTTATTATAATAGCTGTTAGCCTGCTCTACCTGCTTTTTGGTCTTCTCGATCTTCTCGGCACGCTCTGCCTCTTCCTTCGCTGCAACAGCCTCCATATGTTTCAGGCTTGCAGTCGCATTCTGGTTCACCTTCTGAGGCGGAAGACCTTTTTTCGCGCGTTTCTTGTTTGCCTTCTCCACATTCTTGCGGATCAGATCATCCATATCCACCTTATTCAGGTAAGAATTTACGATCAGCTGCTGCAGAAGCTGGAACGCACTGCTGGCTACCCAGTAGATACCGATCGCTGCCGGGAAGGTAAAGCAGAAAAATACAGACATAAGCGGCATGGTAACGTTCATGCTCTGCATCATCTGGGAGCCCATATCTTCCTCATTATTCTTCTTCGGCTGGGATGCCATCATCAGCTTGGTGCTGGCGTACTGGGTTAAACCTGCCAGAATCGGGATCAGCCATGCCAGGTTCGGCACAAAGCTTCCGTTAAACGGGTTCGATGACAGGTTGATACCAAGGAAGGTGTTCATCTTCTCGATAGTAGCCGCATTGTCTGCAATGACAGATGCTGCACCCGGGAATGCCTGCGCTAAATCTCCCCACTGTGCCGGATTCAGCTTATAAAGGATATCGACCATTTTATTGGCCAGCGCCTCACCGCTTACCCCGGTCAGATCTCCGATCGGGTTCACTCCTGTTAATGCGATATTGTGGTCAGTCGCAAACTGCAGCAGGCTTGCTGCTGCTCCCTCAGTCAGGGAAGACACGGAAGAAGTTCCGGTCAGTGCATAAACCACATTTAAAAAATGCTCCTTTACCGGCATAACATAAGCCGGAATACAGTAAATCACGCGGTACAGTGCAAACAGAATCGGCATCTGGATCACAAGCTGGAGACATCCTCCAGTCATGGACGTGCCGTATTTTTCATAAACAGCCTTCGTCTCCACGTTCATCTTCATCATGGAGTCATTGTCTTTCTTACCCTTGTACTTTGCCTGGATCGCCTGCAGCTCAGGCTGCATGACAGCCATCAGCTTGGATGCCTTCTGCTGCTTGATCGTCAATGGGAACATCAGTACTTTCACAACTAAGGTAAATAAAATAATAGATAAACCAATGTTCAGGATACCAAAGGAATTGGTAAACTCAACCAGTATATTCAGGATCCAACCCAGGATCTGGGAAATCGGACCAAGAATCGCCCCATGAACCTTCGTTAATACTAAGTAATCCAATGTGCTACCTCCTCATGTGTTACGGAACTGGGTCATAACCGCCTTCTGCCCATGGATGACACCGGAGTATCCTCTTCACAGACAACCATAAACCTTTCACCACGCCGTACCTGGTAAGTGCCTCAATGGCGTATTGGGAGCACGTCGGCGTGTAAATACAGTGAGTTCTTACTTTTAACGGGGATAAAAAAATCTGGTACCCGCGTATCATTAATATAAGAAGCTTTTTGATCAGATCCATAATCCTGCTTATCATATTCTCACTTCGATTCTCTTATAATGTTATGCAGTCCGCACAGGTGCATAAATGCACGTTCAATTGTCTTGTAATCTGAGTCTTTCGCAGCAGCTCTCGCTACCACAACGATGTCTAATCCTTCTTCCAATGTGTCCCGGTTCAGCCGGAAACTTTCCCGAACCAGACGGGCCAGATGATGTCTCACCACGCTGTTTCCAACCTTTTTACTGACCGATATTCCAATACGGGACTGCTGCCCCCCGGTCTTTTTTACATACATGACCAACTGTCTGTTGGCATAGGATTTCGCAGTGCGGTAAATTGCCTGGAAATCAGAATTCTTTTTAATACTCGGAAATCGTTTCATCTTCTATTACCACCATACCACTACTTTTTCATCTGGTAATACAAAATACAAAAGGTCACAATTTCTTGTGACCTTCAATTCAATGATTCATTAAGCGGATAATTTCGCTCTTCCTTTTGCTCTTCTTGCAGCTAATACTTTTCTTCCACCTGGAGTACTCATTCTAGCTCTGAAGCCATGAACCTTAGATCTCTGTCTATTTTTCGGCTGGAAAGTCATCTTCATGTTGCGGCACCTCCTTTTTTACATCGCTTATTTGATTGAACACATTACGACTATTTTAATTAAACATCTTCTCAATTATATAGAAAACATGCGGGTTCGTCAAGCCTTTTCTTAAAAAAGAATCCGCAGGAAATCCACAAAAAATAAAGGATCTCCAAAGACCTCCCACACACAACCTGTTGATATTGTGAATAAGTTATCCACAACTTGTGGATAAGTCTGTTGATAATTTTCACAAAACGGCTAAGATTTTTCGGTTTTCATTGAAAAACAGCCGTTTATGGTATACAATGTTTCTAGATTGGGTGCTCTCGCATATCCACAAACAGGCCCATTTTTTTCCACATACACTGTGGATAGCTTACGCCGGATTTTAATTCTGATCATGGCCGCACAGCAACCACCCGTATAGATTAAGTACAGGAGACTGAAAGAATGTTAGAAACACTGAAAGAAAAATGGAACGACATACTGAAATATTTAAAAGAAGAATATGAGATCTCCGATGTCTCCTTCGATACCTGGCTTCTCCCATTGGAGGTCTATGCCTTAGAGCAGCCGGGAAACATCGTGAAGATCATCGTTCCGGATGCCAATTTCCTCGGATATATTAAGAAGAAATACAGTGTCATGCTGAAAGTATCCATTGAAGAAGTTACCGGCATCAAGTGTGATACGGTCCAGTTTCTTGTGGAGGAAGACATTGTTCCGGAACCGGCATCTGCAAACCAGCTGATTCAGAATAATACCAATACGGTAAGCCCGGCCACCCTGCAGAACGCCAACTTAAACCCGAAGTATACCTTCGATACCTTCGTGGTCGGTGCCAATAACAACCTGGCACATGCTGCATCCCTGGCTGTTGCCGAATCTCCGGGAGAGATTTACAACCCGCTTTTCATTTATGGAGGCGTAGGTCTTGGAAAAACGCACCTGATGCACTCCATTGCAAACTTTATTTTAAAAAACAACCCGAAAGCCAAGATCCTTTACGTTACTTCCGAGAAGTTTACCAATGAGCTGATCGATGCGATCCGTAATAAAAACAACATTTCCACCACGGAATTCCGCGAAAAATACCGCAACAACGATGTACTTCTGATCGATGATATCCAGTTCATCATTGGTAAGGAAAGTACCCAGGAGGAATTTTTCCACACCTTCAATGCACTTCACGAGGCCAAAAAACAGATCATTATTTCTTCTGATAAACCTCCGAAGGAAATTGAAACCCTGGAAGAACGCCTGCGTTCCCGTTTCGAATGGGGCCTGACGGTCGATATCCAGTCTCCGGATTACGAAACCCGTATGGCAATCCTCCGCAAAAAAGAGGAAATGGAAGGCTACAATATAGATAATGAAGTAATTAAGTATATTGCGACCAACATCAAATCCAATATCCGTGAGCTGGAAGGTGCCCTCACCAAGATTGTTGCCCTTTCCAAGCTGGAAAAGAACCGTGAGATCGACATTGAGCTGGCTGAAAAAGCACTGAAAGACATCATTGCTCCGGGTGATAAGCAGGAGGTTACCCCGGAATTCATCATCCAGATCGTTGCCGATCATTTTAACCTTACCCCGCTCGACATTATGTCCGCAAAGCGCAGCAAGGAAATCGTTTACCCGCGCCAGATCGTCATGTATTTGTGCCGTACCATGACAGAAACCGGCCTGCAAAATATCGGTAAAGCTCTGGGCGGCCGTGATCATACCACGATCCTTCATGGCATTAAGACCATCAGCGCAGACCTGGAGAAGAATCCATCTCTCCAGAATACGATCGATATTTTAAAGAAAAAAATCAGTCCTCAGTAAATTAGTTAACATAAAGCTTAGCTTGGTTGACATAAAACATGCCACAGCCCCCTTTTCCAGTTATACACATTTTTCTGTGGAAAAGCAGTGGATTCCCTGTGGGTATTCTGTGGACACTTTTCAAGACAATTTTTTCCATTTTTCCACTTGTGGATAACCTCCCAGTCATCCAGAAGATTCAGGAGAGTTTTCAACAGTCTTATTCACGCCCGGAAATCCTTTTATTTTCTGGGCTGAACAGGCTTTTACACAAATCCACATCCCCTACTACGATTACGACGGAATTTTATTTTATATATCTTTAAAAAGACTTTGAACCGACAGAAAGGAAGTTATCAACATGAAGCTCGAATTTAAGAAAGACTCTCTCTTAAATGGAATCAATATTGTATCCAAGGCAATTCCATCCAGAACAACCATGTCCATCCTCGAGTGCATTCTGATTGATGCCGACACCAATGAGATCAAGCTTACCGGTAATGATATGGAACTGGGAATTGAGACAAAAGTAGAAGGTTCCATCCTCGAACGCGGTAAAATTGCACTGGAAGCAAAGCTTTTTTCTGAAATTATCAGAAAACTTCCAGATGGCGATACGCCCGTATCGATTACTTCTGATAATCATTTTAATACGGTCATTGAATGTGAGAATGCAGTATTCAATATCCAGGGCCGGGACGGCGAAGAATTTTCTTATTTACCTTATATTGAGCGGGACCAGCATATCAGTCTGAGCCAGTTTACCTTAAAAGAAGCAATCCGGCAGACTATTTTCTCCATCTCTCCAAATGACAGCAATAAGATGATGGCGGGCGAGCTTCTGGAAGTGAAAGATGATTTTCTCAAGGTGGTTTCCCTGGACGGACACCGGATCTCCATCCGCAACATTCAGCTAAAAGAACATTATGATAACCATAAGGTTATAGTTCCGGGTAAGACACTTTCTGAGATCAGTAAGATCCTGACAGGTGACAATGAAAAAGAGGTTCTTATTTATTTCAGCAAAAATCACATTTTATTTGAATTCGATGATACTGTAGTGGTTTCCCGCCTGATCGAAGGCGAGTACTTTAAGATTGACCATATGCTTTCCAGCGATTATGAGACCCGTGTAAAGATCAATAAACGTGATTTTATGGATAATATCGACCGCGCGATGATCCTGATCCGCGACAGTGACCGCAAACCGATCATCATGAATGTAGAAGATAATAATCTGAACATGAGGGTGAAGTCCGCATTCGGTTCTATGAATGCCAATGTTCCGGCACACAAATCCGGTAAAGATATCATGATCGCATTCAATCCGAAATTTTTGCTGGATGCGCTTCGTGTCATTGACGATGAGGATGTGGAGCTTTACATGATGAACCCGAAGTCCCCATGCTTTATCAAGGATGAAGAAGGAACCTATATTTATCTGATCCTGCCTGTAAACTTTATCAATGAAGCATAAAACCATGAGGGCACCAGGGTGCTATAAAGCATCGGTAAAATCCGTTGCTGTTTGCGCAAAGCGTGAACAGCAGCGTACAAATGGATACGAAACAGAGCAAACAGAGGTTTAGAGAGGAAAATTATGGAAATCATTAAACTGAGAGATGAATATATCAAGCTTGGCCAGGCCTTAAAGGCAGCTGGTCTTTGCGAATCTGGCGTCGATGCCAAGTATGCAATCGAGGACGGACTGGTAAAGGTAAACGGAAATGTAGAGTACCAGCGTGGCAAAAAACTTCACGACGGCGATGAAGTAACTTTTCAGGGAGAGACTATCCGGATTACATTATGATCATAGAGTCCATTGAGCTTCAGAATTACCGGAATTACGATCAATTACATATGGAGTTTTCTCCGGGCACCAATATTCTTTACGGGAACAATGCCCAGGGAAAGACGAACATTTTAGAGGCAGTTTATGTCTGCTGCACCACCAAATCACACCGCGGCAGCAAGGACCGGGAGATGATCCGGTTCCAGAATGATGAATCCCATATTAAGCTTACGGTGCGCAAGCGGGATGTCCCGTACCGCATCGATATGCATTTAAAGAAAAATAAGGCAAAGGGTGTGGCGATCAACGGGATTCCGATCCGGAAAGCCAGTGAGCTGTTTGGGATTGTGAATGTGGTGTTTTTCTCACCGGAGGACTTAAACCTGATTAAAAACGGTCCGGCGGAGCGGCGCAAATTCATTGACCTGGAATTGTGCCAGTTAAATAAGCTTTACGTGCACTCTCTGGTATCATACAACCGGGTCCTGCTGCAGAGGAATAAGCTTCTGAAAGAGCTGTTCTTTCATCCGGAATATGAAGGAACCCTGGATGTGTGGGATATGCAGCTAGTCCAGTATGGAAAAGAAGTGATCCGCTTCCGGGAAGAATTTATCGGACAGCTCAATGAGATCATTTCTGAGATTCACCAGAAGCTGTCCGGCGGAAAAGAAAACTTAAGGATCGTGTACGATCCCAATTCCCAGGCAGAGGAGCTGGAAGCAGGCATTGCCAGAAGCCGCAGCCAGGATGTGAAACAGAAGACAACCCTGGTGGGTCCGCACCGGGATGACATTGGTTTTTACACCGGTGATATCGATATCCGGAAATTTGGTTCCCAGGGACAGCAGCGCACTGCGGCGCTGTCGTTAAAGCTGGCAGAGATTGAGCTTGTAAAAAAGCTGGTGCGCGATTACCCCATCCTTTTACTGGATGATGTTCTTTCTGAGCTGGACGGGGAGCGGCAGAACCATCTTCTGTCTGCGATTGATCATATCCAGACAATGATCACCTGTACCGGATTGGAGGATTTTGTAAATAACCGTTTTCAGATGGATAAGCTGTTTTGCGTGGTAAACGGAACCGTGACCAGTGAAAACTGACGATAGATAAGCAATAGAGATATTTTTGACTAGGAGGAAATAACATGAGTGCAGAATACGGAGCAGACCAGATTCAGATCCTGGAAGGGCTGGAAGCGGTCCGGAAGAGACCTGGTATGTATATTGGCAGCACTTCGTCCAGGGGACTTCATCACCTGGTTTATGAGATTGTAGATAATGCGGTAGATGAAGCTCTGGCCGGTTACTGTGACAGAATTGACGTCACGATCCATGAAGACAATTCCATCACGGTACTGGATGATGGTCGCGGCATTCCGGTCGGCATTCAGAAAAAAGCCGGTATTCCTGCGGTAGAGGTTGTCTTTACGATCCTTCATGCCGGCGGCAAATTCGGTGGTGGGGGATACAAGGTATCCGGCGGTCTGCATGGCGTAGGCGCGTCGGTTGTAAATGCTCTCTCTACCTGGCTGGAGGTACGTGTTTACCAGGATGGCAAGATCTACCAGCAGCGCTATGAGCGTGGTAAGGTGATGTATCCGTTAAAGGTAGTTGGGGAATGCGATGCGGACAAACACGGAACCGAGGTTCATTTCCTGCCAGACCCGGAAATTTTCGAAGAGACCGTATATGATTTCGATATCCTGCGTATCCGTCTTCAGGAGACTGCGTTTTTAACCAAGGCATTAAAGATCACTCTGCGGGACGACCGGGAAGAAAAGAAAGAAAAAGTATTCCATTATGAGGGTGGTATCCAGGAATTTGTTACCTACTTAAACAAGGGCAAGGCAGCGCTCTACGATAATGTGATTTACTGTGAAGGCACCAGAGACGGTGTGTTTGTTGAGGTTGCCATGCAGCATAACGATTCTTATACCGAGAACATCTATACCTTCGTAAATAACGTAAATACCCCGGAGGGTGGTACCCATCTGGCTGGTTTAAAAAATGCGCTGACCAAGACCATCAACGATTATGCCCGCAAGAATAAGCTGTTAAAGGACAGCGAGCCGAATTTAAGCGGTGAAGATATCCGTGAGGGCTTAACTGCGATCGTCAGCATCAAGATCGAGGAGCCACAGTTTGAGGGCCAGACCAAGCAGAAGCTTGGAAACAGCGAGGCCATGGGAGCGGTAAACAGTATCGTCAGTGAGCAGCTGACGTACTTCTTAGAGCAGAATCCTGCTGCAGCCAAGACCATCTGCGAGAAATCTGTTCTGGCCCAGCGTGCCCGTGCCGCAGCGAGAAAGGCCCGTGACTTAACCAGAAGAAAGACTGCATTAGAGGGAATGGCACTTCCGGGCAAGCTGGCAGACTGTTCCAACAAGGATCCGGAAAAATGTGAGATCTTTATCGTAGAGGGAGACTCCGCAGGCGGTTCTGCGAAGACAGCCCGCTCCAGAGATACCCAGGCGATCCTGCCGCTGCGCGGTAAGATTTTAAATGTGGAGAAGGCAAGACTGGACAAGATCTATGCCAATGCGGAGATCAAGGCGATGATCACGGCATTCGGAACCGGAATCCATGACGATTTCGATATTTCCAAGCTGCGTTATCACAAGATCATCATCATGACCGATGCGGATGTAGACGGAGCCCATATCAGTACCCTGATGCTGACCTTCTTATACCGCTTCATGCCAGAGCTGATCAAGCAGGGGCATGTATACCTGGCACAGCCGCCGTTATACAAACTGGAAAAGAATAAAAAGATCTGGTACGCTTACAGCGATGAAGAACTGGCTTCGATCATCAAAGAAGTGGGACGAGACAATAACAATAAAATTCAGCGTTACAAAGGTCTGGGAGAGATGGATGCAGAGCAGCTCTGGGAGACCACCATGGATCCGGAGCGCCGTATCCTGCTTCGTGTCAACATGGACGACGATGTGGCATCCGAGCTGGATCTGACCTTTACCACCTTAATGGGTGACCAGGTTGAGCCGCGCCGTGAGTTTATCGAGGCAAACGCAAAATATGTACAGAATCTGGACATCTAACTGGGCAGTGCAAGGCTTTGGGCAGCAGGCAGCTGTTCATGGCCTACAGTATTCTGCAGGATGCCGGACGGATATGCAACCGTAACAATGAGACAACAAGGAGAACAATATGGAACCAAATATTTTTGATAAAGTTCACGATATAGATTTGAAATCCACGATGGAAAAATCCTATATCGACTATGCCATGAGCGTTATCGCGTCCCGTGCCCTGCCGGATGTGCGGGACGGTTTAAAGCCGGTTCAGCGCCGTGTGCTTTATTCCATGATCGAGCTGAATAATGGACCGGATAAGCCACACAGAAAATGCGCGCGTATCGTCGGCGATACCATGGGTAAATATCACCCGCATGGTGACAGCTCTATCTATGGAGCTCTTGTAAATATGGCACAGGAATGGTCTACCCGTTATCCGCTGGTGGACGGGCATGGAAACTTTGGTTCCGTGGATGGCGATGGTGCGGCTGCGATGCGATATACCGAGGCCCGCTTAAGCAAGATCTCCATGGAGATGCTGGCTGACATTGGAAAAGATACCGTTGATTTTATACCGAACTTCGATGAGACCGAGAAAGAGCCGGTTGTGCTCCCGGCCCGGTATCCGAACCTGTTAGTGAACGGTACTACCGGTATTGCAGTTGGTATGGCAACCAACATTCCGCCTCACAATCTGCGTGAGGTCATTGGTGCTGTCGTAAAGCTGATCGACAACCGTATCGAGGAAGACCGCGACACAACCCTGGAAGAAATTTTAGAGATCGTAAAAGGCCCGGACTTTCCGACCGGAGCAACGATCCTTGGAAAAGCAGGCATTGAGGAAGCCTACCGCACCGGACGCGGCAAGATCCGGGTACGTGCAGTATCCGATATCGAGACGATGCCGAACGGTAAGAGCCGTATTGTAGTGACCGAGCTTCCGTATCTGGTAAACAAGGCAAGACTGATCGAGAAGATCGCAGAGCTGGTCAAGGAAAAACGGATCGACGGAATTACTGATCTGCGCGATGAGTCTGACCGTCAGGGTATGCGCATTGTCATTGAGCTGCGCCGTGACGTCAACGCAAACGTGATCTTAAACCAGTTGTTAAAGCATACCCAGCTGCAGGATACCTTTGGTGTCATCATGCTGGCTCTGGTCGATAACCAGCCAAAAGTATTAAATCTGCTTGAGATGCTGACTTACTATCTGCGTCATCAGGAAGATGTTGTTACCAGAAGAACAAAATACGATTTAAATAAAGCAGAGGAGCGTGCCCACATCTTACAGGGCTTGCTGATCGCCTTAGACCACATCGATGAGGTCATCCGCATCATCCGTGGTTCTGAGAATGTCCAGATTGCAAAGCAGCAGTTGATGGAGCGCTTCGGACTCAGCGATGCCCAGTCTCAGGCAATCGTAGACATGCGTCTGCGTGCACTGACCGGTCTGGAACGGGAGAAGCTGGAAAACGAATACAAAGACCTGATGGCAAAGATTGAGGAGTTAAAGGCAATCCTGGCAGATGAGAAAAAGCTGTTAGGCGTGATCCGCGAGGAAATCCTTGTGATCTCTGACAAGTACGGCGATGACCGTAAGACTGCCATTGGCTTTGACGAGTTTGATATGTCCATGGAGGATCTGATTCCGAATGAGAATACCATCGTGGCGATGACCAAGCTTGGCTACATCAAGCGCATGAGCGTCGATAATTTCAAGAACCAGAACCGCGGCGGTAAGGGAATCAAGGGCATGCAGACGATCGATGAAGATTACATCGAAGACCTGCTCCTGACCAAGACTCACAATTACATTATGTTCTTCACCAACAAAGGCCGCGTATACCGCCTGAAGGCTTACGCAATCCCGGAGGGCAGCAGAACCGCCCGCGGAACTGCGATCATCAATCTTCTGCAGCTGCAGCCGGAGGAGAAGATCACGGCGATTATTCCGGTGAAGGAATACCATGAGACCGATTATCTGTTCATGGCAACCCGCGGCGGCATGGTCAAGAAGACTCCGGTAAAGGAATACGAGAACGTCCGCAAGAACGGTCTTCAGGCAATCGTGCTGAAGGAAAATGATGAGCTGATCGAAGTAAAGGCAACCGATAATACGAAAGATATCTTCCTGATAACGAAGAAGGGACAGTGCATCCGCTTCCATGAGACCGATGTGCGCGTAACCGGCCGTGTATCCATGGGTGTGATCGGTATGAAGCTGAATGAAGGCGATGAAGTAGTCGGCATGCAGATGGATACCCAGGGTGAAAAGCTTTTGATCGTTTCTGAGAACGGTATGGGCAAACGGACCCCGATCGAGGAGTTCACGGCACAGAACCGTGGCGGTAAAGGTGTGCTCTGTTACAAGATCACCGAAAAGACCGGTGATATCGTAGGTGCAAAGCTGGTACACGACGATCATGACATTATGATGATCACGAACGAGGGCGTTGTGATCCGTATTTCCGTAGAGGATATTTCTGTAATCGGCCGGAACACTTCCGGTGTCAAGCTGATGAACATCGATCCGGATTCTGATATCCGCGTAGCAAGCATCGCGAAGGTGCGGGATGACGGAGCAAAATCCGAGGGAGATGGAATCGAAGATCTGGAACTTTCCGAACAAGAAACAGATCAGCAGGAATAAAGAACAGGGTCTGGTCCTTGTAAGAATAAAATTAAAAGGCAAGTAAACGAGGATGCTGCCGGCTGTTTTCCCTGAAATAAGAGGGAAGGGCAGCTGGCAGCATTTTTAGGTTCCATAGGAAATATAGATTTTCACATTTAATAGGAGATGGTCAGAAGATGATAAGAACAGTAAACGTAAGTGAAATTACAGCTGCAGTAAAAGAAATGTGTATCGAAGCCAATCATTTTTTATCAGAAGATATGGCAGAGCGGATGAAGCTGGCAGTAGAGCAGGAAGAATCACCGCTTGGAAAACAGATTTTAAACCAGCTGCAGGAAAACCTTAAGATCGCAGGTGCGGATATGATCCCGATCTGCCAGGACACCGGAATGGCAGTTGTATTTATCAAGGTAGGCCAGGATGTGCATTTGGAAGGCGGCAGCCTGACCGATGCCATCAACCAGGGCGTACACGATGGTTATGTAGATGGCTTTTTGAGAAAGTCCGTTGTGAAGGATCCGATCTTAAGAGAAAATACGAAGGATAATACTCCGGCTATCATTCATTATGAGATTGTGGAGGGTGACCGTATCGATATCACGCTGGCACCAAAAGGCTTTGGCAGTGAGAATATGAGCCGCGTCTTTATGCTGAAGCCGGCAGACGGAATCGAGGGCGTAAAGAATGCCATTCTGACGGCAGTAAAGGATGCCGGTCCGAACGCATGCCCGCCTATGGTTGTGGGTGTAGGAATTGGCGGCACCTTTGAGAAATGCGCCATCATGGCAAAGCATGCCCTGACCAGAAATCTGCATGAGCATTCCGAGGTTCCTTATGTAGCAGACCTGGAAAAAGAAATGCTGGAGCGCATCAACGGATTGGGAATCGGACCGGGAGGCCTGGGCGGACGTGTAACAGCATTATCCGTGAATATCGAGACCTATCCAACCCATATTGCCGGACTTCCAGTTGCAATTAATATCTGTTGTCATGTAAACCGTCACGCACACCGTGTATTATAGAAGGAGATTCCTATGGACAGAAAAATTCAGGTACCGATCAGCAAAGAAGATGCAAAAAGTCTGAGAGCAGGGGACTATGTATACCTGACCGGAACGATTTATACCGCAAGAGATGCTGCTCATAAACGGATGCAGGAAGCACTGGATGCAGGAAAGTCGCTTCCCATTGATATGGAGCGCAATGTCATTTATTATATGGGACCTTCACCGGCCAGGGAGGGCAGACCGATCGGCTCAGCAGGACCGACTACCGCAAGCCGCATGGATAAGTATGCTCCGAAATTAATTGATCTGGGACTCGGTGCCATGATCGGAAAGGGAAAAAGAAGCCAGGCGGTGATCGATGCGGTCGTAAGAAATAGCTGTGTTTATTTTGCTGCAGTCGGAGGCGCAGGTGCACTGCTTTCCAAATGCATCCTTTCCTCCGAAGTGATCGCGTATGATGATCTGGGAACCGAGGCAATCCGCAAACTGGAGGTAAAGGATTTTCCTGTGATCGTTGTCATTGATTCAGAGGGAAATAACCTGTATGAAACCGCAATCCGCTCTTATTCGCGTGCTGCGCAATAGCAGCGGGATCTTGCCGATGCTGTGCATTTCAAACCGGCAAGATCTGCTGCGAAATTTTTTTGAAAATGTTGTTGACAAAGTGGAGTCCGTGCTATATAATAGGCAATGCGTCTGAAAACGTAAGTTGAAGCGCAAGATCATATGGAATTATGAAATTCGGAGAAATACTCAAGAGGCCGAAGAGGCGCCCCTGCTAAGGGTGTAGGTCGGGCAACCGGCGCGAGGGTTCAAATCCCTCTTTCTCCGCTCTATTCCAGATGATTCTTTTTTTCTCTGAAAGACAAAAAAGTCTGGAAAGAAAAATAAAAAAGTTGTTGACAAAAGCGAAAACATCTGATAAGATATAACACGCTGCTGAAAACAGCAAAGCGAATCTGAAAAGATTCAAA
>ULSV01029360.1_pt1 | contig 19390 bp, 28 predicted proteins | sample 1956991 | NCBI WGS metagenome assembly ULSV01 (sample SAMEA4835717, study PRJEB28245) | human gut metagenome | biome: gut microbiome; material: fecal sample | place: Denmark | collected 2008 | reverse complement strand
CCTTTGTTTTTGTCGATATTTACATTGGTAAAATTACTATATAATTAAAGAAAAGCGAGATATGAAAGGTTGAAAACCTTGAATTTTCAATAAAAACACTTGATTATATAAGGAGGAAATTCAACATGGAAAACACAAAAGAAGTTATTAGCGATTTACTTATCGATGGTGGCGAGTCCTTATTAGATGCATTCTCTGATAATGAGCTTGTGAAGCAAATTCCTTGCGTCAAAACTTTAATTGCTCTTGGGAAAGATGCCAGATCTTATATGGATAAACGGGAGCAAAAAAAGTTGGTTGAATTTTTAATGAACTGCGATGGGATGTCCGCTGATCAAATTTCAAGTTTTTTGGAAAAACATGCAGAAAACAAAGAAAAAACCGGAGAACGAATTTTGGATTCGGTTTTGGCAATGAATCAACCAGAGAAAGCAATCTTGGCAGGTAAATTATACAAAAAGGTTGTTTCCAGAGGAACTAGCTATGATGATTATTTCCGGTTAGCACAAATAATCCAAAACTGCTATTACGAAGATCTGCTCATGCTTTTTAAGTTTGAAGATGACGTGGAATTTACAAACGACGGAAATGGATTTAGCAAGTTAGCCGTAGATAATTTATATCATCTCGGCCTTCTTAGAGAATCTAATGATGTTAATGGTGGTGGCGGTGCTACCCAACCAGAAGATTACGAACATGCTGGATATTTCATCAATGAATATGGAAAACTTGTTAAAGAATGTCTTTAAAAACGATGGTAGAATCACAGCCGGGGAAATAATCCCCGGCATTTTTCATCAACTTACCTTATTTGCGAAATTTATACCTCACACTCAGATCATCCTCGCATGGCAACGGGCGAATGTCATATTCAAGAATATGCTCAGAACGAAGCCACTCTAATGCCTTAAGCAAATCAAGATCATTAGCGCAGCCCAACGCACAGGACATTTCCGTTTGATTCATGCTAGTTCCTGATGTGGTCAACACCTCCTTTATTCTTGGAATTAATCTCTCTGCTTTTTCTGTAAGTAGTACCAGTTTTCTTCTCATCATTGTATGGTACCCTCCTTTCCGAAGAGATCATACAACATTGTCAAGGTTTTTGTTTGCACAGCAACAGGCAGATGAATATTAGCGCAAAATGGGACCGGCAAAATGCCGATCCCTCGTTCTTTCATGCGTCCTCTTGATTTATTTCTTCGTTGCGTATCACCGTATCAACAGTGCCATAATCATTCGGATTATGTTCTGACCGTTTCTGATTGTCCTGCTCCTCTTCCGATAGCAAATCAAACCAGTCCATTTTGCAAGTATTGATACCGCCTTGGATATATTTGATTTGTTCCTTGGCGCTGGATAAAATCAATTTTACCTCTGGAGTTATATCGTCACTGGAATAGGCATACTGCTCCAGAGCTTGTGAAGCTGTATTTGCCGCAGATTCTATATAATTAATGTGCCGGTAAGAACGTAATGCAAGTTCCTCTTCTTTCTCTTTAAAGTCCTTGATTGATGTTTTCTTTGTCAAAAGCCAGGAGAAAACAACCGAAGAAAATACGTTTAGAATCACAATAGCAAGATTCTGTTCAATTCCAGTAATAGATAAGCCTATCGAAAAAATTAATAACAATAAGGCTACCACGATCACATAATTATCCATATTGATAAAAGCTTTATACAATACTTCATTCCTATTTGGAGAATTATGGGCCTTTCCGATATTGTACCAAATCATTCCGCTAATCATAGCTACGCAGATCATTAAAACAATCAATACACCCAACGGAATTTGAACACTATTTACGGCAACATCACTATTCATACTTTCTGCCTATCCTCTCACCGTAATAATCCCTCATATCTTTCATAGAAATAGGGTTTCTAGAATAATCCAACGGTCCGCATCCTGACCTTGCCTTTATCCATGGTTCTTCCTTATGTGTCAAATTTTCCAGCTCATCTCCGTCATATACACCATAAGTATCGTAAACCTTATTTAAAATATCCAGTTCCTTGTTATTAAACATAGGGCTATTATCTCCTCCCATTGGTATCGGCATCCAGCCCCACTGCTTGTATTTTGCATAAAGATCAGGAGATACCGGACCATGCACCCATGCTTCAAAACGATTATTAAACAGCGGAGCATTATAATTCGCCCAGTACCATGCTTGCGCATAATAACACAGTTTTTCCAATTTTTTATGAGTCATAGACGCTCTACTAAGGAAATAATCTGCCACGTAACGAACATCGGTCATAGTGATCCCCCTTTCATTAATTTATATAGAATATATGTTCATTGTAAGATGATGATACCATGGCAAATAAAATGTGTCAATATTTGCAATAATCAGATAAATTAAAAAAGCCGACATTTCTGCCAGCAATTATGTATTCAATAGAATGTCTTTCCACACTTGTTACAGATAAACATACTATCTGTCACAGTGCGTTCTTTCTTTATTACTTTTTCTTTTTTATTGACAAGCGTAAATGGCCTAAACGGATTGAGATTTACTGTGTAGCTGGTTTTTGTCTTTCCTGGAATAACTTTCTCCTCACGCTGAATGGAACAATCTTCGCTTCCGCAGCGAGGACAGTAGACCTCAGATTTTTGACCCATAAAATATCGATACACACCGTGAAAATTTTTATCGGCATCGGACTGCGGAGCCTTATATAATATATACTCACTCAAAAGATACTTATGGCCACAGTTTTCGCATGTAAACACACCGATTTTATTTTTATGTTTGCACTGAGGGCATATTGTGTAAGAACAACTTATCGGTTCATTAGCAATTTCTTTCTTTTTAGTTTTCGGAATTTTATAACCGCAATCATTACAATACCCGTCTTCATCAATAGACTTTGAACCGCAGAACGGACATTTTGTTGGTTCTGCCATTTTTTCTTCTAAAACTTTCAGCGCATATTCAATCGGACAACCGCAATTCGGGCATGCCGATGCTTTATCAGAAAATTCCTTTCCGCATTCTGGACACGTTAGAAGAGCCATAATTTATACCTCCCACGTATGATATTTTCATTCTACCACACGTGGGAGAATTTGCAACTTAATACGAAATGCCTAACTGCTTTCCGGTCTTTTTCCTAAAAGTCTTTGCTCCAGCTTTCCAAGCCTCAACAACATCGCCTTTGTCAATGACTGGCTTATTGGCAATAACTCTTAAAAGCTCATTCTGTTCTCGAATTTCCGCGATCAGCTCACTGTTTGCTGTTTGGACTGCGATTGCTATTCCCTGAGTAATCTGATCGTTATTTGCTACTGCTGTCTGACCGTTTGAGAATCGACCGACAAGCTCATTGTGGTTTGCCATGAACAAACCGTCTTCCGGGAAACCACCAGTTGAGAAAGTAGGAATATGGCCCAGATTAACTTTTGCTCCCCCGAATACCTCAACACCAGCAATGTTTACAGGCTGAATGTCAAAATTAAGTTTTTCATTCAACCAGGTAGCAAAACTATTCCATAACTGCTTAACTGAATCAAAGGCAGCGTTAAAAGAATCTTCAAATCCTGTTTTTATACCACCCATTGCACTTTTCCACTTATCCGCAGTGAACCAGGGAGTAACATTCGAATCCCACCAGTTATTAATATCTTCAGACCACTGACCTACAGTTTCATCCCATACAGACTTCATCGAAGTTTTCATAGTTGAATACAATTCGATCCATTTATCAGCAGTGAACCAAGGGGCAATATATTCATTGTACCATTCTTCCAAAGATTCCGTCCACTCATCAAATGAAGACTTGAAACCTTCAATGATTCCTCTCAGAATATTTTGTCCATACGGTTCCATATTCTTCGCTGGAGAATGAATTCCAAATATATTGCAAATTCCTTCGACTACAAAATTGAACAAATCTGCAATAGGTTCTAAAAGCCAAGTTATTCCTGTAGATATACCACTTATTATACCAAGTACAATATTAGCACCAAATTCAAGGAAATTATCTGCATTAAAGGCATTTTCAAAAACCTGTTTTGTATAATCCCACATAACAGATGCTTGATCCCAGTTGAACAGGGTTTCTCCAAGCTTTTTCCAGAACTTCGTGACCCATTCACCTTTAACAATGAAAGTATCTAAAGCCACACCTACTCCTGCCCCTATTGCAGCACCTATCGGTCCTCCAATAATAAGACCAGCTCCGGTGCTGACAAAAAGTAACAGGCTTTCCCCCATTGCATTGCCAACGCTCTCTCCGAAATTTTCGAGAATATACTTATCAAATTCATCAATAATTGCATTGGCATAATGTTGAATAGCAGGAGTATCTATTGCTATAGAAATGGTTGAAAATGAGAAAGTAAAAGCATTTTTCAGAATATTACTAAGGCTAAATCCAGCAAATGCTTGAACTATATTTTCTGTAACCCTCTTTTTAACAATTCCACCAAGCGGTGTAAATTTCAACAATGCAACTGCAGTTAATATAGATGTCTCTATCGGCGCTGCATTGAAAATTTCTCCATAAACAGTAACTCCGGCATTTATAGCTTTCCAAATAGCCTTTGCTACCTTGCTACCTATATCATCAAAATCAATTCTTTCGATGAATACGCCAATTTGTGTACCCATTTTATGCCAATCAGTTTCATCGAGAGCCGCAATCAGCGCATCCAGCAGTCCGTTAGCCCATACATTTAACGTATCTGCCAGAAGAATAAAATCAAATTTATTGAAAAATCCATTTATTCCAGCAGCGATAGAATTTCCAAACTCTGTCCATTCGAAAGTTTCTCCAAATGAATCGAGAAAATGAAGAACAGTATTTAATGCACCCGCAACACTTTCACCAACAGCTTTAAAAAGTTCCGGCTTAATCAGTCCATTTAAAAAGCTCGCAAGGCCAGAACCGAAGTTTTCAGCACCCCGATAGATGTTGTCCCAGTTAATATCCTGCAATGCTTTCGTAAGCGTATCGCTTATGTATTCGCCCAATTTATACAGGGTGTCAATATCACTGGTGTACTTCTTCCAGATGCTGTCGGTTTCCACCCACTGCCCGCCGGAACCTGCCGCACCTCCAGCACCAGCACCACCACCTCCGGAGCCACCGGAACCTTTACCGTCTGAGCTGGAAATGACATTCAATTTATCGAAGCTCTGGAGGTTGTCTGCCATTTTCTTTGTATTTTTCGCAGCATCTCCGGTACTTCCGGCCAGATCATCGGCGCTATCTGCAGCATCAGAGAAATCGTCAGAAATGCCACCGCCGCCCTCATACTTCCAGCCAAAGATTGCCCCTAAAGCGTTGGAAACAACTTCGGCGAACTGAATCACTTTGAGCATGACAGAGTTAAGGGCGCGAACGAACGGTTTGAATGCGTTAATCAGAGAACCGCCAACGATAGAACCTAAGCTCTGGAAACCGCCTGCCAGAAGAACTAACTGGTTATGCCAAGAATCGCTTGTGCGGGCAAAGTCTCCCATTACCTGCTGACTGTTCGCCATGACATACTGGTAGCGCAGCCATGTCTTTTCAGCAGCGCTCATGCTCTTGATGTTGGCATTCAGTCCATTATTCAGCGCCCATTCCTTTAAGGTTGCCTGAGTTAGATCAATGCCATACTTACGCATCGGCATGGTTTGACCTGTGAACACAGCTTCCAAGCTCTTAGCAACGTCTTTCTGCTCCACATTGTAGAAAGAAGCCATATCTGCTGCCAGTTTCGTCAGTTCAATGGACATGTCGGACATCTTTTTCTGGGAGAATCCCATAGCAACGCCCATAGCCTGGTATCGGCTGGCAATGTCCTTTGCAGTTAAGGCAGACATACCGTATTGGCTCAGAGAAATCTTTGAGAAGTCCTCAATCTTTTTCTTCATGTTGCCAAAGGTCACATCAACAACGTTCTGAACCTCAGTCAAATCAGAGGAAATGTCCATGGCTTTGCGGAACATACCCATAGCACGAAACAGCATCCAGTAGGTCGCATAGACCTTGCCGATAGCAGACGCAATGCCTTTACCGGAGGTCTTCACCTTTTTGGAACTGCCGGAGAACAGGTCGAATCCCTTATTCATGGATGACGTAGCACTGCCGACCTTACTGCCAGCTCCAGCCAAATTTGCAAGAGCCGTAGTCATCTGGATAAGGTTCTGGCTGACAACCGGAGCCTTGGACAGCGTTGTCATAAGTTCATTCAGTGCTTTGCCAAGATCCCGAATATTGGGAATCGCACTGGTTGCTGCCTTGCCGCCCAGCTTCGTGATTGAAGTAACCAAATTGGCAAGACTGGTTGTGTCAAAGCTCAGTTTCCCGATACCATTCAGACCGGCAACAAATTTCAAAAGTTGGTCCTTAATAGGCTTAAGGTTTGCCGCTGCCTGCGTAGCCTTTGTGCCGCCAAGCCTAGTAATCCCGCTGATCAGATTAGCAAGACCGGCATAATCAAACGTCACACTGCCCACGGAATTCATCGTAAGGACAAAATCTCTAAGATATGAAGAAATTTGCGGCAGTAACGATACTGCTTGCGCTGCATTTGCGCTTCCCAACCGGCTGACAGAGTTCACCATGCTGACAAGGCCGTCCGCGCTAAAGGTAACGCTGCCTACGCTGTTCATGCTGGTGACAAACTGCGACAGACTGGTCTTTAGAAATTCCAGATTCTGCGCCGCCTCAGTAATAGATGCACGACCCAGCTTTGCCACGGATCCGGCCAAAGTATCAAAACTCTGAGAATCGAAATGAATCTTGTCAATGCCTGTCATGCTGGACACAAACTCCACCATAGACTTTGCAACCGCTGAAACGGCAAAAGAATCCACCGCAGACAGTTTATTTAATCCGGTAGCAATGCGTGTAAAATCAGCCGTCTTCGTGTTCTTATTGAAATTCTGAACCGATGATGTGATCTGGTTGATGCCGCTGGCAATATTCGTGGCATTAGACATCTTTACGCTGGTTATGGCAGACTGGAGCTGCAGCATCTTGTTAATGAATTTGTCCAGTTTAGCATCGGCATTTTTCGCGCTGGCATCAATCTGAATTTTTAACTCATCAATAACATCGGACATGATATTCACCTTCCTTTAGAACGCAAAAAGGGCGAGTGACATAAAATCACTCGCCCTCTGCATTCGTCGGCCAACATCACTCGTCCTTTTCGTTTTTCAGTTTTACTTTTGATTCGAGTGCACCGGCGAAACCGATGAACTTTTGCAGTTCTCTTTCTTCCGCTACCTTGCGCTCCGCTTCGGTCATAGGCAGTATCCGCGCAGGTTTCTCCGGATACTTTCCTTTCTGTTTCCGCTTTGTAAGCGGCATCATGTTGCATACGGTAGCATCCATAGCCGCAGCTACAAGCTGGCCCATATACCACATATCATTTATCCGTTCCTGATGCTGTCTGGCATAAGCCTTATCAAAGGCTTTCATCTTTCTCGGATTCAGATGCCAGAACAGATCATACGGAACACCGATTGACAGCGCATAAGGAAGATATTCTTCCTCGATTATTTTGCAGTAGTCAACTTCTCTTTGCTCGTCTTGGTCTTGGACGATTTGGACCGGGCTGTCGGAGCTGCCGTTGCCATTGCTGACATCTGGTCCTCGATCATCTTGTCCAGACCGGTCTGTTTGAAAAAACCGTCTTCCTGCATGCACTCCTTGATCATATTGAACATTCCAGGGAATGAAGAATATTCAGAGTCCGGATTTTCCTTGAAATACTGCTTAAGCAGCTTGCCAGCCTCTTTCTCATTGAGAACAGCGTTGTTCTCCAGAAGCCCGGCATAAAAAGCCGTAACAACGGTATCCGGCATTTCGGAATACATATCAGCAACACCGTCAATCAGCGCAGATGCACGTTCAGCCTTTGTTTCATCATCAGCACCAGTTAATCCAGAGCGACCCAGGTAGCTACCAGACATCATCTTGAACATCTTATTGATCAGCTGCTTGTGACGTGCCGCCTCAAAGTTGAACTCCAGAACATACTCTTTTTCACCAATTTTCAAAGTCTTCATAATAGAAAAATACCTCCCTTAATTTAGTCTTACTCTGCGTCGGTCGGCTTAATAGCCTCAGCCCAGCCAATTTCACCAGTCGGAGTTACGTTTGCATCAGCATCCCAGATAGCATCCACATCCGCAGACGGGAAACCAAGTCTGGTCGGCGTACAGGTGAAGAAAAATGATTTGTTTAACTTCGGATGATAAAACTCCATCCACATGCGCTTATTGGACTCTGCCGCCGTGTCTACGTCATCACACAGCTTTTCCCACATGTCCAAAAATACCTGAGACATACCAAAGGTAATTGCCAGCGCACCACCCATATCTTTCAGACCCTCAACATAGGTTTTCCACTCGGTCGCGTTCAGAGAAGTGGAATCATAGGTTGACGGTTCCGGGTTTGTATCCGGTATAGATTTCGGGTTAGGAATGTTGGTAAATGCAGACGGCTTAGTGCCTGCGACAGTCTCAATCGCATAACCTACCATGATGCCCGCAGTGCTTAAATCAATAGCTTTTGCTGCCATAACTTCATATCCTCCTTAAAAAAGAATAAAAAAAAGGGGGGATTCCGCACCAAACGACATTTAGTGCGAAATCCCCAAGTTACTTTTTATAACGAATCGCCCTCGCAGTAGGTTCTACGGAACCTTGCAAGCCAGCGATATGTTTCTGTTGTGCTAGCCCGGTCAATTTCGGTCGGGCCATAATTCATTGTGAACCCCATTTCCCGCATAAGCTCCGCAACATGAAATATCAGTTGCTTTGCTGTGCTGCTGGAACTGGAATCGTAAACTGTAATCTCAAATGCTGCCTGAATAGCGCATTGCTTATTCTGCAGTGATGCGCTCGTGGTCGGCTCGCCAAGCATTTTCACGTAGAGGTACGGGAATACAGGCGGCTTATCAATCTTTGTGGTGCCGCTACCTTTCAGATGCTTCTTTAAGGTTTTATCACTCACCAGATTGGAATAAACCCTTGATGATATGTCAAGCATTGCCGAACGCCTCCTTTGCACATTCATAGATTTTTTCGCGGATTGCTACGGATGCGTTATACATTGGCATGGTAGCCTTGACACCATGCGTATAGTGCCACTTTTCATCCTCGCCCCAGTAATACCATCCGTCCTCAAACGCATGAATCTGGCCCGGGAATGTACCTACTCCATAGCCCATTTCGCCAGCTTTGGGATTGGCGTTGGCATTGTAATGAATACCAGCTCCGAACTCAACGAAAAGTAATGTCGAAGCTGTTCCGTAATCATTGGTCTTTTTCTGGCCCTTTGCAATCAGCATTGCCTTACATCCAGCTTTTGACGGTTCCATATCAATGCGAACAGATATGGTTTTGCCTAGCGGAGATTCCGCAATGCTACTCTTAGCAACCGCAAGGCCAGCTTCTGCCAGTTTCCTGCAGAACAGCTCAGTCTTATCATTCAGTTCCTGCTTGTATTCCCTCAGCTGGTCGATGATGCTCTGAATTCCCTTTACAGACAATTCGCCGCGGATAACTCTCTTAGGCATCAGAATCCTCCGTTCGCTTCTTAATCGCAATCAGCAAAGAATTAAGGCTTTTCGCCACCTTGACAACCTTGTAATCCGGCTCATTGCAAAGATTCCCGTCTTCATCATACTGAGGTGCTTTATCGACAAACAGCATGGACAGTTCATCAATAGGTAATACCAGATCGCATGAACAAATGGTTTTATCATACTCCACATTCACGCCGAACGGATCCGTAGACGCATCGGAACGTGCCGGAGAAACATTGGCTTTGAATAGAACGGGGGCCTTATATCCGACTGTGTATTCACCAGTCAAAAGAGGTTGTCCGGTCACAGGGTCGAGAATAATGTTTCCATCAAGGTCCTTTTCGTAAACTGGGACGTGAGAATCATAGAGTTGATACCACAGCTTGATTTTGTTTCGCTTCAAACCTCTCATATCTGACCCTATTCCTTCCTTATTTGAATGCTATTCTACAATGGTCCAATCCTCAGCCAACATATCGGTCTGTGATGCAAGCCATGGAACTACATTGCCCTGTGCAGTCTTCATAGCGATATATGCACCATATTCGACCATATCATCTTTATCAGCAATACAACGGGCGCTTTCAGTACATCGTTTGTATTTTGCTGCCGGAACATAATACAGGAACATTTCTTTTCCATTCCAACCCTTGCGGGCTACCTTATGTCCCTCTTTGAGGTTCAGAATGGCACTTCCGAAATCAATCAGATCATCCATACACTCAAAGGAATAATCCTCGATATGGATTTTTACGCTGTTGGAATGCACCAGATCATCATCATAGGTCTGGTCGATATACGCCATCTTCTCTTCCACGTTGGTATTTGAAATAATTTCAATCTCGCCGCCAGGCATTCTGATAAACAGAGTCACACAAATTGCTTTATCTTTCACAGCTTCATATGCCGCAAATAATTCTTCTTTTCTTGTCATAACAACCTCCACTCTCCTCCCACAGACAAAATCATGCGCTTGCCCACCACCATTCATGCGCATACCCTGCATCCGACCGGGAGGTGTAGCCGGACACGCACCGTCTTTCACAACCGTATGGGATTCCAAACGGTTATAGCACCTTAACCATAGGCGTTATATCAAAAAATATACTGTCTTCGGATTCATAGGCGCGGGATATAGAATTTTCAGAATGAGAACTCTCGCCGTCTGCGCCCTGCTTCGCCCAGTAATAAACGGCGGCTTCAAATATCGTCACATGATACCGTTTCACCGCCGCATCTTTCTGTTCGTCCGTATATCCAAATGGATAACGCTTCATGCAAACCTTTCGGATTGCACGGTTAATGAGAATGAGCAGAACCGGCTTGTCCGACTCTGCCACCTCATCACCAAGGTATGTCATTACATCTGCCAGAATCTCCGCTTCCACTCATCTCACCTCTTTTCTTAAGCTTCAGCAGTTACAGTTGTGTTACCTGCCTTCACGGCTTTGTAACTTGCGTCACACTCAACAACAGTAATGTACTGTCCGGTGGCAGCCTCGATCTCAGCACTTCCGTCCCATGCGCTCCAAGTCTGGACATTCTGTCCCACGGTTACAGCTGTAGCGGAAGAACTGATCTTATACTTATAGGAATGACCCTCAGCCTTAGCCGGAGATACAGTCACAGTAGTCTTGCCACTGGAAGAACCAGCAACGGAATTTACAGTCAGAGTACCAAGGGTAGCAGAACCGCCAACCTTAGCAATAACCATTCCGTACGGGTCCGGCAGAACCGGGATAAACATACCAGACGCCTTAGTCCATTTTGCAACCGGATCCGGAGATTCCCACATGGTTACGCAAACGAACATTTTCTGGATTGCTTCCTGATAAGCAGCGTATGCCGCCTCCTCCGGGGTCGGTCCCCAAAGGCCAGTACCTAACTGGTGATTTACGCCAGTCACGGAAAAGCTCACAACATCCTCGTCGAAATACCGGGAAGTTACACGACTACCGTCTGCCTTGGTGTAAGCGAATCTTTCATCGCAGACAGCCAGATCAAGACCAAACTCCTCTTTCAAAGTAGATCTCAGATCAGCCATAGTGACGTACTTTCCAACGTTGATGCCGCCGTAAACAGCAGTCTGCATGGCTTTATTCTTGCGCATTCTCTGCACCTGGGTATCGGAAGTAACCATGGTGTTCAGAATCTTGCCATTGTCCTTGCCAAGTTTTACAGCTTTCTGAATGTCTCCGAAAATGTCATAATCCGGGTCAGACCAGTCACCGAAGTTAATCTTCTGATCAGCCGGAACACCAAAGTCAACAGTAATATCAAGGTTATTTTCTTTGACCTTGATAATTCCACGGCTCAGAGCGTTGCCTTTCATAATCAGGCTTCTGGTTACTACATTCTCTGACAGGCGGCCCATGTCATCGAATACCCACTTGATCAGACCGTTATCATCCGGCACACCGTTGTTGATGTACATCTGGATCTGTTCAGACTGGTTGATTTTTTCCTTAATAAACAGTTTCTCGGTCAGGACTTTTTCGAAAGATGGTCTTGTACCGATATGTGCCTCAGAATCCATGGCATGTACAAATGCCGGAGTCGGAAGCGTCTGACCCTGCATCAGTCTGTAATACTCAGCCTTAAAATGCTGGGTTTTGACATCCGGGAACAGAGTGTCTAACACCGTTGGTCTCGCTACAGAAAAATTCTGTGAGAACTGAACTCTCTCATTTACATCAATTGCACTTAATACATCAAATGCCATCTGTTTACACCTCCTTAAAATTCAGCATCCGGAGCATCAAGGAACACAAAGCCCTTTGCCTCCATAGCTGTTTTCGCATTGGAATCCAGCGCAGTTTTGAGACGGTTGGCATAAATTCTGCCTCCGGTAATCACTGCTGCAGGACGTTTCTCGTCATAGGTCATATCTACGGTTTTAAACACGATTCCGGTTGCTGAGTTGTTATTAGCCGGATATACGGTACCACCATAAATCAGCTTCTTATCATCAACCTGTGTTGCCATAGACTGAGTTACTTCCGCGGTCTTCTGAACAAGACCAACAGCGGACTCTAAAAAATTCGGAAGGGTATAGCCCTTCTCAACTCTCATAAAAGCCATGTTCTAATCCTCCTTAGAAAAATGATCCAGCCGCCGGTGCGCCGGTCTGCGCCGGAGCCGCCTGAGCTGCATGTGCCTGTGAATACTGCTGCGCATATTTAGCTGCAGCACTCTCCTCACCACCATTCGGGTCGCCGCCCTTGCCCGGGTCACCACCACTTCCACCGGGGTTTGGAGTTTTGTTAAAGATTTCTTTTTCCCATGCGGTCTTGTTTGCCGCATCACGTTTGGAGATGCCACCGACAAAAGCCTCTGCACTTGCCTTAGCAGATTCCATATCCATAGCCGAAAGGGCACCAACCATGCCGGCATATTCCTCACCAGACAGCCCAGCCTTTGCGAAAATGCTTTCGATAGCAGACTGATTAAGTTGTTTCTGCAAATCAGCCGCCTGCTGTTCAGCAGCTTCCCTTGCTTTCTTCTCTTTTTCCAGATCAGAAAGACCCTTGGCATTAATTTCATCCAATTGCTTCTGCAGCTCCTCGGCTTTTTTTGCATCAGCCTTGAACTTTTCGGCTTTCGCTTTCTCTGCCTGAATTCCCTTGGCATTATCAACGATCACTTTTTCAATCTGCTCATCATTTAAGCCAAGCGCTTTTAATTCTTCTCTTGTCATGTCCTATTCCTCTACCGCTTCGAGTTTTTACAGTGCAACGCCACTGATTGCGGTTGCTGATTTATGCGCTCACAGCTTTGCGAAATTTTTGATATAAAAAAGAAGAAGCCGATTATTCGGCCCCTCCCGTTTTCACTGTTTGAGCTTTCAAAAGTTCTAGTGCCCGTTCCCGCTCAGCTTCGGCATCCAAATCTGCCTGCGTTTTCATGATCGTATCGATGTATGGCTTGCTCATGGTCCATACCTTTTCAGGATCACCAAACAAGCCGCAAGTGGTTATAGCAATCAGCGGGTGAATCTTGTTCTTGATCAGATAATCCAGCGCCTGTGCCTTAACCAACATATTGTCCGTTGAGTTTCTGGTGATTTTCACATCAAAATCACGAATAGAAATAGGTACATCGCCTGTAGTCTGCCGAATGATGTTCAGAACCACAGCTACATGCTTTTTTTCTGCTTCTATGGTGAAAGGCTCATCCAGCTTTGCCCTCTGTTCTGCAAAATCCCAACCATTACGAAGATAAACAGCCTGTCCAGTATCGCCGCCAGTATTCTGCTGTCGATCCGGCATACCCTCAACGGTAAGAATCTGCCTGTATACATCATCCTTGGCAACCTGTGTCTGGCTCTGATCCAATTGTTCAGACATGATTTTTACATCAGAATTTGAACCCTGTGACGGGTCCTTAACCTGAATAGCGCCGAGCTGGCACATTTTAATGAATTTATTTTCGTCAATCTCGCAGTTTTTGAATAGCATGAATGCTTGAATGAACTGCTCAATTCCGTTCATGCGGTCGGACTGCATCTTATTGAGCTGGTCAAGACAGGTTATTACAATCTCAATATCCGAAAGCCTGTCTGGATTATTTGGATACTCAACAATCGGAATTCCACCTAAGCCGTTGATTCCATGTTCAACGACTTTCCCGTTTTTTATAACGAAATACGAATCTTCGGAATAGCACTGGAAATACTGTTCTCCGTTATCGTCCCGCAGCTGCTGGACAGACAACATATCTCGTCCGTCTATTTTTGAATAGACAATGATAGTATCCATAGGGTCCAGAACATTGAGCCTAAAAGGAACTACGGAATTTTTCGGTGCTTTCAAGACGGCTTTATATGCCGTTCCAATTGAACTCTGGTCCGTGCCAAGCTCAATGTCTCTAGCGTTCCGGTTCGCATCCCGCATATAATCATTCAACGCATCAACCGCTCTGCTGATTTCTGCATTGCCCTTTCGGCTAACATACTGTATCGGCTCACCGTAAGTCTGAGATGTCTTAAAACGGACAATTTCAAGAGCATGGTTTTCGACGGTTTTATTGTTGATTTCTGGCCGTACAGTTTTCTTCCTGTATAGAATCGGCTGATCTCCTCGGTAGTAACGGCGCAGATATCGGATTTTGGAACGGTTATAATTCAAAACAGTCAGCGCATCGCCCAAAATGCGAACAACATTACTCACCGTGATTTTATCCGCATAGGTATAGGCAACACGCCGACCAAATTCTCCCTGGCACAGATCAATGAAACTAATTACGTTTTTCATCCTTACCAGCCTTTCTACTGCACTGGAAGGTAAGACCGCTGGAAGTCGTTCGCTTGCTCATCGGAACATGCTCATTTTTCCAGATGCTTTCCTTTCGTGCATCTACGTTTTTTCTCTCATTCATAACCGTACCGCCTATCAGTTTGCATAGAAAAAGACACCCGGAATAATCCGAGTGCCTTACATAATTTTCACTGATACCATAATAGCATATCTAAAATGGCATTTGTGGCAGACTTTCATTTCTGGTATAATTAGCGTAACATAGTTGGAATTCTTATTGGGGGATATGCTATGCAGAAAACATGTGTTATATGCGGGGCAATATTCAATAGCCCGCCGTCGGCTAAAAAAGTTACCTGTTCATCGGAATGTCAACGCAAATACGCGAAAATTCGCTCTACTGGACGTAAAAAATCGTCAGAAGTCAAGCGTAAAATTGCAGAAGCGGCAAAAGACCGTGATATGACTGCTCTGCAAAAGACTGGCACAGAAGCAGCTTTAAAAAGCCCTAGAAGTGGGCGCTTTGAGACAAACGTGAATGCCGTAGACTGGCATCTTGTATCTCCAGATGGCAAACATTACCAGTTTCATTCGCTCATGCATTGGCTAAGGGAAAATGGGAAAGAACTTTTTGGATGCGAACCAGATACCCGCGAATTTAATAACGTCAGATCTAGTTTGTGCGGTGCGAAGCGCGCCATGCTCGGTGGGACATACCGATGCACGACATACAAGGGCTGGCAGGTATTGCCAACAGAGCAAGATAAGAAAAAATGTGACTATTTGGAGGTAAACTAAGAATGGTGTCTAAAGATTCATTGGTATATCTGCTGCAAAATTATGTGGAACGGTTAAACAAGTCAATGGAAATAAAGGATTATAACAGCATGTCCGAAGATGCCGCAATAATAGCAAAAATGGCCTATGCATGCCTTTTGATTGACAACGGAAAAGATATGCAGATTAAATATTCTGACAACAATAGTGAAAGCACTGATTTTTCAATGAGAAAATAGTAATAAAGCAAATAAATCAAATTATCCAGATAGAATAAAAATTTTAAGCATTGCTACAGATGATACTACTAACGGATTTTATATACGTCTTCCAGACAATGCATCGGCAAATATTTTAATAATCACAAATAAATGCACAGCAGTTATTACAAGAATTTCAGATGGTAAAGCAACTGTATCTCCCATTGTTGGAGAATTTGTCGCTGTTGGAGTTGACATGCAAAATATATTTCTGAGAACTGAAGAATATGTAAGAGCTACGTTTTACATTGACTGTTCATCCAATGTAAATATATCTACATACAAAAGACCATAATTTAATAATTTACCCTGAAATCAGATATGCTCCAAATAGTGAAACTTCTGCATCTTCTTGTACAGACTTATTGTATACAATAACAAAAGAACCACTAAATGATTGATAATATGCGAGAACAGGTTCGCCATTTACATTTGCGTTCACAATAATGTTTTTTGATGGTTTCATCTCATTTGGAATTGTAACAAATGGTTTTCTTTCATAACCATTAGAAGCAGAAACATTGACCGAAAGATTAATGATTCCGATTTTTATGTTGTTTAACATTGTTACAACCTTGGCAACTTTTTCATTAGTGGTAACATATCCTTTAATAGTAGATGAAAATTTTAATTTATCAAGAAAATCATTCGATTGAAAGTTTGAAATATTACTATATACTGGAATTGTCAGATTAAAAAGAAAATCCCCCACGCACATGCATGAGGGATTCAAGAAATTATTCGGCCAGATTGTATTTATCCAAATCCGGCGATGCGGTATCCCATTGCGGCTGCCATGCGCCGTCATCGCCTACCCAGTAATACAGATTTTTGTCTACAGACTTCACATAAGCGTTTCTGGCCATATCGCCGGACTTTGTAGCATAATAGTAAGAGCCATTGTCCAGGATCCACCTGGAAGTTGCCATATAGCCGGTATCATCGAAGAAATAATAGATTCCGTCTATCTTCTCCCAGGAATTCACGGCAAAGCGGTATCCCAAATGAACATACCACCACATACCGTTGTCTTCCAATACCCAACCTTCCAAATACCTTGCTGAAATCCAACCAATGCCTGCACCGTATGCAATCTGGTACCACGGCTTGCCGTCTACAAAGCATTTTCTGATAGGCTTGATTCTGGTGCCTTTCTTTAATTCGCCCAGAATTTTCCCTGTCACAGGGCAATCACGAACAAAGAGCGCTTCCGCTCCTACCACTTCAAGACCTTTCCGCCCGGTCGATACGCCGTACATAATCAGCTCCTGCTTATCATCTTCCACATCGTAATCTGGATGCCAGAAATATGTCTTGCTGTCCAAACGATGCCATTTCTCACATACTGCGCCACCGTCTGGATCCACCTTGTTATCGCCGCCGCTGGTGTTGCCCTCAACAGAAGTATAGCCTACTCCATTGCTATCAACACCAGAAACAACACCAAAATGCCCATATTTCTTCCCGGTCCAGAAAATTACAGGTGCGCCGACTGTCGGCTTGTGATCTAACCGCTTGTCTCCCATGTGCTGATTTACGAACAGCTGGCAATTATACGGCAGATCTCCGCCCAGAAGCTTTTTAGCAGCATTCACTGCATCTTTTTGAGAAAGTTCACAGTGTTCCATAAGACTTAGAACAAATATATCGGAACCATACATAGCGCACCACGCCTGTCCTTGGAAATTCCGGCTGGTATAATCTTGATAGAGCATGGCCCAGATAGTATAGTTGTTATATCCCGGAGACCAATGGAAATTCCACATCTGTTCCCGTGTTCCAATCTTGCTTTTCTCCTGCCAGTTCTTATATTTTCTTGCCATGTTTACTACATGGCTTGCTTTCAATCCATATGCCATAATTCCCTCCAAAAAACAGAAAAAGGCGGCCATTTCTGACCGCCGTATGTACAGTTGGCTTTAGACCGCAAGGATACCGCCCTGCCCGGAGAAGAGGATCACCGCCTTTCTACTTGCTGGCTTTCTGCGTCTGAGTGCCGAAATAAAACCCCACAATCATAGTAAAAATAGTGAGGAACTGTTCTCCTGTAATCTCCCCGGCAAAAGTCATTGCGATAAATCCACCTGTCAATGCCAGAGTCATGATGCTTTTTACATCAATAAGTTTCGCTATCTTCTCTTTCATGATCCTGTCCTCCTATCTGATGTACTGAGCCATTAAATAAATAACCCCAACAGCAAGCGCCCCAGCTCCGGCACCGACCATAGTATTAAAAATGGTTCTGGTCATGCTGCTCCAACGCTCCGCCGGTTCCGCTTCCAACTTGGAAAGGCGCTCGCCCTGCTTTTTCTGTTCGTCAATCATGGATTCCATTGACAAAGCCATTTTCTGGACCGACAGAGCAAGACTGGTCAAAGACTTGCCCTGCTCTTCCTGTTCGCTCATCCGATGCTTCAACGACTTAATCTCCTGCTCATGATTTTCGAACTTAACCGCTACCTCTGTATCAGTCATGCTCATGTCGGATACCTCCTACTACTTTTTCTTTTTGGCAGCGATAATCTCCTGCCGCTGCTCCTCGGTAATCCAACCTTTGATAACAGCATTAGATAATCCGGCTGCAGACAACTTGCCGCTGCTCACGTAAAGATTTTTCAGTCTCTCAAACATCTCTTATCCCTCCAGATTTGATAAAATCAGCATATCAACAGTTTCGTTAAGGTTGGCAATCTGCTCTTTTGCCGCATCCACCTCGGTACGCAGATCTGCCTTTTTCAGATTCACGATCAGCGCAGTGCCGATGACATTCTCTGTGGTGTACAAAGTTTCTCCGGCTTCATCCGTACCGGCTTCCACCTGTTTTGTCCCAACGACATAATCATTCTTTTTGGTAATGCCATCGAGATAGCTGTAGCCAATCTTGGTCTCTACCGCTTCACCGGACGCATCCAGGATCTGCAGGCGGTCATTGCCCTCAATGTCGGTCTCAACCTGCTCGTAGGTCTTGTCCTCCGGAAAGACAAAAATCAGCCTTGCAGTATCATCCGCAAAATAAGCACCATTCGGCACAAGTTCATAGACTGCGCCACTCTGGGTTTTAAGTTTTTCATTCATAAAAAATCTCCTTTCTGCCCGATGTCCGGGCAATAAAAATAAGACCCGAAGGTCTTGTTGATAAATGTTACACTCTCAATTTTTCTCCAAAAGTTTTTCCACAAAATAGTAATATGAATGCTCTTACCGACTCATCAATTTCTATTCCGTCTGGAAGTCCAGTTACGGGAAATAGAGCAAATGCGAAAATTTATCAAAACAGTTTTTTAGTTCTGAGTGGTGAAGTTAGTATCGATTTTACAAATTTAAAAAACTGGAATGGATATAATATTTTACAATGCGCTAACAGTTCCAGATATAATATAAATTTTATTGCCACTGACGAAAATGGTGGTAGTTTCCACATGCAAATAGACACAAATGGAATTATAAAACTCACCATAAGAGGATATCTGCCAGAAAACAAATCTCAGATATTACGCTTCTTTTGCATTGCACCCCTAATGCCTGCATAATTAAAATCAAGATCCAGAAAACTTATACCA
>ULSV01017237.1_pt1 | contig 19547 bp, 20 predicted proteins | sample 1956991 | NCBI WGS metagenome assembly ULSV01 (sample SAMEA4835717, study PRJEB28245) | human gut metagenome | biome: gut microbiome; material: fecal sample | place: Denmark | collected 2008 | reverse complement strand
TGACTCAAAAGGGATCGACGAAGGCATATTTCGGGCGTCTTAGCAATGAGATTGTGGTACGTACCTTCTTACGACGGGGCATGCCATCATTGGCATCAGATATATCTTTTTAAAACCAATGATGACACGTAACTGCATCGAATCGGAGCGATTTTTGCTCCGAGTAAAAATAAAAGGGGAACCCGACGTCTCCACACGAGCGGTTAGCGAGGAACATTTTTCGATGGACCAAAACCGCTAATCGCAAGACGCTGCCAACGCGATTCGGCTTACGGACCGTGTGATCGAAAAATTGATTTGGCGCCCTCCGGTCGGGACGGTTTGGCGCCGTGCGTTTGAGGGTTTAACTCAAAACTCACAACTTCAAGGTTTTGGCGCAGCCATTGCGCCAAAACTTTCTTATTCCGGGAACTGCATCCGAAACACCTTCAAATCCACAAGTTTCGTCTTCGCGTTTCGTACATAGGCTAAAATCAGCATGGTCCGATCATCAAGTGGTGATAGACGGAGACAATTCAGGTCGCCGCCAAGAAGTTTGGAGCTATTGAAGTTTCCCAAATACATACCGTTGCGGCGCCACAGTTTCAGGGTAAACCCGTCAATGACGGCAATATAATGGTCCATAATGGCCATATCAACAAGGTTATAGATGGAATCCTTATCCGTCGGCTGATAGCTGCCGTAGTACTGAATCAGTTTGCCATCCGGCTTAAAGGCACCAATAATGTTGAATCCATTTGGCTTGATCCGTCCGCCGCCGTAGACTGTCCCATCGTCCATGACCTGAACCAAGGTAAGGCCGCCCTTAAAGGGATTAGCACGGTTGTGGAGGAAGGAAGGATGATTGTTCGTAAGTCCCCCATCCTTTACGTCAGCCAAGGTAAAATTATCGTTTCCATAAAGGTAGGCCTGCTGCTCCCCAGGCAGAAAAGCAATGCGGGTCGCCGTCGTGCTTCCCTGCAGGCTTGCAATATCATTGCCGCTGATGAGAGCGTGGACTCCTTTTTTGACATAATAGACGTTATTGTCACTGTCTACGGTCATGCCAAAGACCATTTTCTCCTTGATGGTCAGGATGCCATCCTTTCCAAATCCGCGGTATGGCACCAAGGCACCATCCTTTAGGTCAAAGGCCTCCACTTGGGTCTCCGATCCATCAGGATTGCGCATAGAGAAAAAGACATGTCCATTTTTAACAAAAAAAGCACTGACGCGGTCAATTTCCTGAACATTCAGCTTCGGGCTGTTGATTGCCTGGAGCGCGAAATTCGTATTGGCAAGCTCCATGGATTGGATAGGCTGGGGTTTGGCCTTGATGACCTTATCCTTGATATCAAGACGAAAATAGTAAGCCGTCCCTGCTAATACGGCAAGAAGAACAACCGCAATGATCAATTTATGATGGCCCTCAAGATGAGGTTTGATTTTCTCGTTCCAAAAAGACACGGGAAGGTCCCCTTTCCTAGATTACATCCTAGACCTGTAGTATATCATATTGTCCCTGCCTTGACGAACAAAAGACAAAAAAGAGGCCGTCCCGAAGGAAAGCCTCCTTTGATGTTTCATTCGTACACCACGTGCTACCCCTTTTGGTTGCAATGGCCATGAAGGAAACGATCGAGGAAAAGCTCGATCGCTTCATCCATGTTGGTTGGCGTGATAAAGCCCTGCAAAATAGTCATGGTGTAGGAAAAATAAATATTGCCGGACATGCGTTTCATGTCCCCCCACCGGTTTCAGAAACTTGTCATCGACACCGCGCTGAAAGATTCTCCGCAACTGTTCCACTTCACTGCGGATGATATCAAAATACCGGCGCTGGGTCTCGATCTCAGCCAAAGAAGGGTCCTTGCCCCAACGGGTCACAACATCATAATCCTCTTTCTCATCATTCCAGATCAGCTGCCAGCCAGCCTGAGGGGACATGATTTCAAGAAGGAGAACGGACCAGAGCACAATGTTTTTATCAAGGAACAAGGTCAAGGCCCGAAAATAATGACGAAAGCGGTCTTCAAACGTAGTATACTCATACACACTGTGACGAAGGGCATCAAGAAGCACTTCATTTTTCATATGGATAAGCGTATAAAAAAGATTTTCCTTATTATTGAAATATTTGTAAACGGTTCCCTTTCCCGTATCGGCGATTTTTACGATTTCATCGAGCGTTGCTTGGCGGTATCCTTTTTTCGAAAAAACGGCTTCTGCAGCCCGCAGGATCCGTTCGTTCTTAGGAACAAGTTTTCCTTTACTTTCCATAATATTCACTCCAATTAATCGTGATGCTTTTATTTTATTACAAAACCCCGATTTCTTTCAATACATAAACCCAAAGGAACATGGTCAGTGCCGAAAAGATCGTCGTAAAGACAAGGGCGTTGCCTGCAAGTTCCCCATCACTGTCCATCTGTTGGGCCATAGCAAAGGAAGCCACAGCACAAGGAGTAATGGTCATGGCCATAATGGACGCCAGCGGGATGCCCCTAATTCCAATCAGGATGGCTCCGCCGAGGGTGAGGAAAGGCGCAATGAGAAGACGACCCACAACACAGAAGGCCACTTCCTTGATTTCCTTAACAGCTCCGGAAAAATTGAAAGAAGCCCCGAGGACTACCAAAGCAACGGGCGTCGTACAAGCAGCCAGTTGACGCAGCGTTTTAACCGCAAGGGGTGGCAAAGGCGGCAGGAGCTTTAAGGCAAAGCCTAAAATAGCCCCAATGATCATGGGGTTTTTTATGATGCCCATAAGGATCGTCCCTGGGTGAAAACCATGACGGTTTCCACGGAACGTTTCAAGTGTAAAAACGGCAAGCACATTATAGATGGGGATAATGAACGCGGATAATAAAAGAGGCATGCCAATATGGTCCGTACCATAGATATTTTCTACAATGGGGACCCCCAAAAGCAGGAAATTGCTGCGGTAAAGGGCCTGGATCATGGCACCTCGCTTGCGATTTTCCTTCACAAAAGCGCAGGTCGAAACAAAACCAATGACATAGACCGTAAGCAGTGCGCCGATGGCATAAAAAAGCATCCTCGGATCCAGCGTATTCTTGATATCGGACCGATAGACGCTCATGAGCATATTGACCGGTAAAAGAATCTGAAAAATGAGCTTATTGAAATTGGAAATCACCGAGTCGTCAAACTTTTCCTTTTTGCGGAACCCATAGCCAACCAGCATAAAAAAAATCAGCGGTGCAACTGCCGAAAAAGCAACAATCAAGTTCTCCATAACAACGTGTCCGTCCCTCTCCCACCGCATCGGCGGATGAATTTTCTACCCTCCCTATCTTATCATAAAAGGAAGGGAAAAGAAAATTCTTCATGGTGGATTTGGGAGGGGAAAAACGGGAAGGCAAAAAACCGTAGCGCACCGCCCCAAACCGCCCTACGGGAGGGGGCGGGACTTCATTCGCCCTCACACATGTTTCTCGGACTTGCGCTCCGCTCCCCCGTCCTTTTTTACTCGGAGCAAAAATCGCTCCGATTCTCCAGAACAGCGTGCCCTTCACCCCTCAAACTGTTCAATTCCCCTAGCGATTGCTTCTGCAATCTTATCAAGGAACGCATCGCTCAAAAGCATTTGTTCTTCTCTTGCATTTGTCATAAAAAGACACTCTACGAGCGCACTTGGCATCGTCGACTTGCGGTTGACATAGAGCCTTGAATCAAAAATGCCGCGGTCGGTCACATCGGCCGTCTGCATGAGCTCCTTTTGGAGCGCATCTGCCAGCTTCTTGTCATACGGGGTCTTTGGCGTGTAATACGTAGAATAACCACCGACGCTTCGATCCGTACTTGCATTGCAGTGGATGCTCAAAAATAGGTCAGATCCGGACTTTTCAGCTACATCCACCCTTGCCTGGAGCTCTTGCTGATCTGTTGCAGTTGGGCCATAGACATCCCGGTCACTATACCGTGTCAGATAAACGACCGCCCCCTTTTGTTCAAGGAGCTTCTTGACACGCAGGGCAAGCGGCAAAGTTACTTCCTTTTCCTTGAGCCCGCTTTCAAGCCCATGGGTACCAGGGTCCGAACCGCCATGACCAGGATCAAGGGTGATGCGTTTGCCCTTAAGGCCGCCTCCCACACGATATCCTCGCTCAAATACAGGGGCGACATCAATGACGATGCGGTAAGGTCGTTTTGTAGCAGGATCAGCCTTCAAAGCAAAAACCTTGAAATCAGCGCGCGTCGGATTTTCATCCGTATGGATATGAATCAGCGTGCCCTTTGGTGTCTTTTGCAAACGAACCGTTTTCACATGGGTGGATTCACGAGGATGATAAATAGGGACAATGGATGGGTCCAGCGTTCCCTTAACAAAAATATGGGCCTCCCCCTCTAAAATCTTGGTCTTATATGGAAGTGCCTGATCCGATTCAATGACAACCCGCAGCTGGCCTTCCTGATTGACACCATAGGAGACTCCTTCAATATGTCCCGCTGCCTCTGCCCTACCTAAAAAACAAAATGCCATCAAAAATAAAACGATCCATTTCCTCAATTGATTCAGCTCCTAACTTGCAAACAGTTCGCATTCGCATTTTATTATAGTTAGGCAGTCCAAACCTGTCAATGAAAAAATCGAAAATCATGATCCCTATCTTGTACTGAAATCGTCCCATTTTAGTCTTTTCCCTATTTCCACATACTAAGTAAACGAAAAAAGACCAGAGAACAAAGAGAAAACGCCGGACCCAAACCGCCTCCTTACGGGGGAACGGGTCCGAATGAAACTCGCCCTCACACATGTTTCTCGGACTTTCGCTCCGCTTCAAAAGCGATCTTCGAAACTCCGGGCGAATCTGCCTCACTGCCGTTCGTATGGAGACGTCACTGCCGTTCCTCATCCACCACCAAAACCGGGAAACTCTAATGATGATAAACTTGTTGAAATTTCCCGGTTTCGGTCCCCCGCCCTGGTGGGGCGGATCGATTTCGAAGAAATCGAGATCAGAGGCAAAACACGAAGGCAGGCAGTGCTGAAATATAGAGTTCGTTGCTTGATTTCAACAGAGTAATAGTATGATGAGTTGTATTGCTTAAGATTCTCCCGGGTAAACGTCCCAACTAATTCAAACCATACTAACTACCATGAGAAATGTATCTTAAGAAAGCCCTGAACCGAATTCGTGTCTACGTTCGGTTCAGGGCCCACGTTACGGTCTTTTGCCTTAGTGACGGCGAAAGCCGTTCCGCTTTCGATGGGCCAAAACCGCTAATCGCAAGACGCTGCCAACGCGATTCGGCTCACGGACCGTGTTATCGAAAAATCAATTCGGCGCACACGACCGAAGGGAGACGGTTTGGCGCCGGCGTTCTGGTCTTTCTTCTATTTACATGATTCGAATGGGGCTCAGATTGGTTTAGATGCTAGGAAAAAAGTGCAGGCTGACGACGCCGCACGCGCATTTCCGTGCTGCTAGGAAGCCTGCGTCTTTTTGACAACACAGATGGGCCGATATGAGACTTAGGCGAATCATGTTTCTTCTGCAATCCGAAAAAATTCCTAAAAGCGGCCCGCCCAAGGGCTCCATTTTTTCGGGCGTCTTTAAAATGGAATTGTGGTACGTATCCTAATTACGATGCGACATGCCTTTATTGCCATCTCATAAATCTTTTCAAAAGCAATGAAGGCACTTCGTGCAGAAAATCGGCGCGATTTGTTCGCCGAGTAAAATAATCCTCCACAAATTCCCCCTCTCTCCTTCCTTTCATAGTATAATGAACCTACACTACGTCAAAGGATTCTTTATCGATGAAAAAAAGCCTTATGAAAAACTATTTTTATAATCTTTCCTACCAGATCCTGGTGGTCCTGACACCTTTCATTACGATTCCTTACCTAGCCCGCGTCCTGGGTCCGGAAAGCATTGGTCTTGCGAGTTTTTCAAGTTCCATTGTTTCCTACTTTTCCCTTTTCGCATCCCTAGGCATCGGACTTTATGGACAGCGCGAGATTGCCTACAGGCAGGACGACCCCAAGGGCCGCAGCAAGACGTTTTTTGAGCTGACGCTCCTGCGGCTTGTTCTCATGCTCCTGTCTCTTACAGCTTACAGCACCTTTGTCGTCCCCCGCATGTACCACAGAGCCATCTTCATGCTCCAAGGCCTCAACATCGCCGCTACGTTTTTTGATATCACCTGGTTTTTTCAGGGGCTCGAGGAATTTGGTAAGATTGCAGCCCGAAACGTCCTGCTCCGCTTCATCACCGTAGCGTCCTTCTTTCTTTTCATCCATTCTCCCGAGGACCTGGGCCTTTACATCGGCCTTCTAGCAGGGCTCTCCCTTGTAACCAACCTGTCCCTTTGGTTCTTCCTTCCCCGCTATCTCGTCCGCGTCCCGAAAGAAGAACTGCACATAGTCCGTCACCTGTCGCCCCTCATCGCCCTTTTCATCCCCCAAATTGCTGTCAATCTCTATACCCTCATGGACCGTACCATGATTGGTCTTGCCGCCGCATCGACCCTGCAAAACGGCTACTACGAACAAGCCGAAAAGACGGTGCGCATCACCCTCACCATTGTGACAAGTCTCATTCCCGTCATGATTCCCCGCATGGCCTATGCCTTTGCCCGCAAGGACCATGAGAAGGTCATCCAAGGGATGAAACTTTCCTACCAGTTCGTTTCCCTCCTCTCCTTCCCCATCTGCTTTGGTCTCATGGCCGTCGCCCCTAATTTCGTGCCCTGGTTCTTTGGGCCCAACTATCTTCCTGTCATTCCCCTCGTCCGCATCTTAAGCCTCATTGTCATCGCAATTGGTCTCAGTAACGTCACGGGAAACCAGTACCTTGTCCCGACCAACAAACAGGCCATCCTCACAAAAAGCGTCCTCGTCGGTGCGGTCTGTAACTTTATATTGAACCTGCTCTTCATTCCCTACGCCATGGCAGCAGGTGCCGCAGCCGCTTCGGTCCTTACGGAACTCATCGTCATGGGTGTCCAGTTCTACCTCGTCCGGTGCGCCCTTCCCCTGCGGGATATTCTTCTCGGGTCCCGCACCCACCTATTCGCAAGTCTCATCATGTTTGGCCTTGTCACCTTTGCCGCAGGAAGCCTCTCCCCAAGTCTCGTTCATACGGCCCTCCTCGTCCTCCTCGGCGGCGCGTCCTATTTCCTTCTGCTCCTTCTTTTTAAAGATGACATGACCCACCTTGTCATCCAAAAATTCACCAATCTGCTCACCCACAAAAGATCATAACAAAAGAGCTGCCTAACGGAAGTCCTGAGATTTCCGTTACGCAGCTCTTTTCCTTTGGGTAATGTTATAGAGATGCCTTTAAGCGGCACTTTACTTGATAAAGCGCGCCATAGCCACCAACGAGGATCAGGAAGACCTTCACAAGTTCCCTTTTCGTTAGATACGTAATCTTAAGCTCCTTCATGATACGGAAAACAAGCCCTTTCACTTCACTAGTCCGGTTTCTAAAGTGCAGATCATCGTGACACTTTTTATAGAGCGTAAAACAAAGTTTCAGCGAATGACGCAGTTTCCACTGTCTTTTTTCCTCGTCATCCGGATACCAGGTGAGACTATCCTCAATGCAGCAACATAGGTCCGTAAAATGCTTATCTGTGTACTGATGAATGATGCTGTTATCCCGCTGAAAGTAAAAGTAGAGCGCATCAGGGATGACTGAAATGCGACTAGCCCTATTAAGGAGCTTGTAATTTAAAAATTCATCCTCATAATAACGTCCCTTGGGGAAAAAAAGCGGTGGATTCCCTGTAAAAATGATTCGCTTATAAAGCTTGTTCCAGGCAACGCATAAAGTAAGGTCTCCCACACCATGAAGGACTTGTAGAACCTCTTTAACCGTACATACACCTTCCCGCGTTCCATGGGGCGGTTCATAGTCTTTCCTGCGTCCATCTGCCCATTCATAACAAATATTACAGAGGGAAATATCGGCATCATGCGCGGCAAGGGCCTGATAAAGTTTTTCGCAGTACTCAGGGGCAATATAGTCATCCCCGTCGATAAAAGCAAGATAAGCGCCTGCAGCGCGTTTGATTCCTGCGTTTCTCGCATCAGAAAGGCCCCCATTTTCCTTATGGACGACATGGATGCGAGAATCCTTTTTTACCCACTCATCACAGAGCGCCCCACTGCCATCTGTAGAACCATCGTCGACGAGCAGGATTTCTAGATTGGAATAAGTTTGGTTCACAAGGGACCCAACGCATCGATCTACATAGGACGCTACATTGTAGATAGGTACAAGGAGACTGATGAGCGGTGCTTGTATCGCTTCTTTGTTCAAAAAAATCGCTCCCAAAAATAAAAGTGGCCTAAAGCTAGCTTTAGAATTCTTTTTCCCATTATACCCTACTGAATGCCATTTTTAAATTCCATTTTATGATAGATGTATGCATAGCATTTTAAAAAGAGCCGCCAAAGAAAAGTACCAGTCTTTCCGTTAGCAGCTCTTTTCATTTTTGGTTCTATGTAGAAGGAAATGGAAGATTATGTAATGGCTTTTTCTATTGAGCCCAAATTGATTTTTTCTAATGGGCTCTATTTGGTTAAATTAAATGGGCTCTAACATGGGCACTTTCAGCATGGATAGACCTACTAAAAAGCGCTGATTTACCGGAAATGAACGCTCTGGTTAAGTCCTTTACCTATTGGTACGAAGAGATTAGGAGAGCCCTTATATATCCTTACTCCAACGGCTTTACTGAAGGCTGCAGCAATAAAATCAAGGTGTTAAAACGGACTTCATTTGGTCTGCGCAATTTTGAGCGCTTTCGTAATAGGATTTTGTACATTAACACACGCAACGAAAAAGGATACGCACTATCTTCCGTGCATGTCCTCTCCAGGAGTGCATAGACACTTTAGCACCCCAAAATTTGACAAAGAACCACAATTCTTCTCTTCATCATTTTTTGTTCCTCAGATAATTTCTTTCAACGTTTTGAAATAATTACCATCTTTATCGTAAGTAAAGGATATAGGTTCTAAATCGTCTCTAATTTTTATAAGATTTTCTTTAACCTCATCTTCCATAGTTTTTCTTATTCCTCCTTGTTCTCCATTCTTTCCTACACTAAATGCTTGGGTCCCTTCGATACAGCATTTTCTAGCTTTGCCCGTTCCTCATTGCAAATACGATTGGCAATTTCAAGCACTTTATTGGTAATCCACATGTATGCTGTCGTTCTCTCTCTGTAGTCGGCTTCGGCAAACATATTAATGCGCCCATCCTCACGTAATTGCTCTACTTGCTGAAATGCTTTCTGGTTTCCTTTGGGATAAATCGCAAAAGTCGATCCCCCATTTTTATTAATCAGCGAGAACGCTGGTATATCACTAGGACCATCAGCTATATAAATCATATTCTTAAACTTAACACGCCGCATATCTTCGGGAATCTTAGCATTTACTTCTAAGTCCGGATCTTGCGGGATTCCCTTATTAATTTCAAATAAAGCCCTTGTTTTTGTTGTATTATCAATTGTGTAGCCAACATCTGCAATCATGCTCTGTCCTGCATTTTTATCAATCATATCACTATCAATTAGTTCGCAGCCCCAGTAGTGTTCCAGGAGGGGAGCTAATTCCGACCCCTCAATAATCTTTTTGATACCAGTACTAACAACATAGTTTTCAACTTTAATGCCATATTCGCTATACTGTTTTGGATGCTCTTTATCCAAATCGGAGTGATTCTTTAAAATATCATTATTAAGATAGCGAATAAGTTCAATGGCTCCAGGATAAAAATTTAATTTCTTTCCGTACCCTTTGAGCTTTTCATTATTTAGATCAGATAGGTCATGTTCGTGGGCATATTGAATTAAGTAATTTAAATAAACCGTATCCTTGTTTACTTCAACGCCTAATTTCTTATACTTTTCCGGAAGTGCGTTCACTTCTACCCAGAATTGAGCACTGTTAATATGATACTCTTCAAAAAGCGGATCTTGCATATACCCATCGATTAAGGTCTTATCAAAATCCCATACTACAGCGATTACATTCTTCATTTTATCACCTTGCAATAGTTTAAATATTACTTTTAAGAAAACCACTGCTCCATTGTCCGAAGAAGTGTCTTTACTAGATATCGTAGCAAGTTTTATAAACATCTGTTCCACACTACTAGATATAGTATAGCCTTCATTTGCATATAGTTCAACAATAATATAAACCATATCAGTCAAAAGATATAAAAACAATGCTGTAAACCATCCTAATAAAATGATGTATTTATCTTGTAAGACCTTTTATTAAGAGCAACGTCGCTGCATCCAGCCTTAAATTATAGAAATGATTTCTGGTATACCCTCAGAGGAAAATGTATTAGCTAGCACTTATTAAGCTGAATCTTCTGGTGAAATATCTTTGACCTATCTATATTAAGGTCAAGTTACTCGGAGTGCTGACGTGTTTTCATTAGAAGCATCTCAAGGCGTAAAGATAAGCCCTGAAATCATAATCTCCAGGGCTTATCTTTATAATCTAAAGGGAATTTTCTCCATACTCTTCCTCATACCACTGAATCGTCTTTGCCATCCCCACATCAAATGCTGTCTCCGGACTCCATCCCAATTCATTACGGATCTTAGAAATATCCAGGGAATAGCGCACATCGTGCCCTTTCCTATCTTCCACAAACTGAATCAAACTCTCTGGCTTATTCAAGATTCGACAAATAAGATGAACAATTTCGAGGTTGCTGCGCTCCTCCCCTGCCCCAACGTTATAGATTTCTCCTACCCGTCCATGCTGGAGAATCATATCGATAGCCCGGCAATGATCATGAACGTAAAGCCAATCACGTACATTACTGCCATCGCCATATAGGGGAAGTGGTTTATTCTTGAGGGCAAGCTGTATCATTTTGGGGATGAGTTTTTCTGGGTGCTGAAACCTGCCATAATTATTGGAACTGCGGCCGATGGTGACAGGGATCCCATAGGTACGATGATAGGACAGTACGGCTAAATCAGCGGCAGCTTTTGAACTGCTGTAGGGACTTGACGGCCGAAGCTGGTCCGTCTCCTTAAACCCAGGTGCTGCGGCTGATAGGGGCAAATCACCATAAACTTTATCAGTCGATACTTGATGAACCTCTTTACAATTAAAAAGGCTATTTGCCTCCCACAACGTGGAGAAGAAATTTAACATTGATTTATAATTCAAAGTTTCCCAAACAAGCACGCAAGTTACGGAGGTTCCTGCATCCACAGACGAAGCTTATAAAGAATTAGATAAAATATATAACCCGAATGGAACAAATTTATAACATGAAAGTTCTTTAAGCTCTTATCACATCTTAAGGCAATTTGACGAGTAAGTAGCCTTCAGTACATTTTAAATAAAGGTATTTTTATTTAAAAGAAAACGTCTCATCTAATCCTAGCCACTTCTGATCTTTTTCACTTAACATCAGTTTTGTACCATCCTGCAGGGTATAACCTTCGGCTGACGCATTTCCAGGATATACTCCTCCAACTTCGGGCCAATCAATCCCAATTTCAGGATCATTCCAGGCAAGTCCCCCTTCATCATCAGGATGCCAAAAATCATTGACCTTGTAACAGAATTCTGCCACGTCTGAGAGAACAAGGAATCCATGAGCAAAGCCTTCTGGAATAAGGAACTGTTTCTTGTTTTCTTCCGTAAGCTCTACGCCATACCATTTACCATAGGTTTTAGACTGCGCACGCAAATCCACAGCTACATCAAAAACTCTTCCACGGATAACCCGAACGAGTTTGCACTGAGGGAAATGCTTCTGGAAATGAAGGCCCCGAAGCACTCCCTTGGTAGACATAGACTGATTATCCTGCACAAATTTCACATGAATTCCAGCTTCTTCCATATCATGTTCATTGTAGGTCTCCATAAAATAACCACGTTCGTCACCATGTTGGGTAGGAGTAATGACGCAAAGTCCATCAATTTTTCCCACATTATGATCCACTTTAATTTGTCCCATTTTAATCTCTCCCATCTAAAAATATCCTTGCTTTCAAAATCTAAGCCGTATTTTGTAATATAAATAAATAGGCCAGTAACATTTATATTTAAAACAAAAAAGAACCATTTTTGTCTTACATCGGTTTGCACTATAGCTTAAGTTTGAGACAGAAGCTATAGTCTGTATCCGTTCCAAAAAGGCTTGATAGTTGTTACATGAATCCTTCACAAATATTGCTTTACGAATCGCTCCCATTATTGCAGCTCCAAATGCCAATTCAGAATCATCTGGAGTATTCATCTTTAGGAACTCGGACAAATACCGGATGTGTTCTATACGGCTATTAAAGGTTTCCCTTGATAATGAAGCGCTTAGGTTAAAATCATTTTTTATACGATAAACATGATAGACACTCTGTAAACAAATTCTATAATCTTGTATATGATTATAATATAACATATTGAAAACACAGTCCTCTTGAAAATTCATAGTCTCAGGAAACCATATGCGATTCTTTTTTATAATTTCCAACTTATATAGTTTCCCCACTGGACCGTCGTTTAACTTTTGCAGCTTAACATAATCCTTTTTTATATTGCCTACACATTCGTGAAAATCAATTTCATGATTCTCATGATTAATATCGATATAATCATGTACTGTCTTGCTGATTGTAAGATTCACCCTCTCCCTTTCAGCACTGCATACAAGACCTTCCACATATTGAGTGTTAACATAATCATCGCTATCGATAAACACTACATATTTGCCTGTTGCTGCAGCTATGCCTCTATTACGACTGAAAGAAACACCATGATTATCCTGGCTAAAAAGCTTTATGCAAGCATCCGTTTTTGACACGCTACGACAGATATCGGAAGTGCCATCATCGCTTCCATCATCGATTACTAAGACCTCAAGATTCCGATATGATTGTTTTAAAATTGAATCCAGGCATCTAAAAATTGTCGCCTTTCGATTATATACAGGGACAATTACAGAAACTAATGGACTACCCATCAAATTCATATATACACCAAAATATATTATACCTACATAAAACTATTAGAATTACACAACAAATCAAGTATTACGGTGTAGCTCATGAATATATCTGCTTATTGCAGATTTCCAACTTGGCAGCCTATTAAACCCAGAATCTTGCAGTTTTTTTGTCTCCAATCGGCTGTTAAATGGTCTCCGAGCTTTTGACATTCCATACTCTTCCGTTGTTACAGGAATTACCTTGGTTGAATAGCTTGCCTGTCGAAATATTTCCTTAGCAAATTCATTCCAACTAATATATCCACCCTCATTCGTTGCGTGATAATAGCCATAATTATCCGTTTGAATCATATCTACCAGCAAACAAGCTAAATCAAAAGTATACGTAGGTGCTCCAATCTGGTCATTGACAACACGCAACTCTTTATGGGTCTTCCCCACCTTAAGCATGGTTTTCACGAAATTATTTCCATTAAGGCCAAAGACCCAGGCAATACGGACGATAAAGTACTTATCCAACAGGGAAGATACCGTGAATTCTCCGTCAAGCTTACTCTGGCCATACACATTGAGCGGATCATATTCTTTACAGTCAGGGTCCCATGGAGTGGTTCCTTTGCCATTAAAAACATAATCGGTACTGATATAGAGCATCTTAGCCCCAAGCTTTTTACAAACTTCGGCAATAAAGCGAGTGCCGTCGACATTGACGGCACGGACTTTCGCAATATTTTCAGGCTCTTCTGCTGCATCCACAGCAGTCCATGCGGCACAATGAATGACCGCATCAGGATGGACCTTTTCCATAGCCTCATTTACCTGATCTTTTTTTGTTATATCAAGCTGAATATAGGGCATTTTCTCAACAGGTGAACCATTCCGAATTCCCTTATAAACAGGAGAGGTGCCACAGCCCACCGCCTCAATATGACGGCCTGCCAACTCGTTCATTACGTCATGCCCAAGCTGGCCATTGACACCGGTTACAAATACTTTCAAGACGTTCACTCCTTAGTATTATTTTAATTAGCGGGTAGTCTGTAGCGAGTAGTCTATAGCAGGTAGCCGATAACAATTTTCATGTTCCGGTATATTTCAGTCTATCTCTTCCTGAACTTATGTCAATTATAATTAATCCTGTTAATCATTTTTACTACATAATGACAGGATTCTATAGCCTCTTTGATATCCTTATTAGTAAGATAATCAAACCGTTCACATAGTAGCAATTGTGTTTCTAGCTCAACAGTCGACCCCTTTGCAATATTTAGAAAACGAATAAACTCTTTATCGCTTCCTCTTCCTTTGCCTTCTGCAATATTAGATGGCACCGAAACAGCTGCTCGTCTCATTTGATCACAAAGAGCAAATCTTTCTTCGTTAGGTAATTTTCTGATGAGTTCATAAATTTTACAGGCTAAGTTCATTGCTTCCTGCCATACAGTGTAATCTTTAAAATTACGACAAGTCATTCATCTACTCCAGTACAAATTATTTTTCCCCCTTAAGAATCTATCTGCGATATTCTTTAATTAAATCAAAACCCTAAAATTTCGTATCCCCCGCGCTAACATCTATCAGCTAATAGCCATCTGTTAATAGCTACCCGCTAACAACTACCCCGGCTCCCATACATCCTATCATAGTATTTTACGTAGTCGCCATTAACAATCGGCTGCCACCATTCTTCATTATCTAAGTACCACTGGATGGTCTTCTGAATTCCGTCAGCAAACTTTGTTTCTGGCAGCCAACCGAGTTCACGGTGGATTTTCGCGGGATCAATAGCATATCGCCGGTCATGCCCCTTACGGTCCTTCACAAAGTGAATCAGGCTTTCCGGTTTACCCAGTGCTTTGCAAATGAGTTTTACAATGTCAATGTTCTTCATTTCATTGTGACCACCTACATTATAGACTTCTCCTACTCTCCCCTTCTGAAGAATAAGGTCAATAGCACGGCAATGATCTTCTACATATAGCCAGTCACGCACATTTTGACCATCGCCATAGACCGGCAAGGGCTTATCGTGGAGGGCATTGATGATCATAAGAGGAATCAGCTTTTCCGGAAAATGATAGGGCCCGTAGTTATTGCTGCAGCGACTGATAGTAACAGGAAGCCCATAGGTTCGGTAATACGCTAATACGAGCAAATCAGCGGACGCTTTGGAACTGCTGTAAGGGCTGGACGTATGAATCGGAGTTGCTTCCGTAAAGAATAAGTCGGGGCGATCCAGAGGCAAATCCCCATAGACTTCATCTGTGGACACCTGATGATACCGCTGAATACCATACTTCCGGCATGCATCCATGAGCACAGATGTGCCGATAATATTGGTTTCCAAGAAAAGCTGCGGATTTTCAATAGAGCGATCCACATGGGATTCAGCGGCAAAGTTCACCACCATATTAGGATGCTCTTCTTCAAAAAGAGCATCTACAGCCTTGCGGTCACAAATATCAGCACGGACGAAGCGAAAATGTGCGTTATCCATTATGGGAGCCAGTGTAGAAAGGTTCCCCGCATAGGTAAGTTTATCAAGACAAATAATGTAGTCTTCAGGATGGCTCTTCAGCATATGGAAGATAAAATTACTTCCAATAAATCCTGCGCCGCCTGTTACAATGATTTTCACGTTTCTCGTCCTTTCAGTTATCCCGAAGGAATCTTCCTTCGGCCACTTTTAATAGATACTGACCATAGGGGCTCTTGCCATACTTATGGGCGCTCTCAAGAAGGGTATCTTTTGTAATCCAGCCTTTTCCATAAGCAATATCTTCGAGTGCCGCAATCTGGATACCTGCACGCGTTTCAACGGCTTTTACGAAATTGGACGCGTCACTGAGACTCGCCACAGTTCCCGTATCAAGCCAAGCATAGCCCCTGCCAAGGGTAACAACATCCAACTGCCCCTTTTCCAGATAGATTTTATTAAGGTCTGTGATTTCAAGCTCGCCGCGCGCCGATGGCTTCACCTGCTTTGCATACTCGCAGACCTTATTTCCATAGAAATAAAGCCCTGTTACAGCATAGTTGGATTTAGGATGCTGCGGCTTTTCTTCAATGGATACGGCCTTGCCGCTTTCATCAAATTCGATGACACCAAAACGCTCCGGATCATCAACATAATAGCCAAAGACAGTCGCGCCCGTCGTCTTGCTGGCAGCTTTGATAAGGTGCGCCGTAAGACCCGCACCATAAAAGATATTATCGCCTAAAATCATGGCGCAGGAATCGCCGTCAATAAATTCCTCACCAAGGATAAAAGCTTGGGCAAGCCCATCGGGAGAAGGCTGTACCTTATAAGATAAATGCAGCCCATAACGGGATCCATCGCCAAGAAGACGCTCAAAATTGGGTAAATCCTGGGGCGTCGAGATAATCAGGATATCCCGAATACCTGCCAGCATGAGCGTTGATAAGGGATAATAAATCATCGGCTTATCATACACCGGCAGCAACTGTTTTGATGTGACCATTGTAAGGGGATAAAGACGAGTACCACTCCCTCCGGCCAAAACGATTCCTTTCATATTTCAATCACCTCTCACGAACTTTAATGCAATGAACTCACTTATTTTTTGATTAGCATGATTACATCATGGACCTTGGACCGGTTCAAAATAAAGTAACATCCATAACAAAGGGCATATATAATCATTGTCATCCAGCTATTCAGTTTCCATCCCGTTGCGATAAAAACAAGGACGAGGAGCATCTCCTGCATCATATCCTTACGCAGATTTAGGGAAAGCAGCTTTTGGAGATGATACTCTGCCAAAAAGCATCTGCCTGCGTAAAGGAATACGATAGAAAAAACGGCCATCGTCAAGTTATGGAAAAGTGCAACAGAGACAACAGTGAGCATCATACTTGAAATTACGGCAATCCCATTGATCTTCAAAATCAAGGCTTCCTGGCGCATACTTTTTAAATAGGTATTGACTAAGAGCGTTACTTTGCACTCAAATAAACAGACAGGGAATAACACCGCCATGTAAATCAAACTGTCAGCATACTTAGGAAGCCACCATGACAGGAGACTCTTCATGGGATAATAAAAAATCATGGCTCCTAAAATTAAAATGGATAGACAATTCCTTATCCTTATATATAAGTTGGAAAGTTGGCCCCACTCCATATGTTTTAGCAAAGGGAATAAGACAACGCTTACAGCAGAAATAAAAACCATCAAGAAATTAGAAACATTTAGCGTCAAAGAAATTTTCCCGAACGTGGTAATATCCCATCCAATCGAAATCCCATAACGCACAATTCCAATGATGAGCATACTGGCAATGTTGGCAAACATTAGCTTGCTTCCAACGCTCAAATTGATAGAGGCTTCTTTAAGCGATTCCTTTAAAGGATAAAAATGCAGTTTCAATAAGCTTTTACACCAATACGCTCCAACCAGAGAGACTGAAACAATGGAAAACACCTTTGCAAAATATAAATGAGAAAAGGTGCGGAAGCCGGCTGCAAAGCATAAGACGATGGCCGAAAGCAAGAGCGTTCTTTCCAGCAGCACGAGTGTGGCATACCGTTTGATGCAGTCAGTAAACTGCATAATCTGATTACAGGCATTGTTAAAATTAACGAATGGGATAATGAAGACGATACACCAAAGGACACGCTGCTTGATAGGGTCATTAATAACCCACATAGAACCAGTAAGAACAACAGCTGAAACAAGAAGCTGAAGCACAATGATTCCATATAATTGCCCTGCAAAAAGCTTGGAATCCAATGTTTCAAAAGAATTCCCTGCGTATCTAAGATAAATGCCATCTTCCCATCCAAAGTGGAAGAAGCCTATATAGGAATAGTAGAACAAAAACAATTGCCAAAGTCCATAATCTTCCAAGGATAGGAACTTCGGGACAATGATAACCATAAAGATGGATACGAGTAAAGAAATGACATTTGCAAAGACAGAGTATGAAATTTTTTTAATAATTGTCGATTTGCTCATATCAATTAAAGCCATCCCAATAAAATATATGCTTTATAGATTACATACTCATAAAAAGGGGTATGCGTGAAACCACCAGCAAAGAATAAAGTCAAACGGCTCCCGAAACTGTTTCTCGCATGAGAAACAGCAATAACCGTATTCTTCAATTCCGGTCTAATATCGGGTAAGAAATATTGGGCAAGGATTTTTGCATAATAAGTTGCTTTCATTCGGTTTCGATATTTCTTAAATGTCCAGTCAAATGTTTTTATCCGTTGTATAAATAAGTCCATTCCCCAGGCCATTGCGCCAACAACATTCTTGCCATGTTGCCGGTATAAGATATATGAATTTGAATCATAGACAATTGTCCCAGTAAATTTAGCTAAGGTAAAGAGCCAAGTATCATGATAGAGATATTGATACTCATTTTCATCGGGAATAAACTTTCTGCACAGATTCCTTAGTTCTTGATTAAATACCATCGTACAGCCCGAGGCAATATTTCCCTTCATCAAAACATCAAGCGTCCCAAATAAAGGAGTATTATCCTTTCTTGGCAGTTTTTTTAGCGTTTGATCTACAATGATTTTTTTTGAACAATATAATGCGGGCTCTTTGATGCAGGAAAGTTTATGAACTGCCATCTCCATTTTTGGTGGCAGCCAATAATCATCTTGGTCGCAAAAAGCATAGTAATCAGCATCAGGAGCATGCAAAAGAAGGTCAAAAAAGCTTTTAACGACGCCTATATTCTCTCTTTCCCAAAGTTCAATTTTTCCGTTGGACTGGTATTGTCGAAGGATGGGAAGGGTCGTATGATCGGTGGACCCATCATCACGAACGATAATTCTCATATTGGGTGCAAGGGTTTGATTTAATAGACTTTCAATTTGCTTCTCAATATAGGCTGCACCATTATATGAACTTAATAATACGATCAAACTATCCATCTATACTTGATTCTCCTTGAACACGAACCATTACCTTAAAGAAAATATACATTAAACAAATTTGATATAAATTTGATGTCCTTAATATATGGGCAAGAAAAATTTCGTCATTAATAGAAAAAACTAGCGGAAGAGCAATAAAAGCGTAGATAGCTATAGGAAATAGAGAGTGGGAGCGATATTCAACGAATCTATAAAAAGCTGTGTAAATTATGCCTAGAAAATACATGATTAGATACATACCAATATATCCATAGTCTTCAATATAACGTCTCATTGCAGTGTAAACATTTGTATTGATTCCATGAAATTGGACAAACTTAAGGAACGTTATATTTTGGGGCAATGATAAGCCTAAAACTCGTAGTTTACTATAAATATCCCATAGTGTCGTTAACCCAATGTAAGGAGATTCCAGTGGTGTTGAATTCAAATAAACACTTAATGCTGGTGCTGATAATCCCCCATAATGGGCAATAATAGAAAATGGGCTCCGCCCATGCAGAGAAACCTTCCCTGTAAAAAAACCAAAGAGCAAAAATAAGCATAAAAAACTGACCCCTGCTGCAAGCGACACAATGATAATCTTTTGTTTTGCTTTTGGATGAAAAGATTGACTTCGCTCATAAATAATAGCGCCAGTCAAAAGAATATAAATTGTTAAATTGAGCAGCCCCATCCGGC
>ULSV01008902.1_pt1 | contig 19582 bp, 20 predicted proteins | sample 1956991 | NCBI WGS metagenome assembly ULSV01 (sample SAMEA4835717, study PRJEB28245) | human gut metagenome | biome: gut microbiome; material: fecal sample | place: Denmark | collected 2008 | reverse complement strand
ACAATTTTGTAACTCGTTGATTGATAAGGATGTTGTAGAACATAATTTTCAAGGAGGGCGTGGATGGGTACAAAGCACTATACATAATCATATATGCGTGCGCGCGAAAGGGGCGAAAAAACACCTGAAAAAGATACTATTATAAGCATATCCAGATATGCTGCATAGCAAATTCGGTATAAATTCGATTAAAATTCGGTGCAAATTCGTTTAAGACCATAGTTTTGATAGATTAAACCGAATTTGTAACATAGAAAATCCGGATTTTTAAAAAAAATAGGGGATAAAAGAAGAAAATCGAATTCGCAAGATAAAAAAAAGGTTTCTTCAGAGTCTCGAGACTAATAGTTCACAGGGCCTGTCAAACTAATCGGAACAGGTTTGGCTAAAACGGCCGACACGGGGTTTGCCTATTGCGTTATAGCGGATTCGCTCGCGGATTTCAATACATCTTTATTCCTTATACTAATTTTCTATTTAGAAAGTGTGACTAAAATAAAAAGCTTGCGACAGATAGGGTAAATATCAACTCAATTATTTATCTTTGTTAGCTTTTATAAGTTAGCATACAAAAAACAATAAATGCAATGAAAGATTTTTTTAAATTTACGCTGGCCACCATTACCGGTATAATAGTGTCAAGCGTCGTGTTGTTTTTCGTCAGTATTCTGATAGTATTTGGTATGCTGTCCTCATCAGAGTCTGAAACTCAGGTACGTAAGAACTCGGTGATGATGCTCGACCTGAGAGGCATGCTCTCCGAACGCAGTCAGGACAATCCGTTCGACATTTTCCTGAGCGAAGATGAAACAACATACGGGTTGGATGACATCCTTTCGTCTATCCAAAAGGCTAAAGAGAATGAAAACATCAAGGGTATTTACCTGCAAGCCGGAACCCTGGGCATAGGTTTCGCCTCACTGGAAGAGATTCGCAAAGCATTGGCCGACTTCAAGACCAGCGGTAAGTTCGTAGTAGCTTACGGCGACCAATATACACAGCGTCTTTACTATCTGGCAAGTGTGGCCGACAAAGTGCTGTTGAATCCTCAAGGCTCAGTCGGCTGGTACGGTCTGGCTTCCACTCCGATTTTCTACAAAGATTTGCTGGACAAAATCGGTGTTGAGATGCAGGTATTCAAAGTAGGTACTTACAAATCAGCAGTTGAGCCGTTCATCTCCACAGAAATGAGCCCTGCCAACCGTGAACAGGTGAGTGTATTCCTGAATGGTATCTGGGACCAGATGTTGAGCGATGTTTCCGAATCAAGAGGCGTGAGCAAAGAAAAACTGAATGAAGCTGCAGACAAGATGCTGATGTTCTATCCGGCAGAAGATTGTCTGGAGTACGGACTTGCCGATACATTAGTATATAAGAATGATGTGCGCAATTATCTGAAGACCATGGTCGGCATTGATGAGGATGACCGCATGCCGGTACTGACCCTGAAAGATATGATAAACGTGAAAAAGAATGTTCCGAAGGACAAGAGCGGAAATATCGTTGCCGTGTATTATGCATACGGAGCCATCGACGGTGGAAGTTCCCGCGCTGGTAACGAAGAAGGAATCAATTCCGATAAAGTAATCCGCGACTTGCGTAAGTTGAAAGATGATGAAGATGTGAAAGCCGTAGTGCTGCGCGTGAACTCTCCGGGTGGTAGTGCTTACGGTTCGGAACAAATCTGGTATGCAGTGACTGAGTTGAAGAAAGAAAAGCCTGTGATTGTTTCAATGGGTGACTATGCTGCTTCAGGCGGTTACTACATCTCTTGTAATGCGGACAGCATCGTGGCTGACCCGACAACACTGACAGGTTCTATCGGTATCTTCGGTATGTTCCCCAACGTGAAGGGGTTGACGGATAAGATCGGTCTTTCATTCGATGCAGTCAAGACAAATACGTATGCTGACTTCGGCATGATGGGACGTCCGCTGAACGACGGTGAAAAGGCTTTGATGCAGAATATGGTGAACGAGGGTTACGAACTGTTCGTGAAACGCTGTGCTGAGGGTCGTGGTATGACAACGGATGAAATCAAGAAAATAGCCGAAGGCCGTGTATGGACAGGTGCCAAAGCCAAAGAACTGGGCTTGGTGGACGAACTGGGCGGACTGGACAAAGCGCTGGAAATGGCCATCGGAAAAGCCGGACTGGAAGCATACACCGTGATGTCTTATCCGGGCAAGAAGAGTTTCTTTGAAACGCTGATGGATACGAATCCGGGTGGATATATCCAATCACGTATGCTGAAAGGCAAAGTCAGCGAAATCTATAACCAGTTCAACTGGCTGAACAATTTCGAGAATTACGATAAGATTCAGGCACGCGTTCCGTTTGAGTTGAACATCAATTAAAGAAAGGAGTGGATGGAAGAACCGCTTGTTAAGATACACTATTGGCTATACCCCGTCTCGTGGCTTTACGGGATAGGGGTATACCTGCGAAACAAACTCTTTGATTGGGGATATTACCGGTCAAAGAGTTTTGACGTACCTGTGGTATGCGTCGGAAACCTTGCCGTGGGCGGTACGGGCAAGACGCCACACACGGAGTATCTTATCAAGTTGTTACAACAAACGGGAGCGCACGTAGCCATGCTGAGCCGGGGTTACAAACGGAAAAGCAAAGGATACGTGCTGGCTACGGACGAAACAGACGTAAAGCGCATCGGCGACGAGCCTTATCAGATAAAAACAAAATTTCCCGATATACGGGTGGCTGTGGACGAGAATCGTTGCCACGGCATAGAACAGTTGATGAAACTGGAAAATCCCAAAGTGGATGTGGTGTTACTGGATGATGCCTTTCAGCACCGGCATGTAAAAGCGGGGCTGAACATATTGCTGACGGATTTCCACAGACTGTTTTCAGACGACACACTGCTTCCGGCAGGGCATCTGCGTGAACCGGAAGACGGCAAGAACCGGGCACATATCGTAATCGTGACAAAATGCCCGGAGGACATCAAACCGATAGACTTCAATATCATCACGAAAAGACTGAAACTGTATCCGTATCAGCAACTTTATTTTTCATCGTTCAGGTATGGTGCACTAACCTCGCTCTTCGGAGAGAAACGGCGGACACTTGCTTCGCTCGGAAAAGACGAACGGGTATTGCTGGTGACGGGAATTGCCTCGCCTGCCACATTGGTGGAGAAACTGAAAGTACATACCCCCCACGTGGATTTATGCCAGTTTGACGACCATCACGATTTCAGCCATAAAGACCTGCAATTGATAAAGGAACGCTTCGAATACCTGGAAGGAGAAAAGAAGCTGATTGTCACCACAGAGAAGGATGCGACAAGGCTGCAACACCATCCGGCACTGGCCGAAGCGTTGAAACCGTACTTGTACGTTTTGCCGATAGAGATAGAATTCTTACAAAATCAACAACATATATTTAACCAAAATATTATTGGCTATGTTAGAGCTCATTCAAGAAACAGCGGCTTACCTGAAAGGTAGGATGCACACACAACCAGAGACAGCGATTATCCTCGGAACCGGTTTAGGCAGTCTTGCCACTGAAATCACCGAGAAGTACGAAATAAGGTATGAGGAAATACCGAACTTCCCCGTATCGACGGTAGAAGGACACAGCGGAAAGCTGATATTCGGCAAGCTGGGTAACAAGGATATCATGGCAATGCAAGGCCGTTTCCATTACTATGAAGGTTACTCGATGAAGGAAGTGACATTCCCCGTACGTGTGATGCGTGAGTTGGGCATCAAGACCCTGTTCGTTTCCAATGCGAGCGGCGGCACAAACCCGGATTTTGAAATCGGCGACCTGATGATTATTACAGACCATATCAATTACTTCCCCGAACATCCGTTGCGCGGCAAGAATATTCCGTACGGACCACGTTTCCCGGATATGAGTGAGGCATACAATAAGGAAATGATTCGTAAGGCTGATGCAATTGCCGCGGAAAAGGGTATCAAAGTGCAACATGGTGTATACGTCGGCACACAAGGTCCGACGTTTGAGACGCCGGCTGAATATAAATTGTTCCATATCTTCGGTGCGGATGCAGTGGGTATGTCTACAGTGCCGGAAGTGATTGTTGCGAACCATTGTGGAATCAAAGTGTTTGGTATCTCTGTAATCACCGATCTCGGTGTGGAAGGTAAGATTGTGGAAGTAACGCACGAAGAAGTGCAGAAAGCTGCCGATGCTGCCCAGCCGAAAATGACAGAGATTATGAGAGAATTGATAAACAGAGCGTAATCATGAGAACAGAAATTGCAAGCCTCGGTGAATTCGGCCTCATCCGCCGATTGACCGAAGGCATTGAACTGAAAAATGAATCGAGCCGGTATGGTGTGGGCGATGATGCCGCCGTACTCTCCTACCCTGCCGAAAAGCAAGTGCTGATTACTACAGACTTGCTGATGGAAGGTGTACATTTCGATTTAGTCTATGTGCCGCTGAAACATCTAGGCTATAAAGCTGCCGTCGTGAACTTCTCCGATATCTATGCCATGAATGGCACGCCGAAGCAGATAACGGTTTCGCTGGCTCTTTCCAACCGTTTCTCCGTAGAAGATATGGAGGAATTGTATGCCGGTATCCGTCTGGCATGCGAGGAATATAATGTGGATATCATAGGTGGAGATACTTCTTCTTCACTCACAGGGTTAACTATCAGCATTACTTGTATTGGCGAAGCGGATAAGGATAAAGTAGTTTACCGGAATGGTGCCAAAGAGACGGACTTGGTTTGTGTGACCGGCGACTTGGGTGCGGCATACATGGGGTTACAATTATTGGAGCGCGAGAAGATTGCTCTCAAAGGCAATACCGATCTACAACCTGATTTCTCCGGCAAGGAGTATCTTCTGGAACGCCAATTAAAACCGGAGGCTCGTCGTGACATTATTGAGAAACTGGCAGAAGAGGGCATCCGGCCTACTTCCATGATGGATATTTCCGATGGTTTATCTTCTGAATTGCTGCATATCTGTACGCAAAGTAAGGTGGGTTGCCGTGTCTATGAGGAGCATATCCCCATTGATTACCAGACAGCCGTCATGGCGGAAGAGTTTAATATGAATCTGACTACTTGTGCTCTGAATGGTGGTGAGGACTACGAATTGTTGTTCACCGTTCCCATTGCCGACCATGAGAAGGTTTCGGAAATGGAAGGGGTAAAACTAATCGGGCATATCACCAAACCGGAGTTAGGTTGTGCTTTAATTACCCGCGACGGTCAGGAGTTTGAACTGAAAGCACAAGGCTGGAATCCACTGAAAGGAGAAACATCCGAAGAAGAAAAAGCAGACGAAAACGGAGAAACTGAGTAGAAATCGATTTTTTCACTCTTTTTAGAGAAAATATAAACGCTGATAATTAGCCACATAAGCATTTATCAGCGTTTTTTATTCCCAAACCTCTTGCATAGTCCAAAACTTTCACTACCTTTGCAACCGCAAAAGAGAAAACATGGTGCCATAGCTCAGTTGGTAGAGCAAAGGACTGAAAATCCTTGTGTCCCCGGTTCGATTCCTGGTGGCACCACTTTTAAAAGATTAATTATCAGGCAGTTACTAATTAAAGTAGCTGCTTTTTTCTTTATATATTACCCCGTTCTTCCATAGTTTTAGCCGCTTTTCACTATCGGAGTTAAACCAAGAGTTAAACCGGAAATCAATATGGCTACAACGGTTAATGTGTTGTGTTACAAGTCAAAAACTCTTAGTAATGGTGAACACCCGCTTATGATTCGTATCTGCAAGGATGGCAAAAAGAAGTATGTCAGTCTTGGCGTGTCTGTAAAAGCGGAACATTGGAACTTTGAAAAGAATGTTCCAAAATCGAATTGCCCTAACAGAGAGCATATTAACATACTCATAGCTAACAAGAAAAAAGAGTACGAAACGGAAATAGTTAAACTGAAATCAGAAGATAAGTTATTTACAGCCAATACTTTGAATGAGCAAATTTCTAATTCAGTTAAACCGAAAACAGTAGAAGAAGCATTTAAGGAGTATCTCCGACTTCTTCAAGAAGAAAACAAACGTGGATATATGCTTTCCGTTAAGCAAGTGTACAATTCACTCATCAAGTACAATAAACACCTGAATATTCATTTCACAGATATAGATGTTGCTTGGCTAAAGAAATACGAGACATGGCTTAGAAACAACGGACTTGCGGAAAATACCATCGGCATACGATTCAGAACATTGCGCACCATCTATAATTATGCCATACAAGAAGATATGGTAAAAGCGGAACACTACCCTTTCAAAAAATACAAAGTATCCAAGTTGAATCAAGAGACAGCCAAAAGAGCATTGAGCAAAGAAGACATAAACAGAGTGTTGCAATATCAGACAGACAACAGATTTATGCGCCTACCCATAGATTTGTTTGCTTTCACCTATTATATGGGTGGCATTAACTTTGTGGATATAGCCAACCTCACACAGAAGAACATCATAGACAACAGACTTGTCTATAAAAGAAGTAAAACGGGCAAACTCATCAAACTACCGTTAGTTCCGCAAGCAGTTGAACTTATTAAGAAGTATCATAGCAAGAACAACCCTTATCTGTTTCCGATATTCTCCAATAGGCATAAAACAGAACAAGAGAAAGCCAACAGACTGCATAAAGTTATCACCAAAGTAAATAAACGCTTAAAACAGATTGGCGAAGAATTGGGCATACCTATTCCAATCACCACATACGTTGCAAGACATAGCCAAGCTACCATAATGAAAAAAGCAGGTATATCAACCGCTATCATAGGGCAGATTATGGGACACAGTTCGGAACGAGTAACGCAAGTTTACTTAGACAGTTTCGATAATGAACAGATAAACAATGCCATAAAGAACCTACTATAACAAAAAGAAGTCTGTAGTCCGCAAAAGATTGCAGACTTTTCTTTTATTTTGCAGTATAACTAATATGAATGTACTTATGTATCAGATAGAGGAACTGCCCGATTTAAAAGTGGCTTGGCATGAAAGCTACAAATGTCTAAATGAACCACTTTTAGAATACGTGTGGGAAGTAGCCAACCACTTCCTGCCCGATTATGCGGAAACAGATATGGGAATGATACCCGTAGAATCTTCCGCACCTGCCATATTCGCCAACAGATATGCGGAAAGAAACTTATCCGTTGAAGAAAGATACGAGAGAAGCAAAGAAATGAAAACATTCAAAGGAACTTTGGAAGAATACAAGAAACGGGAATACAGAAAGCTGGATGATTCTTTCAAAGAGAAGTTCCTGACCAATGAAGATTTACAGAATACCATTGAAGCGTATAAGTTGGATGTTAGCAAGTTTTGGTATCTACTTCTGTTCGTATATGACTTTATAGAGGATATTGGCACAAACGCACCTGCATTAAATAAGTCAGTATTGGAGGACTTTAGCTATTTTCATGCTACCCTATTGGAAGCTACAAGTATCACCCTAAAGAAGAACAACAAGAAAAGCTATGTTGTTGAAAGGGAGGACACAATCAGAATCCTTCAAGCAGCCTTGCAACATTTTATCAATACATACAGCGATATTAGACATAGTGAGCAAGATAGAGAAACTATGATTAAACAATTAAAGGACATAGGTTTGGAGGGCTTTATCAGAAATGACTTATCGTCAAAAATCAGCTTTACAGACAAGTCCAGTCTTGACATATCTTATAAGAAGTGGAAATTTACGGATATGTTTCTGTTCTTCATTGAGAGAAGAAAGGCTACCACCATACCCAATAAAAAGGTAAAGGTATCTAAAGACAAATGGATGCTTGTTTCAAGGCTTATCTATACAGTGGGCTATGATGGCAAAAGATATAATGAAGAATACGATTCCGAGGGCAACAAGAACAGAATGTTATCCAATCTCCTTAGAAGATACAAGAACGAGAAATTTCCGTCTATTATAGCTAATAACTACATGGTAGTTTCATAAACGACATACATAAAAACAATAGCAGAAATGCGTACTGAAAGGCTTATACTTTTCGGTACGCATTTTTTTTGCGTACTGGAATGAGCACGTTTTCTACACACATGGGCATTCGGTGGATTCCTTTGCCACCCCTAAATTCCTGCCTAATTTTGCAGCGTCAAAAGGACGAGAGGACATTGAAAAATTAAACGGAAATGATTTATTCCATTCAGCATATTAAGGAAGTTCACTCCGAAGAATAGTAAGGGAGAATTAAGGTCATTACCGATAACCAAGTAAACAAATCTCTGAATTTTGAAAACAACAATCAAAGACAGTAAGGCGCCAAAGTCAATGATTGCATTAATCAACATGTTTTATATTTAAAGTATTAATTTTTATGGCTAATTTTAATTATTCCATTAATGCTGAAAGTGCAGTAAAAGAGTATGATAACCAAGGCGCATACAACACCTTGCAGGAAATGATGAAGCGTAAGGAACAACTGACAGTGAAGTTCTACGGTGGCAAAGATAGTACACGTTGTGTATGGATAGAATCCGCTCACGTGGCAGGATTCAAATACCAATTGAAAAGCGCATCCTATAAAGGCTTGTTGAACTACTTATTCAAAGGTGACGTGACAGACTTCGACACAAACCCGAAAGTAGCGGACACGTTGAATGAGAACGAGGACTTCCAGCTTGGAATACTGAAAGCAATGATTGACGCAGGTAAGACAATCCAATATGTTCCATTGTTCAGAGAACATCCCGACTATATCAGTGCGATTCTTCCTTGCTTCAAAGGAAAGATAATGTTCAGAATCAAACGAACGGAAGAAACATTGAGTTATTTACGTGAAAACAAACAGACTGTATAAATCCTCAATTACTAACTAATGAAAGAGGGATGAGATATTCCCTCTTTTTTTAATCCTATAAGACAATGAAAAATAAAGATATAAGAATCAGCAAAAAAGCAGACGGTACAATACAGTACTTAACGGAAGTGTTACCTATGATACCCACCAACACCATATTATATAAGAAACTTACGGGGCTTGGTGCTACTTATGGAGAACTGAAAGCAAACCGCAATTCAATCATTATCGAACCGAATAAGCCTGTTATCAGTGGAAAATGCAAAGACCCGAAACACAAAGACGACAACTTGTTCGGAGTTTATGAAGGTGTATATGCTGACAATATAATGGCATATATAGAACGAAGCATTAAACAGAACAAACATTTTAAGATTCTAACTACTCCCGAAAGTTTCCACAAGGTGCAGGAAGCGTTTGAAGAAATGGATATACGCTATAACAGCTTTCTATTATTCGATGAGTGCCATAAGATAGTCAAAGATTCAGGTTTCCGTCCCGACATAGCACTGCCTATGGACTTGTTTTTTGAATGTGAAAACAAGGCATTGGTATCTGCCACTCCCATAGAGTTTACAGACCCACGTTTTGAACAGCAGAAATTTCAGACCATTACCATCAAACCCACATTCGACTATGTAAAAGACATGAATCTACATGCGACTAACAATCTGTTGCAGGCAGTAAAAGAAGTGTTCGCAGGTCTGAAAGGCAATTGCTTCATATTCTGTAATTCTACAGACACCATCCATTCACTGATGCAGCAACTTGGCTTGTTGGACGAATCCGCAGTATTCTGTTCCGAAAAGAGTGTGGAAAAGTTGAAAGGCTTGAAGTTTGACAATGTTTCCGATATATGGAACAAGGACATAATGAAGCGTTACAACTGGCTCACCTCACGTTTTTATAATGCGGTGGATATTGAACTTGAAGAAAAGCCTACCATATTATTACTGACAGACTGTTATTTTGCGGACTATACCGCATTCGACTCGAATACGGACACGATTCAATGCGTGGGAAGATTCAGAAACGGTGTGTCCTCCATTCACCATATCAGTAATACCAACCGCAATTTCATGGTGAGAAGCAAGGAGGAACTGAAAGGACGCATCTCATGTTGGAAAGACGTGTACGATATGTTACAGAACCATTACGACTATGCGACCACCGTTTCCGCAAAAGACGCATACAGTGCTGTTCTTGTCAGTCTGCCCTATGCGGAGATGCTGGACGAGAAAGGAAGAACCAGATACTTCAAGATAGACAACTACATCAATACTGAATTGGTGAAAGGATATTATAATTGTCCCGATAATCTGTATGAAGCATACAAGGATTGCGACGCTTTTACAATCAATCATTATAGTTTCTTGGATTATAAGCTCGGTGATTATGAAAAATTGCAGCGTACCAATAAATCAATCTCAATTAAAGAGAAACGCAAAATAATGGTGCAACAGCTTGAATTGCTTGGTGAGTGCCAAACGGAAATGGAATACCAGTTCAAAAGGGACTTGGAGAAAGCGGACAGTTTTATTGTGGAAGCATACGATAAAATTGGAAAAGACAAAATAGAACATTTGAAATACAACCGCAAGAAAATTAAAGAAGCTATGGTTCTTACTGACTACCACAAGAAAGCAACCGGAACAGAGGTACTTAAACTTATAGCCAATTCGTTTGAGGCAGGACAGTGGTATTCTGCCAAATATATAAAAGAAGAATTAACCCGAATATTTAATCTTGTTGGCTTACAACCCAAAGAGGCGGTAACATCGCATACTATCAATAAGTTTTTTCATGCGGTGCAAAGTCAGAGAAAAAAAGCCAAAGGCTATCAACTCATTAAGTCGAGAAGTATATGAACGGCGACTTTTTTATAGGAGTAATTTCTTTATATACCCTGTTCAAAAAAGGTCGCCACACCTATCTAATTGAATCGTATTTCTCACTAATACAAAATTATAGGAGATTCCCAATTCGTGTTTCTCCTATAATATTGAAAAACAGTTTCTTTTCTTTCTGACTAATGATTGAGCTTATTTCATTTGGAACTTGCTGAAAATCTGAATAGAATAGTATATCACAAAATACTCAATCCCAAACTCAAAAAGAGAGAATCCCGAAAATCAGATTCTAATTCTCAAAAAGACAGTGTTCATTTTAGGGGGTGCGGAGTGTTCATCTTAGGTGGGTCACTTATAAATACCTAATATATAAACACCTACCTACCCGATTTTTCAAATCGGGACAGATTGGTTAATTCTCAAAATCTTATATTTAATAACTATGATTATCTATTTACCTACAAAAAAGACATTCACGAATCAGAAAGAAGCGAAAAGCTACTTCGGAAATCACCATTACAGAAGATTGGTAAGGAAAGGAGATATTTATTTTACTAACTATAATAAATCGGTTGCTAATGACCTCATACAGAAAGATAACATCTAATATCGCAGGAAAACTTAGTCTGCTGGAAACATATCTGTTCTATTGCTTGGCTCTATGTTCCGATTGCTATACGATGGAATCATATATCAAACAAGATAACTTGACTAATATCTACGGAATTAAAAAGACAGACCAGATAAGGGAATGGCTGCACAAGTTTGAATCCCTCGGATTGATAAGCATAGACAAGTCCGATATTTACGGACAATATGGAAAATTCAACAGATGCAGCTACCAATTAGATACAGAACATTATGTTCTCATAACTAATAAGCTATATGACGAACCGATAAGCAAGGAACTGAAAGGCTTTCTTATCCTGCTGAAATGCAAATGCTTGAACGGAACTAACACTACTCTTTACAGCCAAAACAGATTAGCGGAAGAACTTGGCTTAGCCAAAGGAACAGTATCGAAATACATTAATGAAGCCGAAGAAAAAGGCTATGTAAAGAGAAATAAGAAAGGAATACGCCTTCTTAGAGAGGATATATTTCTGAAAACTTCTGAAAGCCCATTAGCTATAATTAAAAATGTATATCCCGAAATAATCACCGATGAAGACCTTGAAAGAGGTTACATTGTTTAATATATCGCCAAGCCGTAAGTAACCCTTGCGGCTTTTATTTTGGCGCAGAACCACAGCCACACATTTTTCCCGATTCCGATTTCCTGAATATTTCCACGTTAGGAAGAGGTATATAGCACATACTTTATAATATGCCACATACAGCTAATACCATTAAAAAGACTATCTGACTAAAGAATCACCTATATTCAGTTTAGCTAAAAGTCAAGAAAACAGGTATATAAGGTACTTCATATAAGAATCCCCCTCCCCATTCAGCCAGTAACCTTAAATATATAAGAGTGCCTGCCTTTACAGTGTACTACCCCCTTAGTCCCCCTCTGTATATTGATATAAAAAAGAATTATTAATCATTTAAACTTTTATCAATATGAATAATTTAGTTATCATGCCAACGGAGAAAAGAACTTTGAATTTAGGTGAGTATGCAGAAGAAGCTACTATAATTGTAGAAGAAACTGCAAAACCTAGTATTACTTTCTTGGAAGCCAATACAGATTCTATCACACTGGAAGAACTTGCAAACAAATGTGTTGTGCCTACTTGGGCTAACTTGGAATCAACCATTTCACACCAAGACTTTATTTCTTGTGTGCATGAGGCTGCAAGTTCATTCTATGCAGGTGAAAAGGTGAGCTTTCCGGAAATACGAGTTTCACACATAGTACGTGGCAGAATACCGTCCGCACTTGGTAAGAAAGCAAGTGAACTGTTAGAATGTGAAAAGACACAATTCTATCAAAGACTTGCATTTGCTTTTACTGTTCCCACCATTTTTGAAACAATAAGAGGGCAAAAACTTGAATTGTGCATAGGTGGGGTAAGAAATTACAGTGACTTGAATCTATACCGTTCTTCCAGAGGCTTAGAAAAGTTTTCCGTCTTTATTGGCTGGAGAATGAGAATTTGCTCTAATCAGATTCTTACTGGTGAGGGGGTGAGGTTCAACATGGAAGTAACCAATATCAATGAACTTTACAGAAATGTACTGGAATTGCTTAACGGCTTCAATGCTGCCAAAGAAATACATTTGATGCAGACATTATCAGATACTTATCTATCTGAAACGCAGTTTGCACAAGTGGTAGGCAGAATGAGAATGTACCAGGCACTTTCACCCACAAGACAGAAAACAATACCAAGACTTTTAATCACTGACAGCCAAATAAATAGTGTGTGTCGTGATTATTACACCAATGAAGTTTTTGGAATGAAAGACAATGCCATATCTCTTTTTGATTTTCACAATTTACTCACACAATCAAACAAGAACAGCTACATAGACAGCTATTTACAACGTGGGGTAAATGCTACAGAGGTAAGTGTTGGACTGAACAATGTATTACAAGGACTGGATAATAAATATTCTTGGTTCTTGGGCTAAACTAATCAATGAGAGGACATCTATTTATTAGGTGTCCTTTCTTATTTTTTATAAAACTATGGATAAACAGATAGATAATGTAATACAACACATTAAAGATTTGGAAAACAGATTGGGTTATGTGGATAATAATCTCCGATACATCAAAGTGATACAAGCCTTAAAATACTGGTTGGATAAATTTGATAATCAGTTATCAGAAGAAGAAAGAATTAAAGGAGAATTTGCAGCCATTTATGAAAGTTACTTCTGTTCCGGTGGTGGATTTTCCTTTTATGATAGGGTATGTAATTCCATATTAGAATATAAATATGGGAACAGACCTTTCTAATAACTTAAAAATACTACAATATGGAAGATGATGAAAAATTGATTTTATGGGGTACATTGGTAGTTATACTACTGATAATAATTGGTATTATCAATCCTTTTTTACTGATACTGATTTTATCCATCTTTATTTATATACAATCATAGTTGCACTTTTTTATTGGAATGGGACAAAGTTTGAAATTTCTGTTGTTATCATACCATTTTCAGAAATAGAGAATTTTGTCTCGTTCTCTAATATACAGTAACTTTCAAAAACTGCAATGTAAGAGAAACTGTAAATAATGGTTATATATAAATATGATAGAACATACTTCCAAGCCAAACAGATTGCGGTAACGTAGCTAATTTCGCACTGGCGCAAGCGTAAGAAAATTATCTTTTAAAAAAGGTATGATGCGGCTTGTAGCTTATAGTATGTGTGATTTTGGAGCAAATTTACCCTCACATATACCGCTATAATTTCAAATGAATCATTAATTTTGTGGACTAATTAACTAAAAACGTAATAGATATGGAAGATACATTCTCTTTAGGTAACGTATTATTATACGGTGAATTTCCAAGTAAAGGCAAAGAAAACAGTCTTACGGGAGAAATGGCAGAGTTGTTTATCTCAAAGATTTTCGGAGTTACAGTCCTCAAGTTGAAATATGAAGATGTCTTATATCCAGTTTTAACCACAAAAGACTGCTACATTTATAGGGCACAAACCATAAAAGGAGAAAAATATTTCAAGCATGAAGACCTTGATGAATTGATACAAGCCATTAAAAAGGCAAAGTAGTAAACTGATTATTAAAGGATTCGTAGTATTTACGAACTCTTTTTTTATGTCTGCTATGAAGATTAGATACTTCTTTCATTCATTACTTAGTTAGACTGCAAACCTAAGTACCTTATTATATATAATAGAGATTCATTTTTCAATCTGTAGAAACTACGGGTACTTTTTTCGGGAAGAAATCTTCTTATAGTCCCCGTTCAAAAAAAGTACCTGCTTATGCAATTACAAAGAAAAGAAGCTGATACTACCTAATTACTTACTACAGATATGTTTTGAAACACTTGGAACTGCATTTATCAGCGTTTTATCTTTAGCTATTCAAAACCTTTCGCTAACTTTACAGCAATTTCAGTAGGCTTAATGCGTTAAGACACTGAAAGGACATATTTAACGAAAGGTGTTATTGAGATTATCTTCTAAAGTCAAACTTCGCAACTTTGATATTGGAATGAAGATGATAGCAATAGCACCCACACATTTGATATATAATCATCTATTAGGTGAACTATATACTTTTTGGTGTGGGGCTATTGTTTTATCCATTCCAAAGGTATTGCGAAGACCTGACTTTAGGGTAAGACAAATATAGTTCCCACACCTTATTTTTTATCCGCTTTCTTCGGGGAATTGGGAAGTACATTATTATTAATATGACTGATGACAATATTTTAACGTGTTACTCTTGCTTCTTAGTTAGCATTCTATCCAAATGCCCTAATCAATCCCTTTCCGCAACAAAGACTAACATCAAGAATGCCTTTATAACGTACATGGAAATGGGGAAAAGTTGTGCAATTGATAGAAACTTTCAATACGAAAATTTTATTAATGAAGCAAGAAATATTATTTCAGAAGTTGGAGGTATAGAACAAATAATTCAAGCATTTAAGTCCTTGGCGACTAATGAAGATATAACAGAATGCAAAACTTATTTAATGAATTTCGGGCATCAATGCCGTAGAATTTCAAATAGTGAAGCACCAATGCAAGAAGCCATATACATATCTAAACAATTTTAAGTTCTATATTATGAGACTTGCAAAATGGTTTAGATGGGTATTTCCTGCAAAGAACAAAACTAATGAATCTATTAATATAGTAAATAGTATAGCAAAAGCAAAGAAATTACATAAAGAGCTAATACTATATGCTCATCCTGATAGGCATCCCAACAATCAAGAACTGGCAACCAGATTATCAGAGCGTATAAATGAGAATAGGTTTAATTACAGTGAGTTATTAAAATTGCAGGACATAATAAACAAGGAATTATATATAAAGGAATGAACATCGTAGATTTATTTAAAAACTTATTAAATTCACTGCTTGATGGTTCTTTTGAAAAAATGAAAATCATATCTACTATGAATCAAGCATTTAAAGAATACTATTATTCGGGTGAATTAAACAGATTGTGTAAAGTATCTATAACAATGGGAAACGATAGTTATAGACACGAAATGAGTGCTATCTTTTTTAGAAGTGGATTTAAAATCTCCATTGAGAATGATTCTGATTTACAGGATTCTGAAATAAGAGATATATCTCAATATATATTATCAAATAAGGCTTTTGTCAGACAACTCATGTCATTGGGATTTGATACCTTAATAATAATGGGTAAAACCACTAAAAAAGCAATGCAATATAGCCTAAAAGAATATGCCCAATTAAGAGGATTTTCTTTAGAATAAACAACTAATTAGTAATCACGAATATGAGTTATGTCAGTAGTACCTATAGGAAAAAAGAATTTATTCAAATTGTTATAGAACAAACTTTTATTTTAAAGAAAGATTATATTAGTAAATGGTTTTCTGTAAAAGAGGTATATACCGAAGTTTTACAAGAAGAAGAAAAGATTATATTCAGTAATGGAGAAGTTGTTACGAAAGAGCGTAAATTATACGTGAATTGTGACCCTACCCATTTTATACATTGGGTAACTGACTATAAAAATAATATTAGTATGACATATTTCTCTACTGGGCAAGAAGAGAAAGGAGAGCCACCTTTAAAACCGAAAAATGATAAAATTGTTCGCAAGTGGGCAAATGGGGAAACTTGTCACGAATATTACGATAGTAATAGAGAACTGTCATATAGGGCAATCTATGATGCAAATAACAGATTAAAGGCTGATACAAATTACATATATGACAATAGTAATCTTCTTGTTAAGATTCGCTACATGAAAGACTACGGAAAGTCAAAGTCGGAAATAATACAACAATATAATGCGCAAGGTAAACTTATTTTCACACAAGAAGTAGATGGTGATAATAAAATAATAAGTAGAACAACGTACTACTATAATAGTCAAGGAAAAGAGACTCGTATATGTGAACATATTAGAGGAAGAGAGTATAATTCTAAGTTTAACTATGACAATAATGGAAACCTTATATCATCCGATTTTTATGATGATAGCCATATATTAAGGCATGGTACATATCGTTATAATCAATATGGCGATACTACTTATTTTGATACATGGAGAAATGGGAAGAGGATAAAAGAAGAATATGAGTATGATAAGTACGACAAATATGGTAATTGGCTTGAATGTCGTGAGTTAAAAGAAGGAGAAACTGCGAAATTTATCAGAAGACAGTTTAAATATATAAATTAGCATATTTATGAGAAATACTATTATCCTTTTAATTAGCATAGCTACATTCATAGCTTGCACTAAACAAAAAGTAAAACAGGTTTCTACCATAGACAGCACTTTACAAGTAAGAGTTGATTCTATTTTACAAAACAAGCTATCCGAACTTGATGCTACAGTAGGGCAAGTTATTGTAATGGAAGCACAGACGGGAGAAATTAAGGCTTCTGTTGGTTCTGATTCCATTCTTCAAGAATCGGGATTAGTGCGTACCGCTTCACTTTTGGCAGCATTGGAAACAAAGGCAGTCAAACTATCCGATACGATAGATGTTGGTAATGGCATTTTAGCCATTGGTAAAGATACATTGTGCGACCATAATTGGCATAGGGGTGGATATGGGAAAATCACAGTGGAGCAAGGTTTCGGACTTGCATCCAACATCGCCAACTATAAGATAGTAAAAAAGGCATTTGAGAATGAACAAGCCTTTACGGAAGCACTTGTAAAATACGGCTATCAAGTGAAAGACACAAGTCTTGTTTATAATCCTTTGGGATATGGCATTCTCGCCACTCCATTACAGAACTTGACTATCTTTAATAGCATAGCTAAAAGTAACACTGCCATTAAACGAGCATTGAAAAACTCTGTTTCTGATGGATTAGCCAAGCCTGCCCAATCAGATAAAGTAAAAGTAGCCGGAGCAACGGGAACAATTCAACTTTCAAATGGTGAATATGCCGTAGAATTTTGTGGTTACTTTCCTGCCGATAATCCGAAATACAGTATTATCGTTACCATTAATAAGAAAGGATTACCTGCAAGTGGTGGATTGATGGCTGGTGATGTGTTTAGACAAATAGCCAACATCTTAATGACAGAAAAATCATCCGATGTGGAAGGACTACTTGGATTTTGGGCTACTGGCACCATACTAAAGACAAATTATAAACTTGTCATGTTAATGGACACTCTATACAGATATGTGCACACAGCCCAATTCTCATCATCCGCGCTTGAAGATAATACAGAATGGATGAATAAATACCGCAATCAATTATGCAGATATTATAAGGTCAATCAATTAGGGACAGATACAATATCCAATTACGCCAAAGCAGATACAGTAATTGAAGCAAGCCGGAAATTGTGGAAGTTGGATTCAGACGGCTCTACTGCGGGGCTGACTATAAGCAACGGTATAGAACGTACACGACTGATATTCCAACAATATAATGAGTATGTACGATTATTGGAGCTATGTGAAACAGACGGACAAAAAGGATTACTAAAGGATGAATTTAAAGCGTGGATTGATTTGAATACTCTGATGTCAGAAATTTATAGTGACTGCGTTTATTTAAGATATTGGGGCGGCTCTATTACCGGACCAGTTCGTTCAGCAGGAATACTTCAGATTTTAGAATCTCACATTTCAATGTACAAAAAGGATAGAAGTCTGTTAAACGATAATTTTTATCTTTATAAAGACAATGGTGTTTTCATGGAATGTGCCAAAAATCTGTTACTGGATTGCTGTCAGTCTGCACTAAAAGAATATGTTTATGAAGATGAGAAAAGTGAGAGCTACAAAGAACTAACAACAGTTGCCAAACAAAAGGTTTCTACACTTCCAATAGTAATCGGCAAGTGGATTAAAGCACGTGAATCATGGGCTAATGAAACAAACGAACTTGAAGAGAGACATGAAAAAAATACCAGTGAAGTGCTTGTTAGGCTGTCAATCCTAATTAGTTCTTTACGATAAATGGTGAGTAATGTGTTTAGGCAGAATATTGAAATAGAGATACTACCTTTTAGCACATGGCATTGAGAAACGGTTTAGTCCTGCAAAGAATATAGAGTAGTAACAACAAAAGCCAACCTACTCTATTACGAATAAGTTGGCTTTTCAGTTCTGAACAATATCTATTAACAATAAAACTATGTGTTATACAACTGTATTCATGATTACAGAGAATACCAAGTAATCAAAGCATATTTTCAGCAGGTAGATTTTTAAGAAGATATAGCTTTATATACCCACTACTGATTTTACTACCGCTACTATATTATATAATGGAAATACAGTATATGAATACTTTTTAAGTAAAGAGAAAGCTACATTCTACCATTATATACCATATCATTAGATATATAAAAAACTGATAGTCAAAAGCAAAACTATAAGAAAGAATCATTGCATAACAGCACAATATTAACTAACTTTGTGGTGCAGTTTGAAGCTGCAAAGAGATTATTAATTTATTGTTGAATTATCTTGGTTTTCTTTGGGAGTTAAACTGCGAGTTAAACCAAAGAAAGAAAGAAATAGAGGAATATAAAGAAATATAACATAACTGCTAAGGTGCAATAGCTCAGTTGGTTGCCTTTGAAAGTTGAGCCGTAGGCGAGACTTTTAAAGGTCTTGAGAGCAAAGGACTGAAAATCCTTGTGTCCCCGGTTCGATTCCTGGTGGCACCACTTTTTAAGAAGGCAAAACGATGTAAATCCCTGAATTTCAAAGAAGTTCGGGGATTTTTCTTTTCCAAGAATAGGCAAAATTAGTGGGATTAAAGGGGTCAGTCCGAAAACCCTGTGGGTATGTTAAATCTACA
>ULSV01001085.1_pt1 | contig 20061 bp, 14 predicted proteins | sample 1956991 | NCBI WGS metagenome assembly ULSV01 (sample SAMEA4835717, study PRJEB28245) | human gut metagenome | biome: gut microbiome; material: fecal sample | place: Denmark | collected 2008 | reverse complement strand
AATAAGATTACTGATTATAAAAAGTAATATATAAAATTAATATATTCCATTACTTTGTGATCTTTGCTATACTAAGGACAAGAGTCAACAAGCAGACGGCAGAAGTCGAATGCTGGATTCGAATTACTCTTCAATAAAATTTAGTTTGCGGGAAAGCGAGGTGAAAGAAATGACTAGAAACTTAAAACAGACATCCAAGGCAGTAGCATCAAAAGCAAGCACAGTTCTTCGTGATGGACGCTACAGTAAGACTTCCAAGTCTGTAGCTGGGAGTGCATTAGCGCAGACAAAGCCAAGAAAAAGCAAGTAAGACTGACAAATAGGTGGATGGAGAAGGATCTACAGATTAATTCATCCACCTATTTTTGGGGGACATTAAAAACTAATACTGCAGGTTAGAATTTTCTATCTGGCCGATGAAAGAAAGCTTTATTTCACATTTGCTGACATGGAAACTGATACAATGCTCTTGCTACTTTGATTTCGTATTGCAGAAAGATTTCTGTTATATATAGATGTATCAGGAAGGGAAGTGTATTTTATGGATAAGATTTTATTTACAGAGTATTTTGGAATTGATGTGCCGCAGAAACAATTGGATTTTATTAATATTTATATTAATGCAGATAAAAAATTTTTTTTGGACCCAGCAAAATTGCTTTTATACAGTGATGCGATGAGTATTCGCATGAGCAATAGTATCGTAAATTATTTTGAAAAATTATTACAGTTTGTAAGGACAGAAGATAAAAAGAATGCTTTAAAGTTATTGAAGGGATTAAAAGAACCCAAGGAAACTCATTTGGGTTATGCTCTTAATGGTTATTGTGGCAATGCAGTTGGTAAGGAAAAAGGTGAAAAGCTATATTATAAATTATCTAAGAGCAATGCTGTGAAAACAGGACTTTTGAAAGACTTAGAGGAAAGTGCCTTGCTAGTAGATGGTGTTGACCGTGATGTTATTTCGGATATGGTGGTTATGATAACAAAAGAATATTTGATAAAGTTCACGCAACAACAATGTGAAAAGTACCAGGTTCCGATGGAAGAAGTTAATGTGGGTTTAGTTTGGGATAATCAACGAGAAAATTGGAAGGAAATGAAAGCAAAATTGCCTGTTTATAATGGGAAGCCAATGATATTAGTACCTAAAAAAATTGTGACTGATAAATTAACTTTAGATAGTCGAGATTTTTATCGAAATGAATTATTGAATTTGATTCAAGATGAAATAATGCGTGCTGATAGTAGTTTGGTAATTGTTTTAAAAAATGGAAAAAGACGATGTGCAATAACTAAGAAACAATTAAAAAATGATAAACGATATAGATATTCAAAAGAATTTATTTATAATATGATTCAAAAATATCCTAAAACATTACGAGATTTTAGACGTCGAAAAAAATATACACATGATGATATTGACGAAAAATTAGAACAAACAAGTGCATAGGAATGTAAATTGGAAAAGCCGGTTAGATGATGAGTCTGATCGGTTTTTATGTGATGGAAATGGGTAGAAGAAAAATGATGTGTGGGTTATAATAAGATTATATTGGAACATGAGAATGAATTTACTGATTTTTTGATAAATGTTCCGTCCACGTTTGGATAATATACCCAATATTTTGGAAAGATAATTATGTAAGAAAAATATTTTTGCACGGCTAACTATACGGAACATAGATTGTTGCTGATCTCATGCAAGGAAATCAGTTATTGGTCAGGCTGAGAAGTCAGCAACAATAGATAACTTTTGCTACGAGTGTTTTTGAAGTTATTATTAACAGCATATAGTTATTAAGTTTGAAGCAATAGAAAATATTTTAGAAAATAAAAAGAAAGAAGGTGCCCACAGTGATAAACAATATGGAGAGAATGAGGGTTGAGATCACTAGGATTATTATAACGGCAAAAGATCTTCTGGTGATATAGATAAATATGCAAAATTATATGAAGAAGTTAAAAAAGTTTTTGATATGTCTGTAGTGAATTATATTCGCAAATCTACGATAGGATATTTTGAAATTGTAGAGACATATGAAGTTGTAACGGTGTTTGCTGCACATATTTATATGAAAATGAGAAAGTTAAGGAACGAGGAGTGGAGAAATGAATCTTTTATCAAAACTTAATTCTAGTTTGAAAACAAAAACAATAGAACCTAGAGAAATTTTTATGACATTGCCTTCAAAAGCACCTGGCTATGGCTATCCAAGAGATGTTCAAAGTGAAGTGTGGAAAAAGTGGTTTGATATAAGAAATGAGAAAAATGTAATTTTAAAAATGAATACGGGCAGTGGTAAAACCGTAGTCGGGTTAATTATGCTTCAGAGTTGTTTAAATGAAGAAAAGGGACCGGCTATATATGTAGTGCCTGATAATTATTTGGTTAAGCAAGTTGTTGATGAAGCTAAACGATTGGGAATTTCTGTAACAGATAATAAAGATGATTATAATTATTCAAATTCAAAAGCAATTCTTGTTACGTCTATTCAGGCCATTGTAAACGGTTATAGTTATTTCGGTATGAGAGAAAGTGGAAATTATCCAATAGGAAGTATTATTATAGATGATGTACATGCCTGCATGGATAAAATTATTGGTCAATTTATGATAAAAATAGATGCTGAAACGGATGCCTACAAGGAGTTAATTGATACATTTAGTTCTTCATTAAAAGAGTATAATCCCAAGAATTACATTGATATTGTTGAAATGAAAGATTGCAGAAAAAATATGCTTGTACCTTATTGGGAATGGCAACGACAGCAAGACAATATTTATAGGATATTAACGAAATATAATAATAGTGATAATACGGCAATATATTTTGGACTACCACTGATAGAAAGAGGCTTGGAAACATGTGATTGTATAATTACTGCGTCTGCAATTGAAATATCTCCTAAAGGAATTGATTTAGAAAAGATATCTAGTCTCGAGGAGGCAAGTAGACGTATATATATGAGTGCGACATTAGCTGACGATAGTGTGTTTGTCTCTGCATTAGGATTAGCTATAGAAGATATGAAGAATATTATTACTCCTGAGAATGCCAATGATATTGGAGATAGATTGGTTATTTTCCCAAAGTATGTAAATAGTGACATTTCAGAGACTGAGATAAAGGAAAAAGTTGAGGAAGTAGCTGAAAAGTATAATGTTGTGGTACTTGTACCTTCTTTTTCTAGAGCAAAATTTTGGGATAAAGAGGGAACAAGAACAGCAAAAAAAGATAATATAAATCGAATAGTTGATGAATTAAAGAGTGGTAAACATGTGGGAAAAGTAATTTTTGTCAATAGATATGATGGGATTGATTTGCCAGGTGATGCCTGTAGAATGTTGGTTATTGATGGACTTCCACCTTTAAATAGTATTAAAGATAGATATATTCAAAGTGTGGCTCCTCAGAGTACTATTTTATTAAGGGAACAAGTTCAAAGAATTGAGCAAGGCATGGGACGTGGAGTTCGTTCTAATGACGATGAATGTTGTATTGTTCTTATGGGAGATGAACTTACAGATGTATTGTCAAGAAATAAAGGAATAGATTATTTTAGTGCAGCAACGAGATGCCAATATGATCTTTCAAAGCAATTATGGGATTTATTAGTTAGTGAAACAGATTCAAAGCCAACTATTGGTCAAATATTTGAACTTGCCAATTATTCGTTGGAAAAAGATGCGGAGTGGGTTACAACTTGCAAGGAAAATTTAGCTGCAGTTAAGTATTCAAATCAGGCAAAGGTAGATGAAAAGATAGTTGCGCAGAGAATGGCGTTTGAAAAATCTATGAATAGGCAATGGATTGATGCGGCAAATGCCATTAAGATAGTTAAAGATAAAGAGAAGGATAAAAGAACTAAAGGGTATTTATGCCAGATTCAAGCTGAATATACAAATAAAATAGATCCAACTCTTTCTCAAGAAATATTAAAAGCGGGAAAAAATTTAAGTGCAGCTATTTTGTCTCCTCTTACTGGTATACAGTATCAAAGGGCGATTAACACAATTCCGCAGGCACAGGCGATCAGAAAACATCTAGATGTTGAAGGATTTGGCTTAAATGAACTGTTAGTATATATAGATGGAGTTTTATCAAATTTATGCATAGGAAGTGAATATGAAAAATTTGAGGAAGCACTAAAGCAGATAGGGATAATGATTGGTTTTGTATGTTCAAGACCAGATAAAGAAACAGGAGGATACGGACCTGATAATTTGTGGGCGATAGATTCAAGTAAATACTTGGTTATTGAATGTAAAACGGAGTCCACTGCTCAAATGATTAAAAAAGATTATTGTAACCAATTATCGGGATCTGTTAATTGGTTTAAAGAGAATTATGTATATCCAAATGAGTGTATACCAATAATAATTCACCCATCTAAATTTGTTGATACGATTGCATCTCCAGACGAAAACATGAGAGTGATGACGGAGCAAGAATTAGCATGTTTCAGAAAAAATATTCGTGATTTCTATAGTACTCTTTGTCAGAATGGAAATATCGGTGATGTGAATAAAATTAATGAATTGTTGCGTATATATAAACTTAGAAAAGATGATATTACTAATATGTATACAGTTAAGTTTGAACGAAAAAATTAATAAGAATAAGTTATAAGCGATAAGTAACAATGGATTTGATGCAAGATTATGTAATGCTTCATAGGTCCTTTGGGTATTTTTAGTTGACTTTGACCTATTAAAGCAAAAATTTGTTAACGGCAAAGTACTTCTGTATGAATAGTTTTAGTTTAATCACAGTTAACGTTGGAGAACCTATGAAGTGTTTATATTCGGAGTGATTTGAGATTTATTAGTGAAAAAATATGAGAGGAAAATGCACATGGCACAAATAGACTGGAGAACTATTAAAAAAGTGGATAAAGATAAGTGTACTGTCCACGAGAAGGTGCAAGCGACATATTCTGTGTTTGAAAAAACTGGTCAAAAATACTTTCAAATTGATACATATGGAAAAAGTGATCGTGAGATACCAGGGAAAATTAGTCAGTCTTTTCAATTAGACAAAGAAAGTGCAAAATTTCTTGTTGAAAAATTGAAGAAAGAATTTGATTTATAAAAAAGAGAAAATAGAAAACATTATTTGTAAATTAAATCATACGGAGATAGGAATTTTTATATGAAAAACAAAACCCTAGCCTACTACAACCACCACGCCCAATCCTTCATCTCCACCACAGTATCCGTAAATTTCAAACCCGTCCAGGACAAGTTCATCCACGCCCTGAACGGTCCCCAAGTCCTTGATTTTGGCTGTGGATCCGGTCGGGATACAAAGTATTTCTTAGGATCTGGTCTTCAGGTGACTGCGGTAGATGGATCGGAAGAGATGTGCCGGTATGCCAGTGAGTTTACAGGCATTCAGGTTCAGAATATGTTCTTTCAGGATTTGGATGCACAGAATCAGTATGATGGAATCTGGGCCTGTTCTTCGATTTTACATCTTCCGAAGAGTGAATTGCATATGGTATTATCGAAGATGGCGGATGCGCTGCGTGATGATGGAATTATCTACACATCGTTCAAATATGGAGATTTTGAGGGCGAGCGCAACGGAAGATATTTTACTGATTTTACAATAGAAACATTTACGGATTTCATAAAGGATCTGGAGAAAATCAGAATGGAAACATACTGGATTACAACGGATGTAAGACCTGGAAGAGGCGAGGAAAAATGGCTGAATGTAATGCTGCGAAAACATTAGACAACGCGGTTTTAGAAGGATATGACACCGATGTCATGACGGGTGACCGGGACAAAAGAAGATATTTGTATTATCAGCTGATCCACAGCATGCGCAAGGCGGATCGCATCGATATTATTGTATCTTTTTTGATGGAATCCGGTGTGAAAATGCTTTTGGAAGAACTGAAAAAGGCTATGAAGCGTGGAGCGAAGGTTCGCATTCTGACTGGAAATTATCTTGGCATTACGTAGCCATCGGCCTTGTATCTGATTAAGCATGAGCTGGGAGAGCTTGTGAATCTTCGATTTTACAATGAAAAGAATCGGTCTTTTCATCCAAAATCTTATATCTTTCATTATGCAGATCACAGTGAGATTTACATAGATTCTTCCAATATTTCCCGCAGTGCGCTGACATCCGGAATTGAGTGGAATTACCGGTTCAGCAGCCACCGGGATCCTGAAAATTACGAGAAATTTTATCGCACATTTGAAGATCTGTTCCAGAATCATTCCATTGTGATTGATGATAAAGAATTAAAGCGGTATTCGAAAAGCTGGCACAGACCTGCGGCTTCCAAAGATCTGGATCGCTATGACAATGCGGAAGAAGAGGAAGATACAAAGGTAAGATTTCTGTTTGAGCCGCGGGGAGCGCAGATTGAAGCGCTTTGTGCGCTGGAAAACAGCAGGGCAGAAGGTGCTTCGCGGGGAATTGTCCAGGCGGCTACGGGGGTTGGAAAGACATATCTGGCGGCTTTTGATTCCAAGAATTACCGGAGAGTGTTGTTTGTGGCGCACCGGGAGGAGATTCTGAATCAGGCGGCGGTTTCTTTCTGGAATGTCAGAAATTCGGATGATTACGGATTTTTTCATGGAAAAGAAAAAACGACCGGTAAGTCGGTGATATTTGCTTCTGTCTCTACACTGGGGCAGAGGGAATATTTGACAGAAAAGTATTTTCCGAAAGATTATTTCGATTATATCGTTATTGATGAATTTCATCACGCAGTAAACAATCAGTATCTTCAGATTGTGAATTATTTTAAGCCGAAGTTCCTGTTGGGCCTGACTGCCACGCCGGAGCGGATGGATGGCCGCAATATATACGAAATATGTGATTATAATGTGCCCTATGAAATTTCACTGGGAGAGGCGATTAACAAGGGAATGCTGGTGCCGTTTCGCTATTACGGCATTTACGATGACACCGATTATTCCAAATTGCATGTGGTAAAGGGCCATTACACGGAAAAGGAACTGAATGAAACGTATCTGGGAAATGTCCATCGGCATGAACTGATTTACAAATATTACAATAAGTACGGATCGAAAAGAGCGTTGGGCTTTTGCTCTACCAGAGAACACGCGGAAGAAATGGCAATGGAATTCAGCAAAAGAGGAATCCAATCGGCTGCGGTTTACAGCGGTGCGCCCGGAGCGTATGCAGAGGAGCGAAATGCAGCAATTGAAAAGCTGAAGTCCGGAGAAATCCGGGTGATTTTTTCGGTGGATATGTTTAATGAAGGCGTGGACATTCCATCCGTGGATATGGTCCTGTTTTTGCGGCCAACGGAATCGCCGGTTGTATTTCTGCAGCAGCTTGGCAGGGGCTTAAGACGCAGCGCCGGCAAGGCATATCTGACTGTGCTGGATTTTATCGGGAACTATGAGAAGGCAGGAAATGTGAGAAGATTCCTGACTGGAAATGCTAGTTCCGCGGCAATGTCATACCGCCCGTCGGACCGGGAAGGAATCCCAGATGACTGTCTGATCGATTTCGATATGCGGCTGATTGATCTGTTTGCGGAGATGGACAAAAGACAGCTGAGAATCCGGGATCAAATTCAGGCGGAATATTTTCGGGTAAAAGAAAAGCTGGGAAGAAGACCTTCTCGCATGGATTTATTTACCTACATGGATGATGATGTCTATCAGCTTGCCATGTCGCATACGAAAGACAATATTTTCAGGGATTATCATGGTTTCTTGCATGCATTGGGTGAGACTACGGAAATGGAAAATGAGTTGCTGCAGGGCATTGCAAGGGAATTCTTAAATGTTCTGGAGACAACGAGCATGACCAAAGTCTATAAAATGCCTGTCTTGATGGCATTTTACAATGACGGTGATATCCAGACCGATCTGACGGCCCCGCAATTGCTGCAGGTCTGGAAACAGTTCTTCGATCAGAACCGGAACTGGAAAGATCTGGACAAGCAGTTAACCTATGAAAAATATAAAGCAATGTCGGATAAAGACCATTTAAAGAAAATCATTTCGATACCGGTTCATTTCCTTCTGGAATCTGGAAAAGGATTTTTTGAGGAGAAGAGCGGCTGTGCGATTTCGTTGAGAAGCGAATTGCAGAGCTGGGTTGGGAATGAAGCGTTGAAAGAGCAGATGAAGGATATTATTGAATATCGCGCAATGGATTATTATCGGAGGAGGTATCGGGAGACGAGATAGGCTTGTTGGCAGGAGGTATTTAGATTGACAAAGAAGAAAAGTGAAATCACTATCCGTTCCAGTGCGGCAGAATATCTTACTTATGTTGCATCAGTTGGAGAGCAGCAGGATAGTATTGAAATGCGTTATGAGCGAGCTGTACAGTTCCGAAAGTGGGTAAACCAGATTGCAAAGGATTACACCATCAAAGGATGGGTTATGGATGATGAACGCCTGAAAAATGGTGGTTCCGTGCTTACGACAGAGTATTTTGATCGTTTACTTGAGCAGATTCGGGAAATCCGCTTGTCCGAGCGCAGATTTTACCAGAAGATAACAGATATATATGCTACAGCCCTTGATTATGATCGCACCGCAAAAACGACAAAGCAGTTTTTTGCAAAGGTACAGAATAAGATGCATTATGCAGTACATGGGCATACGGCAGCAGAATTGATTTACGAACGGGCCGATGCAGAAAAGCCGCATATGGGCCTTACAACATGGGCGGCAGCACCAGAAGGAAAAATTGTAAAAAGTGATGTCACAATGCGTTCATTGGAACGCATTGTGTCGGCTTATTTGGATTTAGCGGAGGATCGAGCAGAACGACATATTCCAATGACAATGGAAGACTGGTCAAAACGTCTAGATTTATTTTTGATGGCAGACGATAGAGAAATTCTTCAGGACGCAGGAAAAATTACTGCTGAGATCGCAAAAGCGAAGGCAGAAACAGAATTTGAAAAATATCGTATTGTGCAGGACAGATTATTTATGTCGGATTTTGATAGGTATATGTTGGAGTTAGAGAATTATATACAAAAGTGAAGTATGAAAAGATAGAGGTATTGTAGAAAATGAATCGATTTTCAGAGAAGGATTGGAAGCTGTTTCGAAGCAAGATTGTCGACTGGCAGGAAGCTTACATGGAAAAATTAAACCAGGAGTATGTAACAATATTGACCGGACCAGGAAATTGGATACCTTAAGGATGCTTGCCGCAATGGAGGAGTCACCGATCCGGCTGGTGGAGCGTCTGGGTGAACTTCAGCAGATCATAAAGGAAAAGCCGCAGGATTACAGTTGTCCGTTTGTTTTGTCTACGATTCATGCCAGCAAAGGACTGGAGTACGATGCAGTATATCTGCTGGATGTGATCGATGGGATTTTACCGGCTCAGGTTCTACAGAATTCAAAGTCGGCGTCCAAAGAAGAACTGGAAACTTATGAGGAAGAACGGAGATTATTTTACGTAGGAATCACAAGAGCAAAAAATCAGCTGAATGTATTTACCATGAAGCCGCAAAGTTCGGATTTTTACGATGAATTATTTGGGCGAAAGGTTCCTAAAAAGCCAATGGAAATACCAAAGAGAGCAACTGCAGTGAACCAGCTCAAAGTAAAGCGGGAGCAGCCGAAAACCATTTCCGATGTAGCGTATCAGTACTTCCTGGATCAGCTTGGAGTTGGCACGGTCGTGGAGCATAAGAAGTTTGGAGAAGGTGTGATCGCAGAGATGGAAAAAGGAAAAATCTGGATTGCTTTTGAAGAAGGCACGAAGTCATTCCAGGCCAGGGCACTGGCGGGAAGTGGAATGCTGAAGCTCCACTAAATGATAAAAAGTTCCGTTGACATGAGGAAAGGTTCATGATATATTCAAGTTAGCAATAGCTAACCAATATAAATGATAGCATTCCAGGGAATGCTATTGCAGAAGGAGGGATTTTAACATGTCAATGATCAACAAAGAAGTAAGTGATTTTTCGGTTCAGGCTTATCAGAATGGGGAGTTTAAAACGGTAACCAAAGAAGATATTCTGGGGAAATGGAGTGTATTTTTCTTCTATCCGGCGGACTTTACCTTTATATGTCCTACCGAGCTGGAAGATCTTCAGAACAAATACGCTGAGTTTCAGGCAGCAGGATGCGAAATCTTTTCCGTATCTACGGACTCTCATTTCGTTCATAAGGCATGGCATGATTCTTCGGAGCGAATTGGTAAGATTATCTATCCTATGCTTGCGGATCCGACCCATGCACTGTGTAAGGATTTCGAAGTGCTGATTGAAGCGGACGGAATGGCAGAAAGAGGAAGCTTCATTGTGAATCCGGAAGGAAAGATTGTAGTATATGAAGTCAATGCGGGGAATGTTGGACGCAATGCGGATGAACTTTTCCGCCGTCTGCAGGCAAGCCAGTTTGTAGCGGAACATGGAGATCAGGTATGTCCTGCAAAATGGCATCCGGGCGAAGAAACCCTGAAACCAAGCCTTGATCTGGTGGGTATGCTTTAATGGAAAAAGAAAAATTTTATGATGTGATTGTAGTTGGCGGAGGTCCGGCGGGATTGACGGCTGCATTATATCTGGCGCGGGCGTGCTATCGTGTTCTTGTGGTAGAAAAAGAAAAGTTTGGTGGCCAGATTACAATCACCGATGAAGTTGTAAATTATCCGGGGGTTGAGAAAGCCAGCGGAAAAGAATTGACAGAAACCATGCGCGAACAGGCTGAAAATTTCGGAGCAGAGTTTTTGCTGGGTGAGGTTTTGACACTGAAAAAAGCGGAAGAGATGCCGGAAACGCAGATATGGGAAATTACGACGGATAAGGGACGGTATCAGTGCTTCGGAGTACTTCTTGCAACGGGAGCCCATCCGAGAATGGTAGGCTTTCCGGGAGAGGCAGAATTCCGAGGACATGGAGTTGCTTATTGCGCGACCTGTGACGGAGAGTTTTTCCGCGGGAAAGAAATTTTTGTAGTGGGAGGTGGCTTTGCAGCTGCGGAGGAATCTGTATTTCTGACAAAGTATGCAAGCCATGTGACCATACTGGTTCGTGGAAATGACTTTTCCTGCGCCGAGGCTGTTGCGGAAACAGCCAGAAAGCATCCGAAAATTACGGTTTTAACTAATACGGAGGTTGTCTGCGTGGAAGGTGACCACCTGCTGCGCAAAATCTCTTACAGAAATAATCAAACCGGAGAAACCAGTATTTTCCATAAGGAAAATGACACATTTGGCGTATTTGTGTTTGCGGGTTACGCACCCAATACCGGCCTGGTAAAAGATATGGTAAGTCTGGACGCTGGCGGGTATGTGGAGACTGACCGAAATCAGCAGACCAGCTGTCTGGGAATCTATGCAGCGGGCGATGTATGCCAGAAGAGCCTGCGTCAGGTCGTAACAGCAGTTGGAGATGGAGCAACAGCAGCCACAGCCCTTGAAAAATATGCGGCAGCCATGCAGGAAAAAACAGGGATTCATCCGGAAAAACCGGTGAAAAAAGAACCAGAAAAGCCGGGAAAGGCTTTGGCGGGTGTCTTCTCACAGGACATTGTAAATCAGTTAAATGTGGTATTTTCCAGGATGGACAGGAAGCTGCAGCTTGACCTGCATCTGGATTCCCGTCCGGTAAGCCAGGAATTAAAAAGCTATATGCTGGAGCTGGCAAAATATACGGACAAGCTGACTGTGCGTGAGAGAGAAGCTTCGGAGGATGCATCCTCCTTCCTTCCATATGTGGAAGTGAAGAATGCGTCCGGGCAAAGCTGCGGACTGGCTTTTCATGGAGTGCCCGGAGGCCATGAGTTTACTTCGTTTATCCTGGGACTCTACAATGCGGCCGGACCGGGACAGCCGCTTGCCCCTGAAATCAGAGAGAAAATCCAGGCAATCAGTCATAAGGTCCAAATGCAGATTCTGGTATCCTTGTCCTGTACCATGTGCCCGGATCTTGTCATGGCAGCCCAGAGAATTGCGTCGCTGAATCCATTGGTAACCGCAGATGTATATGACATCGCACATTTCCCGGAATTAAAAGAAAAATATAATGTTATGAGTGTTCCGTGTCTGGTTATCAATCAGGACAAAGTAACATTCGGGAAAAAGAATATCCAGCAGTTGCTGGAAGTGATTGGCACTGGTAATAGCAACGAAATATAACAGATTCCCTATTGACTTTCCCTCGTACATTGTCTATGATGATTTATGTACACGAGTAATAGAATACGATGGATTGAACGGAATTGGTGCATTCATTTTACAATGCTCTGGTTTCGTATATCATTTTAGTATAAGTTCTTTGACTTTGTGTCAGGGAACTTTTTTTCATTTCATAGAAAATTAATTGGGGGAAACATGGAAGATTTAATCAAATTGAAAACAGCGATGGATCTGATTGTTACAGGTTTATATGAGAAGGAACGCCAGAAAAAGAAGGGGGAGTATTTTTACAGCAAGCGTCTTATTCATGGAATTAATCTGTTTCAGAGTTTAAATTATAAGTACAACCCGGAAGGGTTTGATTTTGGAAAGATGCATGAGCAGAGTTTTATTACGGAGTATGCCATGCGGCCGGTGGCAGAATGGTTTCAGGGATGGAAAAACAAGGAGAATCTGAAGCTGGAAGACCAGAGTTTTTATTATATGGATGCATTGGTGGGGGACAGTGGTTTTCATACGTTTCATGTAAATGACAATTGCGAGGATTACATCGAGTATGTGGAAAAGGATGTGATTGCCGGGATTGAGCAAAGAGCGGTTTATGACTGTTTGAAGTCACTGGATCAGGATGCGTATGTGAATCTGAGAAAGTTTTTGATTGAGCATCCGGTTATTCCGGCAAAAAATCTGAGGGGATTAAAACTGGGATATGCCCAGAACAGCATTGCGCTGCAGGCAATTGAAAATGCCTATGAAGAGATTCAGAAAGATTGTTTTGTCTGCCCAAGGTGCGGCTGGACTCTGCAGAAAGAAAAAATCGGGATGCGGTGCCAGAGCCGTACCTGCAGTGAAGCAGTTTATATTCCTGGGGAATTGAAAATGATTTCCGGCAATGCCGGGATGCTGCGGTTAAAGCGTGGTGTGATGAAGTACATCGCGGTTCCGGGAAAGCTGGAACTGGAAATTTATGCGTATTGTGAGAATCATGGGGTTCAGAGTGTGTTGTGGCCTCAGATGGACCGGTATGATATTGAAATCACGTTTCCGGACGGAACGGTGTGGGCAATTGACGCGAAAGCGGTAAAAGAACCGCATTTTCTGAAAGAGAATGTGGCGCGGGATGGTGGTTTTCCATCCGGGACTTATGACCGGAGTTTTTATGTGATTCCGGATGAGTATGCGGCGGCAAGAACAGATTATAGGATGATCATTAACCAGGAACTGGCACGTCTGGGAGATCGTCAGACCCGCTGTATCCGGCTTTATGATTTGAAAAAAGAAATCAGGGAAAGGGGGAAACGCTGATGCAGGATATCAAAAAAAGATGGAAGCCATATTACGATGAAAAGAAGCATTTTTTGAGACTGGAACAGTTTGTCTTATTTGAGATGGCGCTTATGATCGTGAATCGCTGGAAGCAGGATGCGGACGCCAATAAAGGCTATATTATATTTACTAAGTACCAGAATATCGGAAAGAAGCAGTATGTTCCAGAGGATTATATCATCCAGAATGCCAGTGTCTGTCTTAGAAAATTCCGTTCTGAAAAGATGTGGAAGGATACGCTGAAAGAATATAAAAAGGATGAGTATGCGGGCATACGGTTATATGACATCACAGAGGACCGGATTGTCGAGAAGAACACGGGAAATCTTGTCTATGCGGCACGTAAAAAGGATTATCTGTGCTATATTCTATCATATTCCCGCAGTAGGGATAAGCGGTATGCAACCCATGGTACATACCGGTATTTTAATAAAAATAATGAAGAAAAACAGATCTATATTACGCTGAATGAAGAACTGGATGAAATGATCTGTGACGTGAAGCGGGGAGGAGAACCTCGGAAGAAGATTGTAATTACAATGGAAGAACTCCTGGATGCCGCAGAAGAAATACAGGAGAAACGCCCGGGCGATCCCTGTGCCAGGATTCTGAAAACCAATGTGATCAAGGCAGTGAAAAATGGAAGCGTAAGCATGGCAGAACAGCTGGAATTGGATCGTGTAGTGAACATTGTGGGCATGGTTGGCGCCGGTAAGACCACATTGTTAAAGGTTCTGGCATATATTCTGGATCAGCGTAAAAAGCGGACCGTGATTGTCACGGATACCGTTGCAGAGGTATTTCAGTTGTATCAGTATTTTCGGTCTTTGGGCTGCCAGTGCAGCCCGCTGATCGGCAAGGCGGAACGGGTAAAATATATCAACCAGTTGATAGAAGAAGAGGAAGATTATCTGGATGAAGAAATTTCAGGATATCTGACGACAAACTGTCTGATTGACGGCCTGGATACAAAAAATGAAAATGCGGTATCCTTTGGCGAGGAACCTTGTACGAAGTTGGAACAGGGAAACCGGCGGTATGTCTGCCCTTATTTTGAACAGTGTCCGGCCACGGCCATGCAGCGTGAGGCATTTACTGGCAATCTGGTGATTACCACCGTCGCGGGTCTGGTTATGGGCAAAGTGGGAAAGCTGCAGAGAGTTTTTCTGGAAGAGGCAGTCGCAGCTGCAGATGTTGTGTTTTACGATGAATGTGACCGGGTACAGAAAAACTTGGATGATCTGTTTACTCCTGCAACGGAATTTAATATGTTTATCAATGAGTGTGCAGAGCCGGTCAGCCAGTTTATGCTGGAGACGAATACGCGGCGTCTGGGTAATCTTGCGAGTGCCTATTATGCGGAACTGCAGGCGAAATCCCCCACGGTACTGCAATGTGTTTCCAATGCGGTGAAAGCGGCGAAAAACAGTGGAAACGGCAGTGTGCTGGCCAATACATTTTCTGCTTATACGTTGTTAGACAGCATTGTGGATGAAATATCTGAAGCTACGGTAAAAGAAATCTATCGCCTGATGGATTTTCAGACAGCAGAAATGAGTTCGCTGTTTGATATTATGAGTCGTTCCTGTGAAAGTATCCGGTCAGACCGTTTTGAGCAGCTGCTGGCAGAATGGCTGGATCGAAGGGAACCGCAGCTTAAAAATAATGAAAAAAAGATTGCGGTCAGGAAAAAAATACAGCTGATCATTACCTTGATTTTCTTTGACCGGTTTGTCATGGAGATTGGAACAGCGTATGAGGATTCCCAGGATGTCACGATGGGATATAATGAACTGGTTGGTTTCATCCGGACGCGTTTTACCGCACAGCAGGACTACCTGCCCTCTGCGTTAATGGGCAATCTGTTTGGAATAAAATTAACCAGCGAAGATGATATTCTGCTGTTCCGGCAATATGCGTATGGCAGAGCGTTACTGACAGATCTGCCTTATTTGCGGGTCAATAAAGAAGGCGTGCCGATCGGGCCGCATGTGGTGCTGCTGTCAGGGTCCAGCTATGCCAAGGGCTCCTATGAATATCATGTCAATGCGGATGTAAATTATATTGTTGAAGCGGACAGATCTGTGCGGGAATTTATTGGAAATACACAGTTTATGGAGCTTGGTTTAGCGGAGCGTGTATCCGGAAGTCCCCTTGAAAACCGGGATGCGGTTTTAAGAGATGTAGTAGATCGTTGTACTGCATATATCATTTCTGAATTGTCCGACAAAAAGGGCAAGATTCTTTTGGTAGTGAATAGTTTTTCCCAGGCAGAGACTGTGGCGGATCGTTTGCGGGCTAATTTTGTCAAACGTGGGTGCAGGGAAGAAGTTTGCGCGCTGATTTCTGACAAAAATATAGAAAAGAAAGATTTCAGTCAGTATATACGCCGCGGGGAGGTTTATAAATTTGACCAGAAAAAAGCGAGAATTCTGGTGGCTCCGGCGTTGGCAATTAAACGAGGACATAACATTGTGGATGAGCAGGGCCATTCCTCTCTGAGCAGCGTGTTCTTCCTGATTCGCCCTATGGGTGTTCCGGATGATGTGAAAGAACGGAGCATTAAGATGAATGGTTATATGGCATCGAAATTATTCGAATACAAAGAAAATGATCTGTATCAGAAGAATCTTTATGTCCGTCAGGAAGCTACGAAATTCTGGAACCGCATGAATTATTCCGCGAAAAGAAGGCTGGATTATCTGTGTGATAAGGAAATAAAAAGAGATCTGGTTTCTACCATGTTTGTTCTCATTCTGCAGATATTTGGGCGCTTATGCAGAGTTACAGACGCATCGAAAGAAACACCCACCGTTTATTTTGCAGATGGAGCATTTCGAAAAAAGATAGATGCAGAAGATGGATTTGATGCGTTAAATGAAATGTATGATTATTTAAAAGACATGCTGTCAGATGAAGAACACGGGGAAATTGCCAGAACCCTGTATGAACCATTCTTTACAGCATACGAAGGAGGTATCCGACATGAGTAAGGCGACTAAGATTTATCCAATGGCTTTTGTTCCGAATCCGGATGCGGAATGCAGGCTTTATTACGTTGGTTTTCCGAAAAAATGGAAGGACAGTCTGATCAGGGCAGAAAAGGCAGCGAATCCCAAGTGGAGCGGCGTGTATGCGCTTCCGACCTACGCTTTGGGCAAAAGCCTTGGAACCTGGATGGACGGAATTGTAGAGCTGGCTCCGCTCAGACTGGATTCGAAAGATGAAATGTGGGCAATTTCCTGTGAACAGGAAATCAATACAGAGCAGCTGCTGGAGCATATGAAGGCATGGATTCAGGTTCAGTATGGGAACAATTATAAATACCGTCCCGCGGCAGTGGAAATTCAGAAGCTGCTTCAGGAAATGAAGGTTGAGGACTTAAATGAGCTGGCCGGGAGTAAGAATGTCAGGCTGTTTGATGCAGATGGCATCCCAACAGAAAATTATTCTTATGCTGCCTTTTCCCTGATGGTGACAAACGCTTTGACCGGAAAAGAAATCCAGATAGATGGCCACCGTGTAAAGCTGAATTATGCCGGAAAAAATCAACTGATTTCTGATATACAGGGAGAGGGAGACCACAGCTATTCTTATGGAATTTCATTTTCTTTGCAGACAGTTCCGCCGGAACGGAAAGCATTGCTCTTGTGTGATTGCTGTATTCACAGATGGATTCCGGATCGGTGGAGTGAGAAACCTTATCTGAATGGTGATAATCTGACTGCGCATATCTGGATGGAAAACAACAGAATATATAAACTTCCGATTTTTCAGAAATATAAAACGGAAGAGGAATATTCCTGGAAAGAACCGGAAAAAACATATTATAATTTATATCAGTTCCGGGCGCTGCCGGCAGCAGGAGAAGTGATTCGTTCCATCGCAGACTCGATGACTGGAAAACAGAAAATTACGTGTCTGTATAAAAATGGAATGGATGGCTGCGGATTCAAAAAGAATGTGATCGGAACCGGTGTAAGCGTTTTGGAAAAGAAAGATATCTATGATGGCGTATTTTCTTACATAGCTGACATCGTGCGGGAAACAGAGGGAATCAGCCGTGTGGGAGGCACGAAGCGGGCAGTGAAAAAACTGAAACTGGATACGTTGAATCTGAACAGAGAACTGACGAAGGATCAGCGCCTTCTTCTGGCCAGAAGAATGAAAACCTGTACGGAATCGGATCATCTGACATTTGAGGTGTATGCGACAGATGATACGTTGGAATGCGCAGAAAAAATCATGGAAAAATTAGAGTCCGTATTTGTGTCTTGTGAGGAAATGACATTTACCATAAAACGGTGCAGACTTGGCAGTATGGGAGAACCAATGGAATCTTCTAAGAGTGCGGATGCTTTAAAACGAATCCATGAAATAGAAAAAGAACTAAGTCCTGCCACAGAGCTTACTGCATGTATCGTAGTGCTGCCTGGAAAGGAATGCTTTTATAAGCTAGGGGATCCGAAGGCAGCAATTCGCTGCGGCATGGCGCTAACAAACCGTCTTACACAGTTTGTGACACCGTGGGATGAAACGCTGAAAGAGAACGTTATAGAAAGTAAAATCACCAGCGCAGTAGAGGATCTTTGCAGACAGCTGGGCTATGTCAGGGAGTTAGATGAAAGCGCAATAGAAAAGAAAGAGTTACTGCATCATACACCCGTGATTGGGATGCAGGTTATGACACAGATCTGTACTCCGTATGGGAAAGCGAGATTGTTACCATTGTATGTGGAAATGGATTACGTTTCTGGAAAAGTGTATGCAGAGTGCGACGCATTTGAGCAAACCAGGGTTCTTTACCGGGAGGCAGCCTTTGAACTTGCCCATCTGAGCCTAGATAAAAATTTTGAGAAAAAATGTGAAAATGCAGCGCGTGGAACATGGAAGCAGAAAATGATCATGTGGAAAAATCTGTATCGTGACAAGAAACTTCTGGTCCTGATTGAAGCAAATGGGAATACCCGGGCAATCTGTAACGGAATTACAGACAGTCAGATACAGAAGTATCGTTATCTGGCACCATATTGCCCGGAGCAGATTGAGACTGGTACAAAGGAAAACAGTTATTTGCAGGATTTAAATCATTCAGGAGTCCGTCTGATTCGGATTAGACGGAACGGAGAGATCCCGGATTACTATACGGAAATTTCTTCAACAGATGGTTATTCGGCAACCAGCGGTGTATTCCGGTATGGGCAGGATTATTGGGCAATTGCGGGCAGACCGAATGATAAGTCCTATACTTCAAGCTATAAAAAAACAACGTATGACCTGCCGCACCAGAAATTTGCAGAGAGAGACATGATCGAGATATATCCGATTCAGCTGCAAAAGGATGACAATCCGGATGAATGGGTGATTTACACGAATTCCCTGCGCACCGGAGCGATTCAGTACGATGAAGCAACGGCTTTGCCGATTCCGATGCACATGGCGGCAAAGTTGCAGGAGTATTTGCTGGAGGTGTAGGAAATCCATTTAGTAGAATCAAAGTGAATGAAAACAACAGGTCAGAGAGTTGCAGACGGAGAATAAATTTTTAAAGGAACAGCTGAAAAAGGCAAACATTACCTTTCCTGAAAATAATGTGTTCGAAGATAAAATCGAGGATACTTCCGAATATGATCCTGATCAGGGGGCGCGGATAGCCAGCAGGTTTATCACGGAAGAGATGGCGAATCAGTTTTTTGCGATGTTCTGTGGCCGAACGGATGTATACGCGAAGCGGGGAAGGAATGGCGGTTGGATTGGTGTCTATCCATTGCTTCCGGATGGAATCTGCCGTTTTCTCGTATTTGATTTTGATAAATTTAAGAAGGTCTCAATATAATAATTTGGAGGAAAAAATATGAGCAGAGTATTAATTGTAATCGATATGCAGGATGATTTTGTGACAGGATCTCTTGGAAGCAAGGAAGCACGGGCCATTGTTCCTAATGTGCAGGCTAAAATCAAAGAATATGCGGATCGTGGTGATCGGATAATTTTTACCAGGGACACGCATGAAGAAAATTATCTGGATACAGCGGAGGGGAAAAAACTTCCGGTAATACATTGTATCAAAGGCACAGATGGTTGGCAGATTATACCGGAACTGGAAGTGGAAGGCTGTGAGTACATAGATAAACCGACCTTTGGATGGCTTAACTGGGGTGGATTTGGTGAGCATGATGAAATAGAGCTTGTGGGTGTATGTACCGACATCTGCGTGGTTTCCAATGCTTTGATTTTGAAGGCCATGTATCCAGAGGCTGTGATTTCGGTAGATGCAGGCTGTTGTGCCGGGGTTACACCGGAAAAACATGAGGCTGCGCTGGAGACAATGAAGAGCTGTCAGATTGATGTGCGGGGCGAGTAGAAGAATGCAAGTTAACAGCTGTCTACAAAACGTTCAAAATTCAGATCGACTTAGGAAAATAAATATTGGTCATCAATCTGACAGACGAGTTCTCCGATGAAGCTAAAGAAAAAGCCGATGAAAACGGAATCATTCTGATCAACGGATTAACATTCGCGTCGCTGCTTGTAAGGTATGGAATAGAAGTCGATATACGATGAAGGGCCTGGTCGGCAAATCGGAATTTGTGGAGAGATTTCCTGAACTTTCCTTATTT
>ULSV01014156.1_pt1 | contig 20137 bp, 15 predicted proteins | sample 1956991 | NCBI WGS metagenome assembly ULSV01 (sample SAMEA4835717, study PRJEB28245) | human gut metagenome | biome: gut microbiome; material: fecal sample | place: Denmark | collected 2008 | reverse complement strand
CCCAGCCGATCTGTGACGGCAAAGAACTTGCAGGTGTGCGCGGTGAAAACCTGCACTTCCTCGACAAAAACAGTAAGATCCGGTTCTCCCATGAGAATCAGGACGTGGCAAAGCTGTACCAGGATTTCCTTGAACATCCTCTTTCCCACAAGTCCCACATGATCTTACACACGGACCACAATGCATGGTCCATGCACGATCCGGAGTAATGACGGTTCGTGCGATGTAATTCATTTCCTCATTATCCTTCTAAACATGGTGTGCCGCCCTGCGGTATACCCACAACTGCCAAATCAGCGGAGGTGCCACCGGCACCTCCGCTGATTTTTTTAGACAAAGAAACGCCGCCCATTTTGCGGACGGCGTTTCTTCTATATATAATACTTCTGTTTCACTATCATCTGTACTTATTTTTCTACCGGTACATGCCACTCCCAGTTGCGGATCTCTTCGAGGTCCTGACCGTACTCGGCAATGTACTGCTTGTGCTCTACCAGTTTGTCGTTCATCTTCTGGATCAGGAAAGAACCACGATTGCCAAGCTGCGGCAGATGCATCACGGCATCTTTCACCAGGCTGAAGCGATCAAGCTGGTTCTGGACACGCATGTCGAACGGTGTCGTGATGGTACCTTCCTCCTGGTAACCATGAACAGACATATTGTGGTTGTTGCGCTCGTAGGTCAGCTCATGAATCAGGGTCGGATAACCGTGGAATGCGAAGATAACCGGCTTATCCGGAGTAAAGATTGCATCGTACTCTGCATCGCTTAAGCCGTGCGGATGTTTATGGTCGGACTCCATCTTGAACAGGTCAACCACATTTACAACGCGGATCTTCAGCTCAGGAAGCTCATCTCTCAGAATGGTAACGGCAGCCATGGTCTCCAGGGTCGGAGTATCGCCGCAGCATGCCATAACAACATCCGGCTCCTCGCCGCAGTCATTGCTTGCCCACTCCCAGATACCGATACCCTGGGTGCAGTGCTTTACAGCCTGCTCCATGGACAGCCACTGGCAGCTCGGATGCTTGGATGCAACGATCGCATTCACATAGTTCTTACTCTTGATGCAGTGATCGAAGCAGGACAGCAGGCAGTTGGTATCCGGCGGGAGATACATGCGGACAACGTCTGCTTTCTTGTTAGCGATATGGTCTAAGAATCCCGGATCCTGATGGGTAAATCCGTTGTGGTCCTGCTGCCATACGTTGGAAGTCAGGATGAAGTTTAAGGATGCGATCGGACGTCTCCAGGACAGCTGGTTGCAGACTTTCAGCCACTTTGCGTGCTGCGCAGCCATGGAATCCACGATACGGATAAATGCCTCATAGCTTGCGAAGAAGCCATGACGACCGGTCAGCAGGTAACCTTCCAGCCAGCCCTCGCACATATGCTCACTCAGCATACCATCCATGATACGGCCATTTCTTGCCAGCTTATCATCGGTCGGAAGCAGCTCGCCGTTCCAGTCGCGGTTCTGCTCCTCAAATACTTTGTAAAGACGGTTGGACATGCTCTCATCCGGTCCAAAGATACGGAAGTTCTTGCTGTCCTCATTGAGCTTAAAGATATCACGGATATAGCCGCCAAGTTCAATCATATCCTGAGCCTTGGTCTTGCCCGGCTCAACTGGAATGCCATACTCGCGGAAATCCGGGAGACGCAGGTCTTTCAGCAGCAGTCCGCCATTTGCATGCGGGTTTGCGCCAAGACGGGCATTGCCCTTCGGAGCCAGCTCAGCCAGTTCCGGGATCAGGCGTCCGTTTTCATCAAACAGCTCTTCTGCGTGGTAGCTCTTTAACCACTCCTCTAACAGCTGTAAATGCTCCGGCTTCTCCATGCTGATCGGCACCTGATGGGCACGGAAGGAGCCCTCGATCTGCTGTCCGTCTACTACCTTCGGACCAGTCCAGCCCTTCGGAGTGCGCAGGATGATCATCGGCCACTTCGGACGCTCCGGGTCCTGCTCATCTCTTGCATGCTTCTGAATAGCCTTGATCTCCTCGATCACAGCGTCCATGGTCTCTGCCATCTTCTTGTGCATAGTCATCGGGTCATCGCCCTCAACAAAGTATGGCTTCCAGCCGCAGCCCTCGAAGAAGGACTTAATCTCGTCATGCGGGATACGGGAGAAAATGGTCGGGTTGCTGATCTTGTAACCATTTAAGTGCAGGATTGGAAGAACTGCACCATCGGTGACCGGGTTTAAGAATTTATTGGACTGCCAGGAAGTCGCAAGCGGTCCGGTCTCTGCCTCGCCATCACCTACAACTACCGTTGCGATCAGGTCCGGGTTATCGAACACGGCGCCAAATGCATGCGCAATGGAATAACCCAGCTCGCCGCCCTCGTTGATGGAACCAGGCGTTTCCGGAGCGCAGTGGCTCGGAACACCACACGGGAAGGAGAACTGCTTGAACATCTTCTTCATACCTTCCTCGTCCTGGCTGATATTCGGATATACCTCGCTGTAGCTTCCGTCCAGATAGGTGTTGGCGATCAGGAAGTTGCCGCCATGTCCCGGGCCGGAAAGAAGGATCATATCCAGATCATAGCGCTTGATGGCACGGTTGCAGTGCACATACACAAAGTTCTGGCCAGGAACGGTTCCCCAGTGTCCTACGATTTTCTTTTTGATCTGATCCATGCTCAGCGGTTTCTTTAAAAGCGGATTATCTAACAGATATAACTGACCGGCAGACAGATAGTTTGCCGCACGCCAGTAGGCGTTCATCTTTTCCAGCATTTCCTCACACAGAGGCTGCTTTTCCAGACAGGTGTTGTTCTCCATGATCTTACCTCTTTCTTTGCTTACGTCGTTTTGCTGCTGTCTGCGCAACATGGGAAACGTTGCGTTTCTTGCTCAAAAATTTTGGTTTGTTATTTTTCTAACGTTTACGCATTGTATTTTCGCACATACAATCCAATCTGTAAAATGCAATTTCTGCATTATATTCATATCAATTTGATATGGATATGCCGCAAACCGTGGATTTTCCTTGATTTCTGTAATATAATGGAGACAACTTTTTGAGAAAAACAGACTGATAAACTTGGAGAATATACCATGACATCTAATTTCGAATACTATAAAATTTTTTACTATGTCGCAAAATACGGCAACTTAACCCGCGCCGCCGCTGCTTTAAACACCAGCCAGCCTGCCGTAACCCGCGTCATCCACAAGCTGGAAGCAGACCTTGGCTGCCGTCTCTTTATCCGCAGCAAATCCGGAATGGAACTGACCGCCGAGGGAAGCCGCTTCTTTGAATACGTCTCCGCCGGATGCCTGCAGTTTTTCCGCGCTGAAAGCCACTTGAGTGATCTGCTGCAGCTGGAGAATGGCAGCATCTCCATCAGCGCCACAGAAACCGCCCTCCACTCCTGGCTTTTTGAAGCTATGGAAAATTTCCATGAGGAATATCCCGGGGTCCACTTCCAGATCTTAAATCACAGCACCCAGGATTCCATCCAGGCTGTGCGGGACGGTAAGGTGGATTTTGCCGTAGTTTCTTCTCTCCCGCTCCATATTTCTGAGCCTCTGCGCATGAAAAAGCTGCACACCTACCGTGATATTCTCATCAGTGGAAAACGCTTCTCGGAACTGAAAGGTCATCCGGTCTCCCTGCGCGAGCTGGCCTCTTACCCCTGGATCAGCCTGACCTCAGAATCCATCAGCCGTACTTTTTTAAACACTTACTTTGCGCAGTACGGACTCTCCTTCTCGCCCGACATGGAGCTGGCCACCACCGACCTGATCCTGCCCGCCGTGCGCCACAACTTAGGGATCGGCTTCATCCCCGAGGCCTTCGCCCACAGCGAACTCGCCGCCGGAAACATCTTCCAGATCCAGGTGCAGGAGCAGTTTCCGGAACGGAACATCCTGCTGATCTCCGACTCCGAATATCCGCAGAGCGTGGCATCCAAGGCATTCCAGAAATTCGCGAAAGAAATAAGCCCCGTGTGAACTGCCATTCGGCAGTTCACACGGGGCTGTTAAGCCTGATAATATTGTTATTCTACATATGCGATCAGCTTCTCGCCCTTCTCATCGGTATCGATCACGATGGTCTGGCCCTCGCTGATGTTGCCTTCCAGGATGATCCTTGCAGCCAGCGTCTCTACATTCTTCTGCAGATAACGTCTCAGCGGACGTGCGCCGTATGCCGGGTCGTAACCGTGGTCGGTTACAAAGCTCTTGGCATTGCCGGTCAGCTCTACCTTCAGCTCGCGGTCTTCCAGACGGCGGTTGACATCGGCTACCATCAGATCCACGATGTGGCTGATGTTATCCTTTGTTAACGGCTTGAAGAGGATCGTCTCGTCCAGACGGTTCAAGAACTCCGGACGGAAGTGGGCACGCAGATCCTGCATGACCATAGCCTCAGCCTCCGGCTTGATATTGCCGTTTTCATCGATGCCATCCAGCAGATACTGGGAACCGATGTTGGAGGTCATGATCAGAATGGTGTTCTTGAAGTCCACGGTCTTGCCGGTGGAATCGGTGATACGGCCATCGTCCAATACCTGAAGCAGGACATTGAATACATCCGGATGTGCCTTCTCTACCTCATCGAAGAGGACAACAGAGTACGGTTTTCTGCGGACGGCCTCAGTCAGCTGGCCACCCTCATCGTAACCAACGTATCCCGGAGGTGCTCCGATCAGGCGGGCTACAGAGTGCTTCTCCATGTACTCACTCATATCGATACGGACCATATTGTTCTCATCGTCGAACAGTGCCTCAGCCAGGGCTTTCGCAAGCTCGGTCTTGCCGACACCGGTCGGTCCAAGGAACAGGAAGGAACCGATCGGTTTGGTCGGATCCTTGATCCCGGCTTTGGAACGAAGGATGGCTTCGGTTACCTTTTCCACGCCTTCATCCTGGCCTACGACCCGTTTGTGCAGCACGGTATCCAGATGCAGGATCTTGCTGCGCTCGCTCTCGTTTAATTTATTTACTGGAATGCCGGTCCAGCGGGAGATGATCCGCGCGATCTCATCCTCAGTGACACTCTCATGCACCAGGCTCAGATCCTGATTCTTGACCTTTTCCTCCTCGGCTTCCAGTTCTTTCTGCAGCTGCGGCAGCTTGCCGTACTGCAATTCTGCTGCTTTATTTAAATCATACTGCTGCTGGGCAGTTGCGATATCGCGGTTTACCTGCTCGATCTCCTCACGCAATGCGGACAGATGGGAAACAGAATTCTTCTCATTCTCCCACTGAGCCTTCTTGCTGGCGAATTCGTCGTGCAGCTCTGCCAGATTCTTCTGCAGGTCAGCCAGACGCTCCTGGCTCAAATGATCTGTCTCTTTCTTTAACGCAGTCTCCTCGATCTCCATCTGCATGATCTTTCTGGAAAGTTCATCCAGTTCGGTCGGCATGGAGTCAAGCTCGGTCTTGATCAGGGCGCAGGCCTCATCGACCAGGTCGATCGCCTTATCCGGCAGGAACCGGTCAGTGATGTAACGGTCAGAAAGCACGGCTGCTGCCACCAGGGCAGAGTCCGTGATCTTGACACCGTGGAACACTTCGTAACGCTCCTTAATACCACGCAGAATGGAAATGGTATCTTCTACGGTCGGCTGGTCTACCAGCACCGGCTGGAAACGACGTTCCAGGGCCGCATCTTTCTCAATGTATTTCCGGTATTCATCCAGTGTGGTCGCACCGATACAGTGCAGCTCGCCTCTGGCCAGCATCGGCTTTAAGAGGTTGCCCGCATCCATGGAGCCTTCGGTTTTACCGGCTCCCACAATGGTATGCAGCTCATCGATGAACAGAATGATCTGTCCTTCGCTCTTTTTGACTTCTTCCAGGACCGCTTTTAAACGCTCCTCAAACTCGCCGCGATACTTCGCACCTGCGACCAATGCGCCCATATCCAGCGCAAACAGCTTGCGGTTCTTTAAGCCTTCCGGCACATCGCCGCGGACAATACGCTGGGCCAGTCCCTCGACAACCGCCGTCTTACCAACACCAGGCTCACCGATCAGGACCGGGTTGTTCTTGGTCTTTCGGGAAAGAATCTGGATTACGTTACGGATCTCGCTGTCACGACCGATGACCGGGTCAAGCTTCTGGTCCTTCGCACGCTCTACCAGGTCGTAGCCATATTTTTCCAGGGTGTCATAGGTTGCTTCCGGATTGTCGCTGACAACTCTCTGGTTGCCGCGCACCGTAGACAGTGCCTGCAAAAAGGTGTCGCGGGTAATGCCATACTGACGGAACAGCTCCTTCATGGTGCGGTCCGCATACTTTAACATGGACAGGAAAATATGCTCTACAGAGACATACTCATCGCCCATGGCTTTGGATTCGTCCTCCGCATTGATGAGGACTTTATTTAAATCATTGCTGATGTAAACCTGGCTGGAACCGCTTACCTTCGGCAGTCCTGCCAGCTTCTGCTGTGCTTCATTGGTGATCAGCTCTTTGCTGATGCCCATCTTGGTTAACAATTTTAAAATGAGACTGTCATCCAGTGTGAGCAGACTGTAAAGCAGATGCTCCTGTTCAATCTGCTGATTGCCATATTCGTAAGCAAGCTTTTCACAATTCTGGACGGCTTCCATTGATTTCTGGGTAAATTTGTTTATATTCATAAATCACACCTCCATTCCTTTTAGTGCAACGTCATCTTTTATCTCATCTGTTATACTACTTCTATAACATTGACTGTACTATAGCACATGTTGTTAGCACTGTCAATAGGTGAGTGCTAATTTTTTTGTGAAGAATTTGTGTTTCTCACAATGCCATCTTCTGCAACTGCAAAAAGAGCTGGTTTTTCATCTGGAGGAATCCAAAAAAGTGCTTTCCAGTTAATTTTTACCGGGATAACTTAGCAGGAATTTTCTTTATCATCCAGTTTCCTGCGTACCCGCAAATGCATCCCACAAGAACGCCTGCGAGCACATCCGTCGGATAATGCACATACAGATACAATCTGGAAAATGCGATCAGTACAGCCAGCACCAGTGCACCTTTCCAGATTTTTTTCTCCCCGGCAAAAAAGAGTGCCGACACGGCAGCGAAGGCTGCCGCCGTATGACCGGACGGAAAAGAATAATCTGCCGGTTTTGAGACAAGAAGCTGAATCGACGGATTTGCTGTAAATGGGCGTGCCCTGCCTACCAACGGCTTCAAAATACCATTACATAAAACCATATCCAGTACCAGAGCCGCAAGCACCACCATACCGTACTTTCTTGTTTTGGGGATCAACAATAAAATACAGGTAAGGACAATCCAGATAATTCCCACATTTCCTATGCCTGTGATCAGACACATCAGCGAATCCCCAAGCGGTGTCCGAAAAGTCTGGATCCAGTCTAATATTCTTAATTCCATAATATTGATTCACCCTTCCTTTGATTTCCGGCAGCAGCCCCAAACCTGTCCTGCCCGGAAAATCATTTTTTCATTTCTATAGGATATCGAATCGTACCTATCATATAGTATCTCGATTTTACCAACCTATTTTTAACAAAACAACGGTATTTTCTAAACAAATTCGAAACTCTGAAAATTTCATCGCAATACATGGACTCCCTTGTCCACATGCTCTGGCTGTCTTCTATTTCCTTGCATTTAATTGTTAACTAATTTTCAATTATAGGTTGACAATCATATCTCCCCGTGCTATTTTATTTCTCAAAGCCAATTTTTATTTACCATATCAAAGGAGATCCGATCTTATGAGCACAACGCCTGATATTTCCACCGATCCACAGCTTTCCCGCGAGGAAGCGCTTGCCATCTTAAACACTCCGGATGGAGAACTTCCGGAACTCATCGCCCGTGCAGAAGTCCTGCGCAGAAAGTATAAAGGAAACCATGTAAGCATCCATATCCTGACCAATGCCCGCAGCGGAAACTGTTCCCAGGACTGCGCTTACTGTGCCCAGTCCTGCCGATCCAAAGCTGAGATTGATAAATACAAATGGGTAGACGATGAGAAATTATATAAAGACAATGACTTTGTCAACGAGCATCATCTGTCCCGCCACTGTATCGGCTTAAGCGGAATGAAATTCACCGACGCGGAAATCGAAGATCTGGCGAAACGGATCCGTAAAATGAAAGAAACCGGTACGCATCTGTGCTGTTCCATTGGTTTTCTGACCGAGCATCAGGCAAAAATTTTAAAAGAAGCCGGACTCGACCGCATCAACCACAATTTAAACAGCAGCCGTTCCTATTATCCCAACATCTGCTCCACCCATACCTTTGAGCAGCGCGTGGCCAACATCAAAATGCTTCAGGAACTGGGATTTGAGATCTGCAGCGGCGGAATCATCGGCATGGGCGAGTCCAAAGAAGATGTTGTCGACATGCTTCTGGAACTCCGCGAGATCCAGCCGGAAGCACTCCCGGTCAATTTCCTGCTTCCGATCCCGGGCACTCCGTTAGAGCACGCCGATATTTCTGGGCTCACAACGGAATACTGTCTGAAGGTGCTCTGCCTTGCCAGACTTCTGGTCCCGAAATCTGATATCCGCTGTGCTGCCGGACGGGAAGTTTATTTTAAGGGAAAAGAAAAAGACCTGCTCCGCGTGGTGGATTCCATTTTTGCCTCCGGTTACCTGACCGCGGGCGGGCAGGGAATCCAGGATACCATCCGGGCCATTGAGGAAGCCGGTTTCACTTACGAAATCGAATCCGCTTAACAAAAAACGAAAGGAGTTCACTATGACAAACCAGACTACCGCCGGATCTTTCCGGAGAAGCAACACTTATGCCATGACTATGATAGCGCTTATGACCGCTGTCACCTGTATTCTCGCACCGCTGTCCATCCCGATCGGGCCGGTGCCGATCTCTCTTACTAATTTCGCCATCTATCTGTCTCTTTACCTGTTGGACTGGAAAAAAGGGACAATCAGTTATTTCATTTATTTACTGCTCGGCTTTGCCGGACTTCCTGTCTTTTCCGGTTTTACCGGTGGCGTTGCCAAGCTCGCCGGACCAACCGGCGGTTACATAGTAGGCTTTATCCCGATGGCAATCATTGCCGGATTTGTGATTGACCACTACAAAAAGCGCTGGCTTCAGCTGGTCGGCATGATCGTCGGCACCCTGGTCTGCTATGCACTCGGAACCGTATGGTTCTGCTTCCAGGCCAACTACACGGTATCGGCTGCCCTTGCAGTCTGCGTTATCCCATTTATCCCGGCTGACCTCATCAAGATGGTGCTTGCCATGAGTATCGGTCCGGAAATCCGCAAAAGACTGGGTTCTGTGGTTCAATAATAGCAACAACTGTAGTATAATGGATGTCATGAGTGTCTCCATGAGACAACGAATCGTAAAAACACAAAACCTTAAACAAGCGAGGAAAAAAACATGACATCCATCCGAGGTCTCCTGATCAGTCATATGATCTGGAAAAATATGAATCATAATGCGCCACATAAAAAGCATTCTGCCGCAAGACACCGCTGGCAGGATGCTATTTTCAATAAAGACCGCTTGCCAGAAGCCTACACCTGGTCTGCAGAGACCACACCAGGCGGCACTGCCTTTCAACGTGTCATCCGTACAGACACCGGACGTACCGGACGTGTACTCCTATATTTTCATGGAGGTGCCTACCGGGACGGCCTGGTGCCATCCTACCGCAATTTTTCCACCGGCTTTTTTCAAGCAGCCAATGGCTGCGAGACCATTTACCTGGATTACCGGTGCGCTCCGGACTACCAATACCCCACACAATTAAATGAAGCCCTGGATCTTTGGGATAATCTTACCAAACGGCAGGGTTATGCGCCGGACCAGATCATACTGGGCGGTGACTCCGCAGGCGCCAATCTGGCCCTGGCTCTGCTCTTAAAGCTGCGGGATCTAAACAAAACCATGCCGAGAGCCGCATTCTGCATCTCCGCCTGGACCGACATGACCTGCAACACCCAGAGCTTCCGTGACAATTACGGAAGGGATGTCATGTTCGGCAACAAGGGAAAAACTCTGACCGAAGAGCGCCTGCAGGCACTCATGCAGGGAAAGATTTCTTACCACCGGCTTCTGGATTTTATCCGGGAAAGCTTCGCCCGTGAACAGCGTTTTAAATATTATGGAAACAATAGCCGCATTATAGCACATTTTTCGGAGGAGTTCTTATGAAACAAACATCATCAGCATCTTCAGACAGCATTGTCATGACACGTTCCCAGTTTGTCTCGGAACAGATAAAGAAACTGCAGAATTTTTTCACTGCCCTGCAAAGCATACTGATTGTGATCCTGATTGGACTTGTCAGCACCATGATGGTCCAGATCGGACAGATCCAGGGCACAGCCCGGGTCATCAACTATGCCGGACTGGTGCGCGGTGCGACCCAGCGTCTGGTCAAGCTCGAAATTACCGATGCCCCGAACAATAATCTGATCCAATATCTGGACAATATTCTGACTGGTCTGAAATACGGCACCGGCGAATACGAGCTGGTGCGCATCCCGGACGATACCTACCAGCAGAAGCTGGATGAACAGGTTGCCTACTGGGAAAAGCTAAAACAGGAGATTCTTCTGGTCCGCGAAAACGGATATCTGAAAACCGATGTGGTTGGCATGAGTGAGACCTACTTCGACCTTGCCGACCAGACCGTAACCGCCGCTGAGGATTATTCCGAAATGCTGGCACGCCATATCCGGTCGATCGAATACATCTCCGCAGCCGATATGATCCTGCTTCTTGTGCTGATTCTCCGCCAGTATATCACCGCAAGAAAAATCGCAAAAGCAAACAAAATCCTCCAGCAAAAGGCGTATCTTGACGTTCACACCGGCCTTCCTAACAAGAGCCGCTGCGAGGAGCTTTTGCAGGATTCCAGCTTTATCTCGGCAGAGGAACCCATCGGCTGCCTGGTTTTTGACCTGAATAACTTAAAAACCGTCAACGACTCCCTGGGGCACTCTGCCGGAGATGCGCTGATCTCCAATTTCGCACGGATCCTTAGAAACACCATCCCATCCATGGATTTTGTGGGACGCTACGGCGGCGATGAATTTATGGCTGTGATCTACAACACCGATGAACCCCAGATCATGTCCCATCTGAAGGCATTAAAGGAAACGGTTGACCGCTTCAACCAGTATGGAAAGCACACGCCAATCAGCTATGCATTCGGCTGGGCAGTATCCACCGAGTACAAAGAATGCACGCTGCGGACGCTGTTCGACAAGGCAGATCACTACATGTATCTGAATAAGCAGAAAAGTAAGATGGGGCGGGAATATAGCTCGGGGAAATAATTGTTATTTTCTCCGGTTCTGCCAGCAGATCTGCTCACCCTGCACAAGCGGATACCGTGCGAGTTCTGCCCCATCCAGATTCTCCGCATGCATGTCCACGCCTGTAATCTGGTGATTTTCGTAGGTAGTGTAGTAGTAGATTCCCTTGTCTGCATTGCAACAGGAAGTATAAATCGTGATCTCATACTTTTCGCCGCCTACATCACAACAGCCTCTCTGCTGCTCTACGGAGTGCAGGATATGGAAGAACTGGCTCACGCTTGCGCTTTCAGAGTCTTTCGATAAAGAATTTGCACGGACATAAGCAGCCCGTATAAAGCGGGATGCAGAAGATAGATCGCCCGGCAGCCCCAATGCACCCATACCGCGACTGTAGGCCGTAAGGTCAAGACCCGGTGCGAAGGTGTTTTCCGGCTGCCTCGGAGACAGACCGCGGTAATCATTTAAGCGGAACATCTGCTGCGGAAACGGCGGGTTGTTTGTGAGGACTCCGGCCGGATTATCATAAATATGAAGTCCGTCTGCCACGGCTTCCACTACGATGGTTTCTTCCCGGTCCGCGATCATCCAGTGGAGCTGGGAAACCGGATATTTTTCATTGAATGGCGTATTCGTGATCTGGATTTTTGAAAGCAGCGCACGCACCTCTTTCACAGTTGCGCACTGTCCCAACAGCCACAGCGGCAGTTCAAACTGCGCAACATTTTCTTTTGTTCCATCGGTTACGGGTTCTCCGTACACAGCGTTTCCCACAAAGTTCAGACCGGCCATGCCGAGCCCTTTTTCATTTACCGCATCGTAATAAAGCGGATAGTTATCCGCAATATGTGCCATGCCGATCATGGCATAATGATGCTCCATCTCACCAAGGAAACGGAAATGGAACGGATAATTCCGGGGTGTGACTGTAACCTCCTCCCCGTACGGAAATTCGTAATCCAGATTCCGTCCAAAATAAAAGTCTTTTGTTTTATAGACTGCTGCTGTACACATCGCGGTTCCTCCTTCTTTATCATTCCATATATTTCCAGCATTTTAACACCATTATAATGCAATTTTGTTGTTTAAACAACATTCAAATGCAGCCATATCTATTATACTCTAACCATGTTGTTACGTTACTGATATTATTTGTATTGTAAGGAGGAAATATTTATGAGTCAGAATATGTTTTGCTATCAGTGCCAGGAAACTGCAGGCTGTACCGGATGCACCAATTCCGGTGTCTGCGGAAAAACTCCGGAGGTCGCTGCCATGCAGGACCTTTTAGTATATGTTACCCGCGGGATTTCCGCTGTCACCACGCATCTGCGCAGCCTGGGAACCGAAATCAGCGCTGAGATCAACCATCTCATCACTGTGAATCTCTTCACCACCATCACTAACGCGAACTTTGACAAAGAGATGATCGTTGCCCGCATCCGCGAAACGCTGGACACCAAGGAAAATCTCTTAAAGCAATGCCCGGATACCTCCGTGCTTCCGGCTGCCGCACTCTGGAACGGCGAGGAACATACCTTTGCAGTCAAAGCGGCCCTGGTAGGGGTTCTCTCTACCAAGGATGAGGATATCCGCAGCCTGCGCGAGATGATCACTTATGGTTTAAAAGGACTTTCCGCCTACAGCAAGCACGCGAATGCCCTGTTAAAGGAGAATGCGGAGCTGGATGCTTTCCTGCAGCGCGCCCTGGCCGCTACGCTGGATGATTCCCTGACTGTCTCGGATTATGTAAACTTAACCCTGGAGACCGGAAAATACGGTGTGGAGGGTATGGCTCTGTTGGATGCAGCCAATACCGGCGCTTACGGTCACCCGGAAATGACCCGTGTAAACATTGGTGTCGGCAAGCGCCCGGGCATTCTGGTTTCCGGCCACGACCTGCGCGACCTTGAGATGCTGCTGATCCAGACACAGGGAACCGGTGTAGATGTATACACCCATTCCGAGATGCTTCCGGCTCACTACTATCCGGCTTTCAAGAAGTATCCGAACTTCGTCGGCAACTATGGAAATGCATGGTGGAAACAGAAAGAAGAGTTTGAGAGCTTCAACGGACCGATCCTTATGACGACCAACTGCATCGTGCCGCCGAAGGACAGCTATAAAGACCGCCTCTACACCACCGGTGCAGCCGGATATCCGGGCTGTAAGCACATCGGCGGTGAGATTGGCGAAGAAAAAGATTTCTCTGAAATCATCGAACAGGCAAAACGCTGCGCCGCTCCGACGGAAATTGAGCAGGGTGAGATCCTGGGCGGCTTTGCCCACAACCAGGTGCTGGCCCTGGCTGACCAGATCGTAGACGCAGTAAAAACCGGTGCGATCCGGAAGTTCGTAGTTATGGCTGGCTGTGACGGACGGGCCAAATCCAGAAACTACTACACCGATTTTGCAAAGGCACTGCCGCACGATGCCGTGATCTTAACCGCAGGCTGCGCAAAGTACAAATATAATAAGCTGGACCTGGGCGATATCAACGGGATTCCGCGTGTGCTGGATGCCGGACAGTGCAATGACTCCTACTCCCTGGCTGTCATCGCACTGAAATTAAAGGAAGTTTTCGGTCTGGACGACATCAACGACCTGCCGATCGTCTACAACATCGCATGGTACGAGCAGAAAGCGGTCATTGTCCTGCTGGCGCTTTTATACCTCGGTGTGAAGAATATCCACTTAGGACCGACCCTTCCGGCCTTCTTATCCCCAAATGTTGCGAAGGTTCTGGTGGAAAACTTCGGCATCGCGGGCATTGGAACAGTTGAAGAGGATCTGAAATTATTTTTCGAGTAATGGAGTTTCTGCAAAAATGCACCGCAAGCCAAAAGCCTGCGGTGCATTTTCAATGTCTCACTGATGTTTGATATTGACATCCATCTGGTTGAACGGGATCTCAATGCCGTTCGCATCGAACACTTCCTTAATACTTTCCAGCACATCCCAGCGGACCTGCCAGTAATTTTCCGTTTTGGTCCAGCCGCGGCAGCCGAGCATAACCGCGCTGTCGGCCAGCTCATCCACAAAAACGGTGATGCCGTCCTCTGCCAGTACAAGCGGATGCTTCTCGTACACCTGACGGATCAGCTCTTTTGCCTTTTTGATATCGGCGCCATAACCGATTCCTATCACCAGGTCTACCCGGCGCTTTTCCTGGGAAGTAACATTTACAACCGTGCTATTGGAAATCTGGCCATTTGGGATCGTAATCTTTTTGTTATCGACCGTAATGATGGTGGTGTAAGCCAGGCCGATACTCTGTACCGTTCCCTCGTATCCGCCGCTCACAATGTAGTCATGCACGCCAAACGGACGCAGCAGCAGCAGCAGGATTCCGCCTGCCACATTCGCCAGGCTGCCCTGCAGGGAAAGGCCAACAGCCAGTCCGGCAGAACCCAAAAGCGCGATGATGGAAGCCGACGGGATACCGATCTTATCGGCCGCGATAAAGATTGCCAGCGCGTAAATGCAGGCATCTGCCACAGAGATCAGGAAACGGCTGATACTCGGATCCAGATTCATGCGTGTAAAGGTCTTATATAAGAACTTGCGCACGGCATGCACGATCCGGTTTCCGATCACCAGAATGAGAATGGCGATCACCAGACGGTAACCAAAGCTCATAAGTCCCGGAAGCCAGCTCTTTACGGTTTCTAAAATTACATTGGGTTTTAAATTCTGCAGATCCTCATGCACCTCTTCTGCCACTGCCTTGGTTTCCTCCAAAACAGTAGAAAGGTCTGCATCCGTTTCTGCTGCCGTGAGCAGCATCAGCTTTGTCAAAAACATCATTGTGGTTCTTACCCTCTCTTATTTAGTAGTGCTTCGATCTCCTGCTCCTCCTGGGAGAACAGCAGATTCCGGTTGTACTGGTAATAGCGCTCGCATTCATAATCCTGCAGGAAATGAACGCTGTATGCCCCGGTATTGAGTTCTGTCACAAACAGCACCAGCTCCTGGCTGTTTGCAAAAGCCGCTTCCATAAAGTCAAACGCATGCTCCAGCGCTGCGCCCGCCTCGTCGAACAGTTCCTCATAACGGTCACTGTCCACGCCAAAACGCTCACGCAAAAGCGCAAAGCCCTCGTCCCAGTCGGTGATGCCGCTCTTTAAGAGTGCCATGGAATCCTCTTCCAGTTTGGCACTCACCGCACGGCAGGTGCGAAGCTGTGCGCGGGAGAGCAGGGCATTTTCCAGCCGGTTGGTCCAGTCTGCGCGGAATTGACCGGCAAGTGCTGCCAGGGCATTTGCCAGCACACCATCCCGGCTCTGCTCTGCTGCCTCCACGCCCCGCTTCCCGATTTCCGCATTCTGCTTTGCTCTTATCTCTTCCAGGAAACCTGCACTCTGCAGCTTTTTCATCTGCTCCATACGCAGACTCATCATCTCTTCCATATAAATAAGATTTCGGAACTTTTCATTTAATCCTGACAGAAGCAGGCTCACCACGCTGATGCGCTCATCAAAGGACGCCCGCTGCAGCTTGTCCACCGCAGCCTCGGAAATATGACCCGCAAGCACCTGCTCCACCTGGTAATCGTCCTGGTATTTGTAATACAGCTCCAGATAATTTGCAAAGTCCTTCGCAATCTTTGGAAACTGCAGATATTCTCCCACCAGTTCCCGGTCCATCTTGCGGCCCTGCTTTTCGTAGATCCAGATCAGCTCGGACAGATCTTCCCAGCCACGCGGCGTCACAAAGCGCTTGCCGTCCACCGTTGTCTCGATCTGACAGAAATTCTGCGGCCGCACGCTCAGATAAGAAAGGATCGCCGGATGCACCCCGGCTGTCTTTGCATACTCTTTCCAGACGTTCAGATCCGGCTCCACATCGATGCGACGGATCCGGTCCATGGTGACAATATCGAACTCGCGCACTGACTTGTTGTATTCCGGCGGGTTTCCTGCTGCCACAATGATCCAGCCCTCCGGAATCTTATGGTTTCCAAACGACTTGCCCTGCAGAAACTGCAGCATAGTCGGTGCCAATGTTTCCGACACACAGTTGATTTCATCGATAAACAGAATGCCCTCCGGCATTCCACTCCGTTCCATGCGCTCGTAGACCGATGCCACGATCTCACTCATCGTATACTCGGTAACGGCATACTCCTTTCCGCCGTACTGTTTATGCTCGATAAAGGGCAGTCCCACCGCACTCTGCCGGGTATGATGGGTGATGGTGTAAGCCACCAGACCGATCTGACATTCCTGCGCCACCTGCTCCATAATCTGGGTCTTGCCGATTCCCGGCGGTCCAATCAGAAGCATCGGGCGCTGGCGGATGGAGGGAATCTCGTAAGCCCCAAACTCATCCTTTGCCAGATACGCGGCCACAGTGTCTTTGATTTCCTGTTTTGCCCGCTTAATGTTCATGATTCCTGTTCTTCCTTTCCAATGTAATTCTATCGTAACTGTTCCGTACCTTCACAGTTACGTTCCGTCCGTCATGTTCGCTGCCTGTGACATCGTTCTCCAGCAGCTGCTCCTAAAGCGGACCGACCTTCGCTGCCTTACTGCCAGAAGATTGTCCGCCGCTGTTCTCCAGCAGCTGCTCCGGCTCCAGGATCAGTTTCATGGCCCAGGCCGGGACAGAAATATCGGTATACTGATCCTTCAAAAAGACGAAGGCGGTATCATACACCGGCCGCTTTACCGGGTAGATCCCCTCTCCGTCTGTAAAATACAGCAGTCCCTTCAGGCGGTGAAAAGCCCCCTGACGGATCAGCCCATTCACATACTCGAATGCCGGACGGAAATCTGTGCCGCCCTGCCCGATGATGGTAAAATCCCGCATGTAGGCTTCCATCTCTTCCTGATTCGTAATGAGACGGTCCTGCTGCACCTGTTCATCGCACTGGATGATGTGGATGTTGGTCTTCTTAAAATAACTGTCCGACTGACAAAGCACGTCGTAGGTTTCCTCCAGAAAACACCGCACCAGATCCCAGGAACAGGACATGGAGGTGTCGATCACCACAACAAAATCCTCGATCCGGCTGACTTCTTTGGATTCCAGCGGCTCGATGAGCGGCATATTGCCATACAGCGAAAGCCCATAGGTATAAAAGATCGCATCAAAGGAATCTGGGTCGACCTGCATCTCCTCCCGCAGCACCGAAAAGCGCTGCAGAAAGTGACGGTAATCATACCGTTCCCGGTTCTCCACCTGGATCTGCTCCAGTATGCTTTTATTTTCCTCATCCTGCTGGTTTCCCATGGTTTCCATCTCGGTCTGCACCTTTTCCCGGTTATTGCTCCACTGCGTCTGGCGCACCATGGGAGTCTTCGGGGAATCCTCCGGGAGATCCCAGAAACTGTGGTCATCCACCAGAAACTCCGCCGCCAGACGCTCCAGCCTCCTCGGCTCCAGCTGCTCTTCCTTCAGCACGCGATACACACCCTCTGCATTCAGCACAGTAAGCTTCGCATGCAGCCGTCCGTACCAGTCCCGGCGAAACGGCGTCGGTGCCACACGAATGCATTTTACATACATGTCGTCCAACATGGATTCCACCGCAATATCGCAGGCCAGGTTCCAAAGTTCCGGTTCCCGTTTGCCGCGCGTGTCCATATGGCAGAACAGGCAGTGCAGCACCATGTGCAGATATGCCCGGTTCACATGCACGCGTCCCCTCTGGTACAGATCGCAGACGTAATCTGGATGATAGTAGATCACAAATCCATCTGTCCCCACACCACGGCAGCCCGGGTCTGCCTCAAAGCCAAGCGAACTTAACGAAAGGTCCAGATAGCGCATATTCAGGTACAGTTCATTCCTGGCATTCCGGAAGATCCGGGTACAAAGTTCCACCATATTCAGTTCTTCCAGCTGTCTGTGCCTGGTTGGATCGATCATAGTTTATGATTTCCCCTTTCTTCTGTTTCAAAATTCAAACCGGCGTTTCCGCTTTGGCGGCTGCGATTTCATGAGATTTTCCACGTCATCAGTTAAATTCTGCGTCGTTTCAGCATCCTGCACTGCACCTGCAGACTGCATCGAATCTGCAGCCCGCAGATGATGCCGCCGTTCCATCAGCCAGCTCACCATTTCCGTATCGCCGGATTCCTGAGCTATCTGAATAAATGTGGAAAGCTGGGCAGAGAAATTCTGAAGCGGCTGATTTTGTTCAGTATTCCGGAGTTGTTCTGCTGCAAGTTCTGGCTGCCGGGTTTCGCGTTGATCCTTCCTTGGCATAAGCACCTCTTCTACCAGCCACGGCAGTTTCCCTGGTTCCAGGTTGCTCACGTGATTCTTCTTCATGTTATCTGCCTGGATCAAAAGCCGCCCGGCCATCTCCCAGTGCTCCCGGATATAAGTCTGGTACTGTTCCCGGAATTTCTCCGATAATTCTTTGGGATAGAGCAGCCTTCCCAATGCCAGCTCTGTGACCAGTTCTTCTTTTTCCTGCACCTGCACATGTGGAAAAAGCTCATCGTAGCCCCGGTACTGGAACACCCGCCCGGCAAAACAGTACCGGTAACGGTGCCCGCAGCCATGCGTCTCGATGCAGACAATGCGGGCTGGTGTATTCTCAACCGAATCCTCGAAATACTCCGGAAAGATCAGTCTTGCCTCGTATTCTTCCGGCAGTTTCTCCGAAGACAGATCCAAGTTTTGCTGTTCTCTTTCCCGCTGCTTTGTTTCTCCCGGTTTTAAGATTTCCTGTCCTGCTTCCTTTCGCCCCGCCTGCCGCAGCGGCTGAATCATTGCTGTACACGGGTAGGAATTTTCTGAACTGAAAATTCCGTACGATACAGTTGTGGCTGCGGATTTTGCCGATTTGGAATGCGAAGCATCGGCAAAATCCCGTTGCTGCACACGCATGCGTGTGCAGTAACAATGAATCTGCACCCGCAAAGTCTGCCGGAGTTCTGTCAACATCTCCTTTAAGCAGGAACGCTCACCCGGAAACTCCGTAATATCCAGATACTCTACTGCAGGTACACCCGCAAACAGCCCGGCACCAAGGTCCAGCACCCGGCTGTAACAATAAATTCTTTTAAGTTGTTCACACTCATAAAATCCGTACGCACCGATCTTTCTGACATACGGTGGAAGATGAATCTCCTCCACAGAACTGTGCGCCAGCACATAGGAGCCAAGCTCTGTCACCGGACAATCCTCAAAACGCTCCGGTACATAGATCACCGCCTCCGGGTCTTCAATCTGATCTATACGGATTTCATCGTTAATTCTGGTATAAATAAACTTCATCGTAATGCCTCTATATTCTAACTTGTTGCTGAAAAACAACAAACAAATCCTGCTGTTTGCGCAACGCATGAACGGTAATAACTGCGTTACACTTTGCAGTCACACGGTTCTCTAATATATTAGAAAACTTTGGGGCAAAAGTAAAGCCTTGTTTGTTGTCTCTGTTTCTCCTATAATAACGATAATGGAAAGGAAGTGTTAACATGCCATTGGTCAAAGGTCCTTATACCTCCAAAGACTACTGGAATTTATCCAGGATTGACCATATGCATTCAAGACAGATTGACAACATGGCAAAAATAGAATACGATGTAGGCAGCTAAGGAATGTGAGAATTTCCATATGGCAAACCAAAAACCCCAGAGGATCCTAATTAATCCTCTGGGGTTTTCTTCAAATAAAAACTTTCAGTAATTTCATTTATACAAACAAATAACGGATCCCGAATAACTCGGAACCCGTATTTTAGAGAGCGCGAGACGGGACTCGAACCCGCGACCCCGACCTTGGCAAGGTCGTACTCCACCAACTGAGCCACTCGCGCATATTTTGTTGTTGTCTCTTGGACAGTTCATATCTTACCACAAGTTTTCTAAGATTGCAAGCACTTTTTCAAGTTTTTTTGAAATTCGTGAAAACCATGTGAATAAGAATCTTTGTATATCCAAG
>ULSV01022436.1_pt1 | contig 20439 bp, 17 predicted proteins | sample 1956991 | NCBI WGS metagenome assembly ULSV01 (sample SAMEA4835717, study PRJEB28245) | human gut metagenome | biome: gut microbiome; material: fecal sample | place: Denmark | collected 2008 | reverse complement strand
AACAACATCGCATTGATTATCTGCCAGCAATTCCTCGCCGGACATTTCATTCTCTGTGGCTGTCTGTGTGTTATAGGAAAATACCGTCATCCCGGACTGTTTCTCGATTGACGCAAGATAATCGTGTCTATCTTTCTCGGATCGCCACTGTTTTGCGGTTTCAGCTCCGCATTCTGCGATGATGATCACATCGTCAACAGAGCAGGCATCTAACTGCCCAAAGCACGCTTTTCGTTTCTGCCCCTCCGGGGTCTTAACGAAGTTCATAAACTCGAAGCTGTTCATTACGATCCAGTTATTGCCGTCAGCGGGCTGTTCGGGGTTCTTTTTGACAAGGTATATTTTTCTCATTACCGTAATCTCCTTTGAATTTTGAATTTGGTTTTCGGGTTCAAAATTCGGAGATCACGGATATTCAGCGATATAGCAGAGCCACTTGTTCAGCATCAAAAAAGGCTTCCTTTCAGAGTTTTCTCTGCCGGAAGCCCTTGGTCGGTTGTTCTTGCCGAAAAAAGAAGCCACCGGCAAGACAGGGTAAGCCTATGGCTTACTGTCTTGTCGGTGGCCTCTCATATCTGCATAGCAAGTTTGGTTTAACCAACCGAAGTGTTCAAAGCAAGTGACCTGGAGATGGAATTACGCAGTCTGTTTCACCTCAACCATTCCGTCGTTTTGCCGTATTCAGTTTTTAGCCGATCAATAGTATCGGATTTGCCCTTCCGGGGCATAAAGGTCAATCTTGTCGTGTCGGCGTCCTTTTTGGACTCGAACCGCTACGGTTCCGCACCTTTTGCATTCATACTTGATTTTCCCCTCATCATTTCTATATCCGTAAAGCAATGCTCCGCAGTTGGAGCAATACATCGGTATAGGTGTCCAATTATCTTTTGTCACGCACATCACCTCATTAAGTTCCTTGACGCTTTCAGGGCTGATGAATGGTGGCATCCTTAGAGAACTGCTCTTTTCTTGCCTTCTACAAACCACTTTCCGTTTTCTTCATCGAAAAGGAAAGTTTCCGTACCGCATATCATTACCGTATAACGAAGCCCTGTTCCACCGACCTTGGTCGATGCCGCACGACAGCAGTGCCTTACACGGTCGATCTCGTAGACCTCACCATCTTCAAATTTGATTTTTCGGGGTCGAGCCGTTCCATCCGTCTTATGGGTAACATCGACTTCCACATATACCTTGCGCCGTTCTTCTTCCATCCTTACACCTCATAATTCTTCATACTGGCAACCAGCCTACCAAAATGGCGATAGCCATCCAATGGCTTGTCAGAAACTTTGAACTTAGGACGATCATCGCCGGAATTGTTCAGATAGCAGGAAAGGCGTCCGTCCTTGAAGTCCTTGCTGACATCGAAGATAAGAAACATTCCCTCATAAATACCGTAGTGGGTGAAATGGTTCCCTCCATCTGCACGGAAAATAATCAGATCATTGCTGCACCCCTGCAACAAACAGGACGGCATCGAAACATAGGTTTCAATCTCATCAGGCACAACAATTTCATCAATCTTGTTACTGCTTGTACTAATCATACTGACCTCCTTAACAAAGCACCCCGGTCGGCATAGTAATCTCAGGCTTTTCACTCGGCATCCGGAGATTTTGAAAAAGAATGCCGTTGCGGATGCTGTTCTTGCCGAACCGCTGGCGAATGGTTTCAATGCACTGGTCGAGCCTTTCTGCTTTCTCAATCTTTTCGATGTTCATAAACAAATCGACTTGTCGGGGCGTGTCCTGTGGCACCAAGTTGATTGCCTGAATCGTGACTGAGCGAATCGGGTTCCTCCAGTCGTATCTTTTTTCAAAGAGGGCAAAAGCCGCTTTTGCGATCAGCATTGGGGATTGTGTAGGCATATCCAAAGCCGTTTGCCATTGCTTTGAAAAAAGTGTGTTGTCCCGTATGTGAATGGCGACTCCATCCGCACACTTTTTGTGGACACGGAGTTTATGTCCGATGTCCTGCGTCAATTCGAGAAAGACGGGCCACACCTGCTCGTCGTTCTCCAAATCTTCGATGGTAGTAATTCCGTGTCCCACGCTCTTAACCGGAGAAACAAAGTCGGCGTTCATAACACGGGATCGGTCATTACCGTTTGCATACTGCCAAAGGGCAATTCCGTTTTTACCGAGCCGTCGGTTCAGAAAGTCAGGATCGGTCTTAGCCAAATCGCCAATGGTTCTAATGCAATAGCTATCTAATACACGCTGCGTTGCCCGTCCCACACCGAGCAAATCCGCTGCGGGGAGTCCCCATATTTTTTCTCGGAAAGTGTCTTTCGGTATGACCGTCACAGCATCCGGCTTTTTCATATCCGAACCGAGCTTGGCAAATATCTTATTGAAAGACACACCGACTGAGATGGTCAACCCCAGCTCAAACTTGATAGTTTCTCTTATGGCATTTGCCACCTTTTCAGGGGAACCAAAGGTGTAGTCTGTTCCGCTGATGTCAAGCCAGCACTCATCCATTCCATACGGCTCAACTTGATCTGTATAGCGCTGGTAGACATTTCTTGCAAGTTTAGAGTATTTGATGTACTCCTCAAAGTGTGGAGGCACTACAACAAGGTTTCTGCACTTCTGCTTCGCTTGCCATACAGCATCGCCGGTTTTTATCCCAAAGGCTTTTGCGGCGTAGTTTTTGGCGAGAACAATACCGTGTCGTTCTTCCACCGAACCACAGACTGCGACAGGATACTTCTTCAAAGCCGGGTCGAGCATACATTCAACCGACGCATAAAAGTTGTTCATATCGCAATGCAGTATTGATCTGCTCAACTAAATCACCTTATTTCTTGGAAATTCTGCGAAACCTCTTGACAAACCAAAGTGTCGTGTTGTATCATATGAACACGACAGAAGTGTCGTTGTTGTGATTCAGATTATAGCACGACACCAATGTCGTGTCAATAAGAAGTGACGAAAAAAGTGTCGTGTTGCTAAAAATAGAAATCTTATGGAGGGAATTGATAATGAAGTTCAGCGACAGATTAAAAGGGCTGAGAGAAAAAAATGATATGACGCAGGAGCAGCTTGCAAAGGTTTCCGGTGTTTCCCCCCGTACCATACAGAGATACGAATGCGGAACCTCTCGTCCTCGCTTGGATGCAGCGGAGAAGCTGGCAAAGGCACTTAATATTTCCGTGGATCAGCTTCTCGGTACGGATGGTATGCTCGTTGCTCAGGCTGCGGAGCAGTATGGCGCACGAGGTGCCAAACAAGCGCAACAGCTCACAGATGAAGTAACCGGTTTGTTTACCGGCGGTGAGTTGGCACAGGATGATATGGATGTTATGATGCAAGCCATTATGGATGCCTATTGGCTTGCGAAAGAGAAAAACAAAAAGTACACCCCTAAGAAGTACCGTTCTAAGGGCAAGCAGGATTGAGTCCCATTTATGGGACACATTGTGTGTTAGAATGGAAACAGGAACAAACCGAAAAGGGGTGAAGCCGATGTATGTAAGCACTTCGGAAATCGTACAAAAAGCAAACTCCATCGTTGCTCAATGCGGAACCCGTGATCCTCTCAGAATAGCAAAGGACTTAGGAATCGAGGTAATGTATTATCCGTTCAATGAACAGCGTGGAGCATATAAAGTCTTGATGCGTAATCGCTTCATCTTTGTCAAAAATGATCTGCATCCGGTTATGGAGAACATCGTGCTACTTCACGAATTAGGGCACGATGCTTTACATCGGGAGGAAGCCACGAAAGTTGGGGGCTTCAAAGAGTTTGAGATCTTCAATATGCGTGACAACCGTATGGAGTACGAAGCCAATCTCTTTGCCGCACAGATTTCCCTATCAGATGAGGACTTCCTTGAACTTGCGGAAAGAGGATACGACACACAGCAGATCGCACGGACATTGAATTCAGATATTAACCTTGTCGCTCTAAAAGCCGATACGCTGATTTCTCAAGGCTACCGTTTGCGCCAACAGGAGCATTGTAACGATTTTCTACGATACGACAAATAACTAAGATGCCACCCTTTCGGATGGCATCTTTTTTATCACCTTTAATCAGCGCAAGCCGGTTTCGTTTTTTTAGCTCAAACCTGAAAGAGAGCGCATCACCAAGTCGATGTCTTTGTTTTCAAGTTCCTGAATGATGTGCAGATAGGTTTTTTGCGTAGTGGTCATACTCGAATGTCCAAGACGCCGGGCAACGCTTGCGATGGAAACGCCCGTAAACAACAGTAAAGAGGCGTGTGTATGCCGCAGTCCGTGGACAGAGATGACAGGGATGTTACAGGCTTTGCAATGCCTGCCGAGAATGTCGTTCACCGTCGAATTATAGACAGTGGAGTTGACAAAGATGGGCTTATCTTCGGGAAGGTGCTTTACCAATTCAGAAAATTGAATGACAGTTTGCCAGTCAATTTGAATTTTCCGCACAGACGACTTGTTCTTCGTAGGCTGGAAGCCGCCCTTTCCCTTGTAGTCCCAAGTCTTGCTTATGGACAGTGTTTGATGGGCAAAGTCGAAGTCTTTCGGGGTAAGAGCCAGTGCTTCAGAAAAGCGCATCCCCGTCTTTGCTACCAACAGGATAAAGTAGTCCCAATTCACCTTATCCTTTAGGTCAAGCGAGATCAGCAGCGTGTGTAGCTCAAATTGATTGAGATACTTGATTTTCTTAGCAACCGGTGGCTTTCCCTTGATGATTGCCTTGCGAGTAGGATCTCTTTCAATCAAGCCCTCATCAACAGCATCAAGAATAGCTCCCTTGAGCTGGTGGTGAAAATCCATCGTGGTTTGGCGCTCGTGGAACTCAGCATAGTCGTTCAACAGCTGCTGATAAGCGATCCGGTTCATATCACATACTCTCAGGTTCGGGACGAGCTTAACGAGCCATTTCTGCGTCATCAGGTACTTGTCCATCGTCACCTTTCTGATTGCGCCCTTCTTATACACCGTAATCCATTTTGCATAATATTCACAGAACAAGTCTGTTCGTTTTGTTTCTGTTAGCATCAGAAGTCCTCCATTTCATTAAAAATGGCTTACGCTGATGAAGGGTGATAAGGTTGTCGAGCTGACGAATAAACGCCCCGATTTGCTTTTGCTCTACAATATCTTTAGGTACAGAAAGGTCTATATCAAAGAAATCCTCGGCAGAAATATTGAGAAGCCCGTGATTCCTTGCACCCTCGGCAGCTCTCTCAGCAACACCTTTGTGCCACCTATCTGTATCGAAGAAAACGGTCAGATAATCCGAATCAATCTGCTGCTCTTTCTTGGGAGCAAAAACGATGTAAAGCGTTGATAGCACGCCTTTTTCGTACAGATCAAGTCTTTTGACCGCACCAAATGGATAGCCATCAGAGGTGCTTTTGTTGTAGGCAAATTCGCCGTTCAGCACTAAGTAATAGTTGCTCACATCTCGGCTTGCAACACGGTTATTAAAGTATGTGATTTGGTCAACCAAACCATATTGTGCTGAGATTGTTAATGGTAGCGTAGATTCGTTGTTTGTATTCTTGCGAACTACTCTATCAACGAGTTCACCCAACTTACGCTGTTCCCAAGAAGAAGTATTTCGCTTTTTATTTGCGGTCAGGATACGCCTGCCCGCCCTTGCGGTAAAAGAAATGCACTCACGCTGATGAAGGGTGATAAGGTTGTCGAGCTGGTCTAAATAAGCACCGATCTTCCGTTGTTCCTCGACTGAAGGTACAGTTATTTCAATTTTCAGAAAATCGGACTCGTGTATTCTCCATTGTCCATAGATGACACCCTGACGCCATTTGACCATAGCATTTATAAAGTCTTTTCTGACCAATCTTCTTCCTAAAAAATCAGAGTCAGCAATGCCAGTAGGCTCAAAAATGCTATATACCGGTGAAATGCAGGCTTTTCCGTACTTATTCAGACCTATTGAGCCGGTTTCAAGGTTGTTGGAGCTATATATGAAATCGCCTTTCTCTGTTTTCTTATATAGCTTGTTTACCGTGTCCGTAACTAAGGCGCTTCGGTCATAACGCTCACCTTTAGGGGCAACACCTTCATTTGCTATGAATGCCATAAGGGGATATTCGTCGCTCATTGGTGCTTGTTGATTACGCTCTATGAGCAAATCCCCAACCTTACGCTGTTCCCAAGAAAAATCAAAAGAGCCAAGGAAACACCTTGGCTCTCTTGTTAAGACCGCATATTTTTTCATTTTTCGGCTTGCTTTAGCGGTGATGGCACTCATTACGGCACATCAACCTCAAATCCACCGGTAAGAATGAACTGCCGCAAAAGCTGATCCGTTTTCATATTGACCTTGGGCGGAATCAACTTGGTTTGTTCATATGCTTCAAAGAATGCTTTTGCTTTGGTCTTATCGACGCTCTTTTTCAGCTCGTCAAACCTGCCAAACTCATTGATAGTCGCTTCATTCAGGTTAAGCCCCATCATATTCCTGAGTTTATCCTCATCAAGACCGAAGATAGTCGCAAAACGGTGAATTTGGTCATCTTTTGCTCTAAACTGATACTCCGTGATGTAGTCACGAAGCGTTTTTCCGTCCTCGGCAATGACATCGCCTCGCTCAATGTCGTGCAGAAAGATATTTGCGTATTTCTGCTCCTCTTGCGTTAGGGCAGCAAAAGTTTTGTGAAGTTCTGCCTTTGCTTGCTCAATAGATTCCTCGGACGAACCTTCCTGTCGAATCAATTTGAGGTACTTATCGAAGCGACTGTTCATATAATCGGCATCGATAACCCCTGTGTCAATTTCAGTCAGGTATCCAACAAGATCGTATGGTATATCTATGTCTTGTGATCCAGGATCATCGGAAGAAGCAGCGGAAAGCTCTTTATAACGCTGTGCCAAAATCAAAAATGCGTTCTCATCGAACTCCATTGCAATTTCAATCGAATTTCCACTTTCCTCGTCCTTGAATGAGTAGGTGTGTTTGTCCCACCTAAATCCTTGGATTTTAGCAGCTTCAAGGTATCCGTTGAAATCTCTAAACAGCGAGGCGAACTTAGCTCTTACGGTTCCGTCCGCAGGCAACTTTTCAAAGTCAGGGATACCAGCATTCTTGAACAAATAGGCAATATCATCAAACACAGCGTTGAGCTTTCCGAGGTTGTAAGACAGTTTTTCAACGAACAGACCTATCGGTCTATCGCCGGAATAGAGCTTAACAGCTTTGCTCACATTCTGCTCCATCGTATGCGGCTTGCGATAATATCTGATGATGCCAAAAGGCTTATCGGGTCCGAAAAGTCTGTTGGTTCTGGAAAATGCCTGAATGATGTTCTCATACTCCAGTATCTTGTCCATATACAGCGTGTTGACCCACTTAGAGTCAAAGCCGGTAAGCATCTGATCCACTACAATCAGGAGGTCGAGCTGCTTCTCAGGCTCTCTTTCGACCCGCTTATATTGCTCTTTGTGGGCAAGGCGTAGAGAAAGGTCTTTTTTGAAGCGAGCGTGTGTAGCAATCGAAAAATCCTGACCAAACATCGTATTATAGTCAGTAAGGATTTCGATTAAGCCTTGCTCTTTATAGAAAGCAATCGGCTGCCCTCTGTATTCTTTGTAGTCACCATCTTCATTGCTGATATTGGGGTCAAAAAGGCAACTGATCCTAAGTTTCGGCATTGCAGCCTTCAACAGTCGATAGTAGTCTATTGCTTCGGGGATGCTGCTCGTTGCAAAGATTGCGTGGAATTTCCCGTTGTGACTCAAAGTAAGCCAGTTTTCTTGAATATCCTCAACAACCTTGCTTTGATGCTCTGCGGAAAGGTACTGAGTTTTTGGAAGATAATCTTCAATGCCCTTGACCCACTTTCCGTCATCGCCCAAGAAGCCCGCCATCTTGACGGTGGAGGAGTCCATATACTCATAGAATATTTTTGCCTTTTTGGGATCGCTGATTGCTTCTTCTTCGGTTGCTGCTTTTGCTTTTTCCAAAGCAACCACCTTGCGGACATCCTTATCACGGAAAGTCAGGACTTTATAAGGATCAAATCCAAGCACATTCTTATCCCTGATACCATCAGCAATGCTATATCTATGGAGTTCATTGCCAAAAACATCTGTTTGGGCATTGTTTTTCTTTGCATTCTCCTCAAACACCGGTGTGCCGGTAAAGCCAAAGAAGATGGCATTGGGAAATGTTTCCTTTATGATGGATAGCATATCTCCAAAAGTTGAACGATGAGCCTCGTCAACAATAAAAACAAGCCGTTTGCCGTTGATTATTTCAATGTCGCTTGCATTAAGTCCTCCGTCCTCATCTCGGATGTTGCTCATCTTCTGAATAGAGGTGACAATTAGGGTATCTGCCGTTGCGTTGCTTTTCAGCTTAGTCAAAAGGACATATGTGTTCTCTGTTGCCTGCACGGTTTCGTTCTCGTCCGCAAATGCCCGATACTCCTTGAGCGACTGCGTTCCTAACTCAATACGGTCGGTAAGGAAAATAACCTTATCAGCATCATTGGAGTTTGCAATCAACTGAGCCGACTTAAAGCTCGTCATCGTCTTGCCTGAGCCGGTGGTATGCCAAATGTAGCCGCCACGCTGCTTACCGCTATCCCACTTCGTTTTAGACACAACATCGGAAATTGCGCTGGCTGCGTAATACTGGTAGCTTCGCATTACCTTCAGAACACCGTCAGCATTGTCGGCAACAGTATAAAACCCAATGAGCTGGTGCGCCATAGGAATGGACAACAGCGAGGAGGCGATAGCTTTCCAATCGTTGATAGGCTCATTATTGAAGTCAGCCCAATGGAAATAGTAATCCGTATTGAACTTTCCGTCAGGTCCGGGATTCGCAAAATAACGAGTTTCTTCAGGGTTCATTGCAACAAACACCTGAACGAGCGAGAACAATCCGGTAAAAACGCCCTCATATGAGTATTTCTCAATCTGATTATATGCTTGACTGACGGGGACACCGCTGCGCTTCAGCTCAATATGTATAACCGGCATACCATTGATGAGCAGCATCAAATCGCCACGACGGTCATTCAGCATTTTTGACTTGCTCGGAAAGGCTGGTTGCTGTACGATCTGATACCGGCTCTGTCCAGCGGCGATTTCTCTGCGATCATATATTTTCAAGCTGATTTCAGTGCCAAAATGGAGCTTGTCGTCAGGGTTATCACGCTTGATGGACACAGTTTTTCCGTTGATAAAGCCATTGAGTTTTAACGGGGTTCTAAGTTCCGTGATCTGCTCAATAATCTGCTGCATTTCGCCATCCGTAAGAGGATAGTTATTCAAGCGGTCAATACCACGGTTGTTATCATACAGGATTCTTGCCCAATTTCGGATGAGGTCTTGCTCGGTCGGGTTCTTGATAACTTCTTTTTCCCAGCCTTTATCCGCCAAGACTTTAATCAGGGCTTCCTCAAAGTCCGCTTCTTTTTGGAATGTCATTCGATTTCCTCCTTCCTGCGATATTGATGTCACACGAACATCTTTTCAAGCATAGATTTCTTGATATTTTGGAGCTTTTCCAACTCACGCTGATGAAGGGTGATAAGGTTGTCGATGTTGCGAAATATTGTGCCAATCTTTTGTGCCTCGTTCTCATCCGATGGTGCAGTTACTTCAATCTTAGCCAAATCATTCGCATTTATTGCTGGATAACTTGTTCCGGTGCAGTTATCTAAAACAACCTTTACAAAGCGGTCGCTCTGAACAAGGCTGAGCAGAAAATATCCGTCAACATACGGACGCATTTGTGCGTATCCAGTCGAGAAAACATAGTTATTATCGGGCTTTTCAAATAGATAATTGTTTTTTTGATATGGACGCACAGTCTGATAGAATAGATCCCCCGTGTGAGCAAGTCGCTGTGCTCTTGACGGAGCAGATAACTTTGCCTCAGTCCTATGCGACAACATCTCTGTGCCCACAACCGATTCCAAATCGACATATTCAAATGTTTGAGGCAGCTCATCTTTAGGATTGAATAACGCAAGTTCTCCGAGCTTACGCTGTTCCCAAGGGTCAGTAAATCCCTTAAAGCGAATTTCGGGGTAACTGCTGCCATTTTGCGGGAACATCTTTTCGAGCATCGACTTTTTCACATTCGTCAACTTTTCAAACTTACGCTGATGAAGGGTGATAAGGTGGTCGAGCTGCTGAAAGAAACCTCCAATAGTCTGTTGTTCTCGCATCGTTGGCGGCATCATCAGCTCCATTACAGCCATTTGCTTTCCCGAAACCTCGACGAAAGTTGATCCTGCCCCAACAAGCTCTCCATATCGTTTTAATTCTTCGGTTCGAGAAAAAATGAAGTAAGAGTCAAGCTCTCCACGATGTGGGACAATGGACTGAAATCCCTGATTAGTACAGCCTTTTCGGGTTAAAATAGCTGTTTTCCCGATCCCTGCACGAGATGTAAACAGGACTGTACCGGGAGGAAGCATTTTGGCTGAACTATTCTCATAACCCAAGCCGGTTATCTTTTTCTGACTCGAATTTGCATAGATTTGATCCGCAATTTCAGCAGGTGCATACCAATTAATATCACCGTCCCAATAGCTCTGATTTCCTGTACTTGGGGTTCCACCACCCACAATGTCAGCAATATCTCCCAACTTACGCTGTTCCCAAGCGTCTGAGAATCCTTTGAAGCGAATTGCGGGAGCATCTGATTTTTTCGTCATTCTGCACTACCTCCCAGCAATTTCTTCAACTCATTAAGTCCCAGCATATCATACTCATTACCCTCAAGGTCATCGATCATTCCCGAAAGCGTTGCTTCGGTTTCGCTGATCTGCTGTTCGACCTCGAAGAAAGTTGTGGCATACTTGTTCTGAAGGGCTTGAATTTTGCTCACCAAGCTGTCGATTACGGTATCAGGCAGTTTGTGAATGCTCTCAATGAGAGGAGCAATCCACTTCTTTTCGAGCAAATCCAAAGCCTGCTCATCGCTCAGACTTTCAATCGTATCCTTTGTTTTTGCCTGCAACGCAGCACCCTTTGCCTTGATCTCCGCCTTGATTTCTTTCTCGCTCTTGACCAAAGACTCTACCTTTTCTAAGAGTGTACGAAGCGCAACGCTTTCAGGAGAACGGTCTTTCTTCAGTTCCTTAATCTTTTTGGATACTTCTTTCGGAACGAAAGCATCGCCTTCCTCGGTGAGAACATCGTTGCAGCTCTCTTTATCCTCCTCTGTCATTTCATCAAGGATAGACTCATACTCAGAAGGGATTTCCGCCAAACGGCTTTCCAAACCGTGAAGCTCGTCCGTTTCTGCGGAGAGTAAAGTCGCCTGTACCAAGTCGAACGGGATAATATGACCTACCCAGCCCTCTTGAACTTCCTGATCTTTACCGTCCTTTTTCTTGATGACAAGGTTCGGATCGACCTTCTTTGTTGCAGCAAAGCCTTCGGTTTGCAACATTTCGAGGTCGATGGAAATACCTGTCCAATCGTCGTCAAGAAGCTGGAACGCCGCATATTTGTCGATAAGTGGAATTTCTTTCAATCGCTCGAAAATATCAGCACTCAGCACGGTTTCAGCCTTAGAGATTTCGATGCTTCCCATCCGGTCGATAAGTTCTTCTTTCAGGAATGCCGGGAAAGTGGAAAAGGCGGCGTTAAAAGCTTTCTCAAACCCGACCACATCAGGGTGGCTCTTGATGGCACTCTTAATATCAGGGGTAGACACATTCACATAAGGAATGCCACTCTCAGTAAATAACGCCTTTTTCAGCGCAGGGAACGCCGTCCAGAATTCGCTCATCTCGTCAATTTCTGCTGTCGGGATACCGCCAAACATAGACGCATAGACATCCCAATGCTCGGCAGCTTCAGAGGAATCAACATAGCGAGGAATGTTCAAGTTATAATCATTGCTGCGAATTTCTTCACGACTGACGACTCGTGAAAACTTCGGTATGTTTTCACGCTTAATAAAGGTATCTGCTATGCGTTTAATGTCAGACGCACGGAGCTTGTTATTTTTACCCTCTTTGATAAAGCCCTTGGATGCATCGATGATAAGGACATCGGTATTCTCACGCTTTTGGCGCAGCACCATAATGATGGTGGGAATTCCTGTCCCGAAGAAGATATTTGCAGGCAGCCCGATAATGGCGTCGATATGGTTATTCTCAATCAGGTTCTTTCTGATTTCACCTTCCTCACCGCCACGGAACAGTACGCCGTGGGGAAGAACGATTGTCATAATGCCGTCCGGCTTGATATGGAACAGATCGTGCAAGAGGAAAGCATAGTCGGCTTTTCCTTTGGGAGCAAGTCCAAAACGAGCATAACGAGGATCTCCCTCTTTGTTGGACGGGTCCCAAGCCTGCGAATACGGCGGATTGGACACGACCGCATCCACATAGAGAGGATTATAGGTATTCACCGGATCATTTTCGTCAAAGTACGGCCAATCCTCCTCAAGAGTATCGCCGTTACGAGTGACGATATTATCAGGTTTGATGCCACGCATAACCAAATTCATCCGGGTCAGGTTGTAGGTGTTCTCCTTCAATTCCTGAGCGAAGTATTTGATGTTGTTGTCATCGGTCATATATTTGGCAACGCTCTGACCGATATTGATAAGCAACGATCCCGAACCGCTTGTCGGGTCGTAAATTTTGATTTCGCTTTTGCCCTTCAAGTGGCTTGCAACGATTTCAGACATCAGCAGAGATACCTCGTGCGGGGTGTAGAACTCACCTGCTTTCTTTCCAGCATTTGCTGCAAAGTTACTGATAAGATATTCGTAGATAAAGCCGAGAACATCGTAGTCCTGCTTGCCGTCCATAGGAATATCCTTTATCAGCGTCAGAAGCCCGCTGATTGCTTTTGTTTGTGAACCGGAGCTATCGCCAAGTTTGGAAAGACCCGTTTGCAAAGTGTCAAATACTTTATCAAACACCTTTTTGTGCGTGTTGGAAATCAACCGGCTGAACGCAGAGAGCGCATCACGGACATTTGAAACATCAAAGTCCTTACCCATAGAGAGCCAAGTAGAAAAGAGGTCTTTATAGGCAATAAAGTAGCCAATATTCTCTTGAACCCACTTAACCGTTTCATCATCTTCTTCTGATACGGTTTTCAGAAGTTCGTCGTCATAGTCATTTTCCTTCAAGAATTTGACTTCTTTATCAGATAGATACTTGTAAAAGATAAAGCCAAGTATGTAATCCTTATATTCATTCGCTTCGATTTTGGAGCGCATTTGATTTGCGGAAGCCCATATTTTCTGAGCGAGCTGTTGCTTATTCATCCTGTGAACCCATCCTTTTTCATTTTCTAAGGGAGATATACTACTCCACTGTTATGATACAACAATTAGTGTCCCATAAAACGGACTCACTTCTCGTCGGGAACAAACTCCATAATGTCATCGGTCGTGCAATTCAAAGCTGAGCAGATTTTCCCCAACACTTCAGTGCTTACATTTTCATCACGACTGAGCTTATTGATTGCGTATTTAGTGAGTCCAGCAGCTTCCTGCAAATCTCTTTTCTTCATATCTCGATCAAGCAGAATGTGCCAAAGTTTTTTATAGCTTACAGCCATCGTATCATTCCTTTCTCTCAACCTGCGAGTAAGTGCTAAAACACAATTTATATTATAGCACATAATCCCGAATTATCAACCATAAATCCCGATATTTCAGACTTAGTTCCTGATTTTCATACCTACTCAAACTCTCCTGCAACCGAATAGCTTGGGAACAGCGTAAGTTCTCAGATGTTGTGGCAACTCGCCGTGGGCTAACATACAAACCCTCTGATATTCGGAAAAATGGGGTTCGTGTTCTGCGCTCATCAAATATAGCCGAGGATAGTTTTGTATTAAGCGATGAAGATGTTTTTGTTGTGCGTGAAGCTGTCAATATTGACTGTGTAAGAGCAAACGACATTCTCATTACCGCAGCCAATGGGTCGTCAAGACTTGTTGGAAAACACACGATTATCAGCGGAATCCCTGAAGAATCCGCTGTTCACGGTGGATTTATGCTTCTTGGCACAACGAAAGAACCGCACTTTGTAAACGCTTCGATGGGATCATCTTGGTACAGACGGTTTATTGAGTTGTTTGTGGCTGGCGGGAATGGTGCAATCGGTAATCTCAACAAAAACGATTTGGACAATCAAGATATAGCGATTCCATCAGAAAAAGAACAAAAGAAAATAGGTTCTTTCTTTCGCCAGCTTGACAACCTTATCACCCTTCATCAACGACAGCCTTTTTTGCATTCAACCCCAGAAATTTCTCTGACTGTCCAACTGATCCATCCTTTTTATACATCCTCTTGGGAACAGCGTAAGCTTGGTGAAATAGGCTCGGTTTCAATGTGCCGCCGCATTTTCAAGGAACAGACATCAGAAACTGGAGATATACCTTTTTATAAAATTGGAACATTTGGCGCTGATCCTGATGCGTTTATTTCCAGAGAGCTTTTTGAAGAATACAAATCAAAATATCCTTATCCCCAAAAGGGAGATATTTTGATTTCAGCGTCGGGCAGTATCGGCAGAGCCGTTGAATTTGCCGGGAATAATGAGTATTTTCAGGATTCAAATATCGTGTGGCTTAACCACGATGAAAGGCTCTCAAATCCATTTTTAAAGTGTTTTTACTCAGTAGTAAAGTGGGCTGGTATTGAGGGTAGCACCATAAAAAGGCTTTATAACGATAACATACTAAACACTGTTATTTGTATGCCATCTGTTCCTGAGCAAAAGCGCATAGGGCTATTCTTTGAAAACCTCGACAACCTTATCACCCTTCATCAGCGTAAAGGAAAAGCAGCCGTCACCGGCTGCTCCAATGATGCAAATAACTCAAAAGGTGTTTATTGTAAAGCACGGGATTTCGGATACAAATGTTGCAAAAAAGTCGAATCCCCATAGATTCGATGCCTAATTGCGGTGTTCATCTTCTGTGTATAGGTTTATGATTGTTTTTCCGTGCGCTTTTGCATAGTCAAAGGCAAGCCCGGTGCCGCTTTTGGGCTGATAGCTTGTTATTGCTTTTTTCGACTCTTTTCGACTCGCCGGAAGGTATTCGTTATTATAGTAAAAGACGCAAAAGTCACTTGCCCGAATCATAGCTTGATTGCGTTCCACATAAGCAGATTTCCCGGCAGCAGCAACTCCGTCAGGGCAAATACTGTCCTCGTATCCATCTAATAGGAACTGCATCGTATAAGCGTCTGCATCAGGATAATCCGTCCGATAGTGTATTCTGCGAATTTGGGGGTAAACTTCTCTTAGTTCTGAAACCACCTTGTAGCAGAGGGTATTAAATTCGGAATGATCTCCAAACAGAAAGGTTGCTACGCCCTGCTCAAGCAGATAGCAAATATTGTCCCGCAATCGACTTGCAAGCTCCTTCTTATGCTTAATTTTCCTATGCCCGATAAAACAACAGGTCATACAAACACCACCAAGAATAACAGTAGAGCAAATGAGCATATCATTGTTCATCTGCACTTATTATTATATTTTTGCTCTATATATAAGTCAATAGCTTCACATCGAGAACAGAAAGCAAGCGAAGAATAACATATAATTATTATGGATTCGAGGTGGAGCAAATGAGCAGAGAAATTGACTTCAAAAATAGAGATAGATTTATTCAACTGGGAATCACAATTTCAGTTCTTCGTAAAATGCGAGGAATGTCGCAGGAGCAGCTTGCGGCAGAGGCAATGATGAGCCGTTCGCATCTTAGCGCAATCGAAGCGCCGAATATCGTCAGACCCTTTTCCGTAGAGGTTCTATTTAACATCGCTGACGCACTGAAGGTTGAACCGGGTGATTTGCTGAATACCTCAATTATCCCGGATCAAATTCTAAACAAAAAAGAAAAATAGGTGGCTATGGGACAATAAAGCCCATAGCCACCTATTTTAATATTGCGGTACCCCATATCCGAGGATTTCGTAGTGACCTACGCTGTACTGGTTTACCCGACAGCTATCACCGGAGTTTCCCTCAACGGTATAAACGATACCGTTTTCGACTTTTTGAACAATACCGGTGTGGTCGGATTGTCCGTCCTGCGGACCCGATGAACCCTTGTTATCCCAATCAAAGAAAATAATCATTCCGGGGACAGGCTCGGCAGAACCGTCGATCCACTGTCCTCGATCTTTGAACCACTGGACGCCGTTCACGCAACCCGCATATTTCGGCACAACCCCGGTGTCGATATAGCCGCACTGATCGGCGCACCAGCTTACAAAACAAGCACACCATTCCACACGGCTTCCGAAGCCGTACCAAGACCAGTACGGTTCGCCGCCTACATTGCCCACCTGCGAAAGCGCCACGGTGACGATCTGACCGTCACTGTATCGGATACCGTAAAGCACCGCCGCCCAAATGGAATTGTTCTCATCCTTGAGTAGCTCGGCAAGGTATTCCCGCTGTTCTGCGTCAAAGCCGTATAGGTCAGCCATCTCATCCACCGTCAAATGAGAAACGGTAATATAAAGCGTTGTTTTTGTGACTGTCGTTTCCGTCTGAACGATGTTGCCGTTTCCGTCGTCCGTTTCGCTTATTTCCGTTTCCGAGTGGCTTTCACTGCGGGAGGATATGGAGTTCATCTCCCAAAAAATGTCCGAGAGAATCTGCTTCTTGCTCTCGTCCATCGTGGCGACCTCCTGCGGATTATCCTTGTCGGTATTCGTCTTGACTGCATAGACCGCAAGCACATCCTTCCACACGGCTCGACCGCCGCTGATCTCCATATTATCATAGGCTACCGAGTTTTTCTCCGCTTCCATCTTGGCATTGTAATCAGCGTTGATTTCCTGCACGGCAGTCTGCATCGACATTCCCGTGCCGGAATCCTCGCCGGAAAAGAATATCCCGAAAACCGAGCCGCAGATCAGAGCAATCAGGCAAATCACGACAATGACCGCAACGGCAACCCAGCTGCCTGCGGCGATAGCAGCGACCAGTGCTTTTGTCGCCGCTATGATCGCTTTGACTGCGGCAATCGTTGCTTTTACGGCAGCTTTTACACCGGCAACTGTTGCCTTGGCTGCGGCTTTGGCGGCTTGTGCAGCTTTTTGCGATGCTTTCACCGTAGCCTGTGCGGTTTTCTGCGCCGTCTTTGCCGCCTGCTGTGTGGTCTTGATTGCCGTTTTCGTGGTTTTGACCGACCTCTGTGCGGCTTTGGCTGCACCTTTCCCGGCAGTCTTGATGGTTTTCTTACCGGCAGAACCGGCAGACTGTTTGATCGTCTTTTCCGTTTGCTCGACCGCCTTGATGGTCTTATTCCCGGAGATGCGGACAGTCTGCCTTTTCATTGACTCAGCCGCCCGCTTTTCCCGGAACCTCTGAACACCGTCCTTTGCTTTGGACACATTCCGTTTCGTTTCTTCCAGTCCCTTGCGCCCCTGCTTATCAAACTGGTGCGCCGCTTCGTGCGTGATACGGTCAACGCCGCCTTCCACTCGGTCGGAGGCGTACTCCTCAGCATTATGCTCATCCGGGTGCGTTGTGTGTTCTGCCTTTTCCTTCGTCTGCACATAGGCGGAGCGCATACGGTCTGCGGCGATTGCCGCTTTGTCGATCTTCTTGATTGTGCCTTTCACGACATCTCTCGTTTTAATATCAGCCATTGAACCCTCCTTTCCGGGGCGTACCCAAACGCCCCTAAATTAAAAACGAGGGGTAAAGGTATAAACACCTTACCCCTCAAAGTGCGGGAGCTGAAAAGTCTTGATATTGCTGGCTTTTTCAGCGCCTATTTTTCGACTCTGCCCGTTTTCTTCTTGCGTACTCTGCCTGCTGAGCTTTGTAAGCTCTTTGAGCGCACTTCTCGCAATATTTCTTTCGGTTGCCCTTCTTGATGATCGGCGCACCGCAGGACACGCACTTTTCAAAGCGTGTGCCGAGAATATCCGCTTCCAGCAAAGGCTCTGCCGGCAATACAGCTTTGCGGAAATACTTGCAGAGAAGTGAGTATGAGATGCTCTGCACACAGGCGCAGGGTTCTCCGTCATCCAGCGCAAGGCAGTTGCCGTTGTCATAATTGGCACAAAGGCGCTTAATTAGGGCGTTCGCCCTCTGCCGTTGCTTCGGCGTGAGTCTTGGCAGCATCCGCACCACCGTCCTCCGTTATGCGCTTCGCCACGACCACAAGACGGCTGTTGTTGCGGCTGTACTCACAGGTAGACAGCGTAATGAGCTTATCGCCGTATTCGGCGGTCACGCCGGTATCATAGAAAGACAGCTCCTTACACTTGGCAATAAAGTCGTCAAACTCATTGGTGCTCTCTGCGTCTATAAAGCGATAAAACTTGAATGCTTCGGGACTGTCGGTGTAGACCACCGTGCGGAATACGGCAACGATCTCATACTCCTGCTTATCCGTCAGTGTGTTGAAGGTAATCATCCGATGCTCGCTCCAAAAGTCTTTGCTCTTGAACTTTTCAAGGTAGGCAAACATCGAACCGTTGGACATATGGTGTCCATAGATAACAAGATTGTCGGACGGCTCCTGCACATCGCAATCCTCCTGCACATAGGGACAGCCATAGTCGGAATATGCCTTGTCAAAGCCGTGCTTCAGGTAGAAGTTCGGCTCATTCACCGACTGCATTACGGGATAATTGATGTTAGTATCTGCAATGCTGATCCAGCCCACCAAATCGCCGTTCTGGTGATAAAGCTCTGCAAGCTCCGGCAGAAGCATCTTTTCCTCGGAATATGGAATCTGCTCCGCCGGTTCCGTTGCAGCATCCGTCTGTGCCGTAGCATTCACAAGGTTAGCCAGCTCGCCATAAAGCTCGGCTTGCTTATTCGCCTCCTTGTAGTGATTGATAATAAAAAAGGTGCTCGTGCCGAGGACGGCTACAAACACCGCAATAAGAATCATACAGATTTTCTTTTTCATTGAATTTCCTTTCTTGACGCCAAAGGCGAGGGTTAAGCACCCTCGCCTGGTTTGGTGGTCATCAGCTTATAGAGTTTCGTGTTCTTGGGGAATTTATTGGCAAACGGTACAAGGCTGGAACCGACCTTGATTAGTCCGTGACCGGCATCCACATTGGTGATATAGGAAAGCTGGGTGTCCGAAATGTTCAGCAGCTTCGCAAGCTCCAATCTGTCCGTAGATGCCTGATTGAGCATAACAATGAACTCGGAGTTTGCCAGCATCGTTCTTGCCGTGTGGGACTGAAGCAGGTCGTCCACATTCTGCGTGATGCCCGTGGCATAAGCGCCGTACTTTCGTACACGCTTCCAAAGGGTGAACAGGAAGTTTGCACTGTACTCGTGCTGGAACAGAAGGTAGATTTCATCGATGAAGATGAAGGTGTTCTTGCCCTTAGCTCGGTTCTGCGTAATACGGTTCAGGATAGAGTCGAGGACGACCAGCATACCGATGGGCATAAGCTGCTTGCCGAGGTCAAGGATGTCATAGCAGATCAGGCGGTTATCCGTGTCCACATTGGTTTTCTTGGCAAAGGTGTTCAGAGAACCGTTGGTAAACAGCTCGATGGCAAGAGCAATCTCCTGCGCTTCGGGTTCAGATTGCTTCAAAAGCTCTGCTCTGAAATCCTGCAAGGTCGGCACTTCGCCGGTATAGTTGTTCTGCTGATAGGTGCGGTAGACGCTTGCCGTACAGCGGTCAATGATGGACTTCTGCACTGCACCGAGGTTGTTGCCACCGATAAGCTGTTCGCACAGGGACATAATGAACTCGGATTTCAGAATGACGGGGTTTGCGCCATCGCCGTACTCCCGGTTCATATCCATCGCATTGATGTGGGTGGGAGAAGTGGCAGAGATGTTGATGATCTCGCCGCCCAGCGCCCGCACAAGGGGCGAATACTCTCGCTCAGGGTCAATGATGATAATGTCTGCGTTGCCGGCAAGCACCTGATTGATGATCTCGCCCTTGGCGGTAAAGGACTTACCACCGCCCGAAACGCCGAGAATAAACTCGTTGCCATTCAAGAGTTGCCGACGGTCTGCGATAATCATATTCTTGGAGATGACATTCTGACCGTAGTAAACGCCGTTGGTATGGCAAATGTCCTGCACCCGGAATGGAATAAAGACCGCAAGGCTCTCCGTTGTCAGTGTGCGGAACGATTCGATCTTGCGAACACCGAAGGGCATCGCCGTATTCAGTCCGTCAAGCTGCTGGAACTTGAGAACACCGAACTGGCACAGGTGTTTTCTTGCCGTAGTGAGCAGAGCTTCGGTGTCATTGTCAAGCTGCTCCTTGGTGTCCGCCGTGTGAACCATCGTCAGAACGGCAAACATCATTCGCTGGTCACGGGTCGTCAGGTCGTCAAGGAACTCCTTCATTTCCTTGCGCTGTTGTTCAATGTCGTAGGGAAGCTGTGCGGAGAAGTTGTTGTTGGCATTCTGCCTACGCTGCCAGTTGGTCGCATTGGTTTCAACGCCGAGCAAACGGCTTTCGGCTTCTCGCACGGCTTCATCCGTGGGTACGGGGATAACATCAATGGACA
>ULSV01033333.1_pt1 | contig 20643 bp, 15 predicted proteins | sample 1956991 | NCBI WGS metagenome assembly ULSV01 (sample SAMEA4835717, study PRJEB28245) | human gut metagenome | biome: gut microbiome; material: fecal sample | place: Denmark | collected 2008 | reverse complement strand
AGCAAGTTTCCGTTACTCTATCTCTGTCTTTTTCTGTTCTGTGTTTTGTACCCTGGCCTGAAGGACTGTTCCGCTTAAGCGCCCCATGGCAAGCCAGGAACTTTTGGCAATGTGCAAAATGAACAATTCCTAAGAAGGTACTCGAACATGGCCGGTACTTAGCGACCGTATTTTGGTCGGTTATGTACCGCTGCCAATGTGAGGTAGCGAGAGCGTGCCTTCGAGGAATTCGTTCATTTGCACATTCTAAAACCTCTCTGCATTTGCTTACCAGTAGCGTACAATCGCACGGATCGTAGCAAAATCAAATGGTGAGGTCTTAATACCGCCCACCGGGTAAGCTGCCTCTGTAGAGGCGTGTACAATCAGCCCGTTTCCGATGTAAAGCCCAACGTGTGAGATTGGCTGGTAATAAAATACCAGATCTCCGGGCTGGATATTGTTGATGGAAATGATTTTTGCGGTAGCATATTTGGTTGTTGTGCCATCGTAGCCGATTGCCTGCTGGTCGGCGGTACGAGGGATCTTGATGCCAAAATGGCTCATGACGGACTGCGTAAAACCGGAGCAGTCTGCACCGTTTGTCAGGCTGGTTCCGCCGTAAACATATGGATTTCCGATAAACTGAGTCGCATAAGCTGCAATTTTGGAACCGAATGTCAGATCGGAATCGGAAGCATTCTGGTCAGTCATATATCCATTTGCATCGAAAGAGTAGAATACGTTGTCAATGATCATGATCTGGCTCTTGACCATTTCACCGGTCGTCGGAAGAAAATAGAACGTTGCGACGCTGTTATTATACCATCCTGTAACCATGACTCCGTTACGGTCAAATAAATAGGTTTTGCCGTTCAGGGTAACAATACCGGTTGCTTTGCTTCCGTCGGAAGTAAAATAGTAAGTCTTATCATCAATCTGCAGTTTCTGGCTGGTGACTCTTGCACCAGTTTCTCCTACATAATAATTGCCTACCCACTGGTTGGTGAGGACAATGCCGTTCTCATCTGTATAATAATATCTGCCGCTTGCAGAAACGACCCACTGGTTTTTTGCTTTCTGGTAATTGGAATCCAGGAAGTAGGTTTTGCCTTTCTGTGTCCAGATTCCGGTAGAACGTGTCTTTCTGGTACGGTTTCCCTTTTTGTTTATATAGTAAGCACCTACCCAGCAGCTTTTTGCCATCTGACCGTTTGATTTCAGGTAGCGTTTGCCAATCCAGGTATCGGTGACCATTTTACCGTTTGCATCAAAGTAATAATATTTGCTGCCAACCAGTACCCAGCCGGTCATCATCTTTCCGGTTGTCGGATGGAAATAGTAAGTGTCGGCACCGATCTGAGCGAAACCATAAGTACGTTCACCGGCGGCATTTACATAATACTTTTTGCTGATGATCCTGTTGGTGTACATACGGCCTTTTTTACCGAAGTAATAATATTTGCCTTTGATCTTTTTCCACTTTCTCGGTGCAGAACCGTCTGTTTTAAAGAAGTATGTATAGTTGCCGATCTTGTTCCAGCCTTTCAGCATCAGGCCGGTTTCAGCATCAAAGTAATAATATTTGCCGTTGTATTTGAGCCAGCCACTGTAACGTTCTCCAGTTTCGGTATTAAGATAATAAGTTTTGTCACGGATACGCAGCCAGCCTTTTGCAAGTTTACCTTTGTAGTTGTAGTAATAATACTTACCATCATTCTCTACCCAGGTATTTTTGTTTTCCGTCACGCCGGGAATCAGGATGTCAGAACCGTCTGCCGAAGAAGGATCCCGGACAATGTTTCCGTTTGCATCAATCGTGTAACTTTGATCCCCGGAGGTAATCACAGTGCTTGCAGCCATGGAGCCGTCAGCAGAAAGATAATATCCATCTACCCAGCGATTGGCGAGCAGCCTGCCTTTTATATCAAAATAGTACCATTTTTTATCGATCAATTTCCAGCCGGTTACGGCGTATTTGTTTTTTTCAAAATAGTAAGTATACTTACCGATCTGCTTCCAGCCAACAGCGTAGCCCGGTGCAGCCTTGATGGTATACCAGCGGCCGTTTGCATCTGCCCTCCACTTTGCTTCCGCTTTCATAGAAGGACTGACTGTGCCAAGTGCTGCTGCTAAAAGCATGGTAACGATAATCTGCTTTTTCATAAATTGCTCCTTTTAAAAATCATGAAGATCAAGATTTTGAAATCATGTTAAATATATTACAAAATTATTACATAAGAATTTTACAAGATTTAGCTTAGAAAGTCAAGAGAAAACACATATTCTGACAGGTAAATGTCAGCAGACCTGACCAGGATCACATTCCGGGTCTTAAGTGTGTTCTGCCTGAATAAAGATTTTACGTCTGAAATATGAGAGAACTGTGAGAGAAAAAAGACAGAACCCAGGGGACAAAAAATTGTCCGCCAGGTTCGGGAAATCCACTTGTTAAGCCTTCTTGCTCTGCATTCTTTTGATGACCTTCAGTCGGGTGAATTCTTCACGCTCTTTTTCTTCCAGTGCATTCTGAATGTCTTTTGTAAGAACGGTATAACGTGGGATGGTAATATTTTTCAGAGCGTTGGCACGCTTCTGGGTTTTTTTGATATTGTTTGCCAGCCGGTAAGCTGAATTTTCGATCATGGAAAGCTTGATGGAAAGCTGCTTTACTTTTTCAAATGAGGCTTTTGCCTGGTCCAGTGCAATGTTTGTACTGTAGTAAGCGTAAGTCGGGAAAGCAGGTCTGGTATCAGCTTCTACCAGGGGGATCTCCGTACCCATGATACTTCTTGTACGGATGCGGATCGAATCCTCAACCGGTACGGAGTAGGAGATTTCTTCCACAAGGCTGATACCCAGTTTGATGTTTGCCATCTGCAGTGCAGCATATGCCATGCGGAAGGTAGAATCAATTTCTTTCTGAATGGATTCGGCCTGCTGGATGAGTCCCATAAGTTCCCTGATCAGAATATTTCTTTTTTTGTCCATCAGCACATAGCCCTGTTTGGCAAGTGCGAGGGAGTTTTTTGCCAGAATTAAATTGCCCTTCGTAGGGAAGGTATTCGGATCCATAGGCTCACCTCTATTCGTTATAATATTTATCCAGGATCTTCGTATCGATACGGTCAAGTTCTTCTCTTGGCAGCATACGCAGAAGTTTCCAGCCAAGATCAAGAGTCTCAACGATAGAACGGTTCTCGTCCTCGCCCTGTCCGACAAAGGTATGCTCGAATGCCTGTCCGAATTTCAGATAGGTTTTATCCAGAGGAGAAAGTTCGTCCTCACCGATAACGGATGCCAGGGCTCTTGCATCTCCAACTTTTGCGTAGCAGGAGAATAACTGGTTTGCAACATCCTGATGATCTTCTCTTGTGTAACCTGCACCGATACCGTCCTTCATCAGACGGGACAGAGAAGGCAGTACGTTGATCGGCGGGTAGATTGCCTGTCCGTGCAGCTGACGATCCAGTACGATCTGACCTTCGGTGATGTAACCGGTCAGGTCAGGGATCGGGTGTGTAATATCATCATTCGGCATAGTCAGGATCGGGATCTGTGTTACAGAACCTTCGACGCCTTCTACGATACCGGCACGTTCGTAGATTGTAGCCAGTTCACTGTAGAGGTATCCAGGATAACCTTTACGAGAAGGAATCTCACCTTTTGAGGAAGAAACCTCACGCATGGCCTCTGCAAAGGATGTCATATCGGTTAAGATAACCAGGATGTGCATGCCTTTTTCAAATGCCAGATACTCTGCTGCGGTGAGGGCAACCTTCGGTGTGATCAGACGCTCTACAACCGGGTCGTTTGCCAGGTTCAGGTACATAACTACGTGGTCAGAAACACCGCTTTCTTCGAAAGTCTTGCGGAAGAATTCTGCTACGTCATATTTAACACCCATAGCTGCGAAAACGATCGCAAATTTCTCATCGGAATTATCACCCAGAGAAGCCTGTTTTACGATCTGAGCTGCCAGACGGTCATGTGGCAGACCGTTTCCGGAGAAGATCGGAAGCTTCTGTCCGCGAATCAGAGTGGTCAGACCATCGATTGCGGAAATACCGGTACGAATGTAGTTACGCGGATATTCACGGGTAACCGGGTTCAGCGGCAGACCGTTTACATTGATGTGTGCTTCCGGATAGATATCACCCAGACCATCGATCGGCTGTCCGATACCATTGAAGGTACGGCCGAGGATGTCCAGTGATACGGCAAGCTCCATCGGATGTCCGGTCAGCTTTGTGTGGGTATTTTTAAGGGACATACCTTCATTTCCCTCAAATACCTGGATAACGGCTTTGTCTTCGTAGAGCTCTACGATACGACCGAGTTTCTTTTCGTTGTTATCCACAACGATCTCTACGATTTCTTCAAAGGAGGCATTCTGCACGCCTTCCAGAACGACCAGAGGGCCGTTGATCTCGTTCAGGCCTAAATATTCTATTGACATTTCTTTTCCTCCTAAGCGTTCTTTTCAAGTACTTCGTCATAGAAACGATCGACTTCTTTGCGGTAGTCATCGAACATATCCAGACGGTCATTTGGAACATCGTATTTCACGGAAATGATGCGGTCAAAAATGTTGCTTTCTTTCAAAATGGACATCGGCATACCCATGGTAACCAGGGCTTTTGCCTTTGTGTTCAGATACAGGATCAGGTCCATCATCAGGAACTGTTTGCGGATCGGAACACAGGTATCGTCTTTGTGGAATGCATTCTGCTGAAGGAATCCCAGACGGATGACTCTGGCGATCTCCAGTGTCAGTTTCTGGTCATCCGGAAGTACATCACTACCAATCAGTTTTACGATCTCCATCAGGTTGCTTTCCTGGTTCAGGATCGCCATCAGCTGATTTCGTTCGTCTACGAAATTCTTGTCGGCATTGTCACGGTACCATGGTGCCAGGTCATTTACATATTCACTGTAACTGGTCAGCCAGTGGATAGCCGGGAAATGTCTTGCATATGCCAGGGATTTATCCAGTCCCCAGAAGCAGCGTACGAAACGTTTGGTATTCTGTGTGACCGGTTCGGAGAAGTCACCGCCCTGAGGGGAAACCGCACCGATGATGGAAACACTTCCTTCGGAGCCGTTTAAGGTCTGCATCATGCCGGCACGCTCGTAGAAAGCGGAAAGGCGGGATGCCAGGTAAGCAGGGAAACCTTCCTCTGCAGGCATTTCTTCCAGACGTCCGGACAGCTCTCGAAGTGCCTCAGCCCAACGGGAAGTGGAGTCTGCCATGATCGCAACGTCGTAACCCATATCGCGGTAATACTCAGCCAGTGTGATACCGGTATAGATAGAAGCCTCACGGGCAGCTACCGGCATGTTGGAAGTATTGGCGATCAGAGTAGTACGGTCCATCAGAGGTTTGCCGCTTCTTGGGTCAACCAGTTCAGAGAACTCTTCCAGAACCTGTGTCATCTCGTTACCACGCTCACCGCAGCCGATGTAGATGATGATGTCGGCGTTGGACCATTTGGCGATCTGATGCTGTGTCATGGTTTTTCCGGTACCGAAACCGCCAGGGATAGCAGCAGTACCACCTTTGGCGATCGGGAACAGAGTATCGAGGATACGCTGTCCGGTGATCAGCGGTTTGCTTGCTGCGAATCTTGCAGCAGTCGGACGCGGAACACGGATCGGCCATTTCTGGGCCAGTGTCAGTTTTTCTTCTTTTCCGTTTGCAAGCTGAACGGTTACGATCGGTTCGTTGATCGTGTATTCTCCATCCATTGCAACTTCCAGCACAGTACCGGAAATGTTCGGAGGAACCATGGATTTGTGGACGATTGCCTGTGTTTCCTGAACTTCTGCGATGATCGTGCCGCCAGAAACAAATTCACCCGGTTTTACGGTGATATGTGTCTGCCATTTTTTCTCCGTATCCAGAGAATCAACGCTGACACCACGGCTGATGTATTTACCGGAGGATTTTGCGATCTCACTTAACGGACGCTCGATACCGTCAAAAATATTGTTGAGGATACCAGGGCCAAGTGTTACGGAAATAGCATCGCCGGTAGCTTCTACCGGGTCACCAGGACGAAGTCCTGTAGTTTCCTCGAAGACCTGAATGGTCGTGATATCGTTTGTCAGACGGATAACTTCGCCTACCAGACGTTCTTTTCCGACGTAGACCATTTCAGCCATCTGAAATCCTGTGTTGCCTTTCAGGTAAATAACAGGACCGTTAATGCCGTAAATAGTACCTGTTTTATGCATTTGTAGCACCTCCGTTAAATGAGAAGTCTGCTTTTAACTTTTCCAGTTTGGAAGCGAAAGAATTGTCGATCAGGATGTTGCGATCCTGAAGAACGGCTCTTGTGCCGCCCATAAAGGAATATTCAGAAACGGTAACAGGAGCTCCGGTTGCGACCTGGAGACTGGAACGTTTGTCGGAGTCTGCAGGGTCAATGTAAAGGATCAGTTTTCCGGAACCGGCCTCTTTCTGAATGTTTTTGATCTGTTTGATCAGCAGCTGCTGATATGCTGAAGTAGTCATGTAATCTTCAAGCAGCTGTTTTACTTCGACAAAAAGCTTTTCTTTCAGTTCATTCTGTTTCTGTGTGATCTTACGCTTGATCTGAAGCTGCTCTTTGGAAAGAGCCATATTGTTATTTCTCTTCAGATTGTCGCTTTCTGTTTTTAACTGTAAATCAGACTGGCGAAGTGTGGTTGCTTTGTGTTCTTTTTCTACCTTGTCCAGATTTACTTTATATTCTTCGATCATGGCAGAAGCCTGTTTTCTGGCCTCTTCCAGAGAAGATTCTTCAAAATATTTAAGCTTTTCTTCCGTAGTCAAAATATCTCACCTTCTTTATAATTTTATTCCGATTGCTTCGCTTACATAGGAAGTGATAAAGTCCGGTTTGCGGCCGGTACCGTGGCGGTCAGGGATTTCGATAAGAAGTGGAAGACGGCGGTTTAAGCGGACATCATCAATAATATCCGGAAACTCCCGACCGAATTTTTCGGTCAGGAGAATAATACCGTTTTCTTTATTGGCAATTGCATCTTCCAGTGCTTTACGAAGTTCCGCACGTTCGTGCACGATACAGCCTTCAACACCTGCCAGACGCATGCCGGTCAGGGTATCGACGTTATCACTGATTAAGAACATTTTCATAAATTAATTGCCTCCTGATATGCGAACAGGAAATTAAAGTTTACCAAGGATCATGAAGGAGATGATCAGACCGTACAGAGCGATACCTTCGGCCATGGCTACGAAGATCATGGATTTACCAAAGATGCTTCCGTCTTCACTGATAGCACCCAGAGCAGAACTTGCTGCGTTTGCAACGGCGATACCACCACCGATGCAGGAAAGACCGGTTACCAATGCAGCTGCCAGATAACCCATACCAGCTGCCAGACCGCTTGCAGATGCAGAAGCAGTATCAGCTGCCAGTGCTACAGAACCGTCGCCTGTGAAGATCATGATAACGGCAAGAGCCATGGTTCCAAAGAAGAGGAAGCAGTTGATGCCAAGTGTGGTTTTGAAGCGTCCACGGTTCTTTTCACCGATCAGAAATGCTGCGGTTGGTACGACGATGCTCAGAAGCAGTGCTGCGATAAAAATGAATTTTGTAATAGTTGACATAGTAATTTCCTCCTTAATCGTGTGTGATTATGAACTCACAAATATAAAATATTTTATTTCCGTTATTTTGCTTTTAAATGTTAATCAACGGATTTTTTAACAAATGGTGTGAATGGATGTCCTTCGCCTTTATAGAAACGGCTGAACATTTCGTAGTATTCCAGACGAAGTACCTGGATACCAACGATCAGACCCTCCATTGCACATACAAAAACGTTACCAAGTACGATAACGATCCAGTTGATGTTTCCGGATTCGGCTCCGGCAAGCATCAGGACTACTTCCATCATAGCTGCGTGGCTGACGGCGAAAGCACCGATACGCACAAAAGACAGCGTGTTGGAGAAGTAGCTCAGTAATACATCAAACAGTTCGAAAAATGCAGTTACAAGGAACATGCCTTTTTCTTTTGGCATAGCATCTGCTTTTTTCTCGACCAGTTTACCGAGCGGCTCTTTGAAGCCGATCAGGATCAGCGGAATGAGGAACATAACCACCAGAACACCGGCTGCCGGGATGGCATGACCTGTCATAAATAAGAAAACGACTGCAACGATCGCACCGTAGAATACAAAACCGGCGATACCGTTTGTATCAAAGAAGATGTTCTCAGCATCTTTTCTGCGGACTGCATTGATAATATGCAGAACCATCGTTGTCAGGATCAGGAACATACCAAATGCGATGGCAACAACGAAAGCGGTGTTCATAGTACCGATAAACGGAAGCGTTGTCATTGCATCCTTCGGATGCATCCAGAGTGCAGGTATGACATCCTCAAAACCGAAGAAACTGCCGAACAGGAAACCGAAGATCGTAGAGAAGACTCCGGCACTGCTTAAGCATGCTGCGAGTTCCATTTTTTTGAAATGGTAGAGCAGGGCACCGCCGATTACCAGGCAGAGTCCTTGACCGACATCACCGAACATGGCACCGAAAATAAAGGAATAGGTCAGTGCTACGAAGATGGTCGGGTCGATCTCATTGTAAGACGGAAGACCGTACATACGAACGAATAATTCAAACGGACGGAAGATACCAGGGTTTTTCAATTTGGTAGGCGGTGTCAGTGTGCTGTCTTTATCCTGATCTTCATTGCTTTCGATCAGACAGAACAGATTCTTGTCATCGGCTACGTCTTTTTCAAAACGAGCGGCATCGCTTTCCGTCATCCAGCCACACAGAATGTAGAAGACCTGTTTACCTTCTTTTGTGCAGGCTGCAAGTTTACGCACATCAAAGTTTGAAGTGAGTGAACGGAATTTGTCTCTGCAAAGCAGGACTTTGTTTTTGTACTCGTTGAGCAGTTTCGCACTTTCTTCACGGCACTCCTGAAGCTGGACATCAAGATCATGGATATCAGACTGAAGTTTTGTACCGACTTCCTGTGGAATACCTTCGTATTCATCCGGAAGGTGGATGCGTTCAAAGTGCAGGGAAGAAAATACGGCATCGATCTGTCCGGCTCTGCCCGCCGGCACAAAGTAAACACCCCATACATACTGCTCATCTTCGCTGCAGCGATAGAACACGGTGTCCAGATTTTCGTAGACATAGTGCTCCAGTTTTTTGTAGTAATCGCGTGTGATCTTACCGAAACGATATTTGATAAACTTAAACTGCAGTACGCTGTGAATATCAAAATCGAATCCAAGGAACGGTCTTAAACGTTCATAAGAAGCTTTCAGATCTTCCTTCTTTGCTTCCAGAGCATTGGTTCTTGTATAAATATCAGAAAATTTGCTTTCCAGAGTTGCGAGAGTCTCAGAAGCTTCTTCAATCGAAATAGTGCCGGTTGGGTTTTCCTGATTTTTATCCGTACCGAGCATGGAAGCGAATTCTTCTGCTTTTGTAAGCTTGTCTTTATAAGGATTGATCTCAATATAAGGACGAAGAGACTTGACAGTCTTAAGCTCGGAAAGAGCATTTTCCAGATGAATTTCGTATTTGGATAAATAGTCATTCACCACACGGTCGATGTCTTCTTTCGGACCGGTAACGCTCAGAAATTTCATTTTCTCAATCAACGATTACACCCCCTTTTCAGATTTGAAATATATTTTTGCGTCTCACTGGTCGGAAGACCGTATCGGATGCACTCAAGCGTGGTTGTGAGGTCGTCAACCTCATGTTCTTTCTCATAGAGATATGAAATGATAACTGCAATGGAGAATGGATCCTCCTTTGCGTTCTTACGCTGAACACGATAACGGATCTGATAATAGGCATCGTCCAGTGAAAGTTTTGCTTCCTCCGGGAAATGTCGTCCGTAGTAAGTATTTCTGATGGCTGCGGTCAGTTCATCTGTAGTTGCAGCTTCGACCATCTCTTTGATCTGAGAGGTCTGAAGACGGTACTGGATACCGATCAGATGTGCATAGACGTCCGCATTGCTCATGTTGTAAAAATGCTTGGAACGATAAATCCAACGTATGTTCAGCAAATCCATTTTGACACCGTAATCGTCCATAAAGATTCTTTCTTCGTCACGAGTCAGAACCTTTTTGCGGCTGTCCCAGAACCATTTGAAATAGCACAGGTCAAGTGCCATCTCGTAATCCCACAAAGTAGGTTCGGACAGACCGGAGAGAAGAGATAAAGGACGATAGTAGATGCTTCCTTTCAGAAGGCTTACAAACTCATCCAGAGTTTTACAGTTGGAAAGAGCGGTCAAATTGATGTCCGAGTGTTTTTCAAAGAAATCTTTGAAAATATCGAAATTCAATTCAACATCTCTGTGGTCAAATACCATTCGCATACAGGTTTTCAGAAGTCCGATCTCGTATCTGCGGAAGTACAGATCCAGGATTTTACGCTGATGTATGGTTGCGAAACGGTAGATACTCTGGAAATCCGTGTAGATTGCGTTTGTGAGCATTTTCTCGATCTCTCCGCGGTGCAGGGAATTTTCGTTGGAATTTGCGAAAATACCAGCATAAGCGGACTTTGTTTTCAGAAATCCGATGGCATCGGAAACGGATGTCAAAGAGGCGAGATGCTGAAAATCTTTAGCGGTCAGAAGCTTCCTTCGCATACCGCGAATCTTGGTTGCTGTACCGCTGTAGGCTAACAGATTTCCCATAATTTTACTCCTCGATCATTTTTGCGATCAATCCGGCAGCAAGCTTTTCATGATTCTGATTGTAATCATTTTCGATTGCCTGAATCGAATCTTCAGTTGCTTTCTGCAGATCGGCAAGACTTTTTTGCATTTCTTCATTTAAGCTGGAACGAATCTGATCAAGCTTCTCCTGCGTAGCTTTCTCAGCCTCTTCATCAAATGCCTGAATACGTTCACGCATCTGCTGTTCCAGTGCCTTCTTTTCGTTCTCGGCAGCCTCAATGATACCGGCTGAGGCCTCTTCGATTGAAGACAGACGCTTGATGACGAGATCCATGTGCATCCCTCCTTTAGTATAGTATAGTTGCAGCTTTGAAATTCAAGCTGAACATATGCAAAAGCACAGCCCAGCCCACAAAAAACTGCAGAAGTTTATTGCCCTGACACTTCTGCCTTTATATGATTATTGCCAGACAACCGTAAAATCATGTTCACAGATACCCATTATAAATAGGTAGTCCTTTTTTCACTCCGTCTGACAGCTTACATTATACACGATTTCCACTTGATTTCCATATGCAAAATTCTCAAAAAAATAAAAAAATTTTATGGTTGTTTTGCACAATTAGAATGGATATGATAGAATACATGGGTATAACTCAGAAGAAAGTCAGTGATACCTAGTATATAAAATTTATATGATGCCAGGGCCAAAAGGTCAAAAAGACGATGCAAGCTTGCTTGTGAGAGTACGCAGTACGGAACAATCCGTATGGCATCAGTTACTGACAAATCTCAATGTCATAAATGCCAGGGCCAAAAGCCTGAAAGCACGATGTGCTTGCACAAACATAAAATTGGAGGAAAATAAATGCGTTTAAGAAATATACCGGGAGCGGATGAAGTGATCAGAAACTGTGACTGGGTAATCAAGGAACCGGCAGATAAAAAAGAAAAATGGAATACAGTATTTGGAAATGAAAATCCGATCCATATCGAAGTTGGGATGGGAAAAGGGCAGTTTATCACTGAGATGGCAAAGAGAAATCCACAGATCAACTACATCGGAATCGAGCGTTATACGAGCGTTCTTCTGCGTGCCGTACAGAAAAGAGAGCAGCTTCCGACAGAAGAAGCCCTGCCGAATCTGCTTTATCTGTGTATCGATGCCAGTGAACTTCCGGAAATCTTTGCAAAAGACGAAGTGGCAAAGATCTACCTGAATTTCTCAGATCCATGGCCGAAGGATCGCCATGCAAGACGCAGACTGCCGTCAAAAGAATTTCTGGCACGCTATGACCAGATCCTTGTGCCGGATGGCAAAGTAGAATTCAAGACCGATAACCGCGGACTGTTTGATTTTGCACTGGAACAAAGGGAGATCGCCGGCTGGAACCTGGACGGCTGCACCTTTGACCTGCATCATGATGAAAACATGAATGAAGGCAACGTGATGACCGAGTACGAAGAAAAATTCTCAAGTATGGGAAATCCAATCTATAAAATGATCATCAGCCGGTAAATGTATTTCATTTTAACGGGTTGATCTGAAAAAAAGATGCTCTTCGGGCTTTCGAGTCATATTATATAGAAATAAAATAAAAGCCGGGATATCCGTTCCGACCGGAGGAAAAATGGCACGAAGACAGAATGTTCGTGATCGCATTGGCATGGCAGTCTATGAAAAGAAAAAGCTGAACAAGAAACTGGTGACCATGCAGAAATCTTTTCAGGAAGTAAAGCACCTGATCGGGAATGAAAAAAAGAAAAAATAAAAAGAAGGCGTTTACAGCGGAGAATTTCCGGTGTAAACGCCTTATGTTGTTTCGGACTATTTTTTGATGCGGAACGTTTTCGATTTTCCGCAGGCAGCCAGCAGATTTTTACTTTACATCAGTGCTTTGTACCATCAAACTCAAACGGCTGCAGATGTTCCGGAAGTGATTCGTCACGCTTTTGAAGCTGATGGTTGATAAGACGCTGGATCAGATAGCGTATAAATGCGACTGCCGGAACACCGAGGAACATACCAAGGACACCGGCAAGACTGCCGCCGACCGTGATGGCGAAGATGATCCACAGCGGCTTCAGACCGGTAGAATCTCCGAGGATTTTCGGCCCGAGGATCAGACCGTCAAACTGCTGTAATACAAATACCATGACAACGAAGATCACTGCCTTGAGCGGACTGATAAAAAGCAGGATGATCGCACTTGGAATGGCACCGATAAATGGTCCGAAGTAAGGGATCATGTTTGTGATTCCAACGATCACACTGATCAGCACGGCATAAGGAAGTCTCAGGATCAGCATCAGTACAAAACAGAGCACTCCGATGATCGTAGAGTCGATCGCCTTTCCGACGATAAAACTGCTGAACAGGCGATTGGCTTCTGCGGAAACTTCCAGGATCAGCTGAATATATTTTACCGGAACAAAGGCATAAACAACTGCTTTGCAGGAATTGACCAGAGGCCGTTTGTCTGCCAGCATATAGATCGAAACCATGATCGCAATGAAAAGGTTCAGAACCCATTTGAGGATGGACATGGAGATCGAATACAGTGCCGGTATCATATTTGCGGCAAAATCCTTCGCATAGTTGATAAAGTTCGGGATCGCATTGTTGATCGTATTTCTCAGCACTTCCGTATCCAGCGAAGGGAAACGCTCTTCTAAAGTATCAAAGAAATGATAAAGCTGCTGTGCCGCAGTCGGAATAAAATTGACCAGATCCGTCAAACTGGTGATAATCTGCGGGATAACACCGAAAAGTACGATCACAATGATGCCGATCACAAGAACATAAGCAGTGATGATCGCCAGGATCTTACAAAGAGCATCACTTTTAATCTTACATTTATCACGGAACAGCTTGTAAAAGCGGGCAACTGCCGGGTTCAGTATGTAGGCAATCAGAGCACCGATGATAAACGGCATCAGAACCGCCAGACCTTTTTCAATATTTTTCAGTGTCGTGTTCCAGGATGTGATCAGATTGATGATGATCGCACCGAAAAAGATGACAAACATCGTATAAATACAGATTGTAAAATACCGGTTATTGGCCGTAAATTTATTTTTCTTGATGTCATCATCCGATTTGTTTTGTTTCTCCAGATTCATGGGCATCCCCCTTATAAAATGTTTAAAAAACGAGTTACTTCTAATTATAAAAGGCACGGAAAATTAGTTCAAGTGTTCTTTCTTAAAAAAACTATAAAAAAACTTAAAAAAAAGCTTGCAATTTGTAAAACCATATATTATAATATGTCTTGCGTTCGAGGTAACGCAACACAAGATATGCGCGATTAGCTCAGCTGGCAGAGCACCTGACTCTTAATCAGGGTGTCCAGGGTTCGAACCCCTGATCGCGCACTATAAAAGCACTGTTTTGGATGACAAGTAGAGAGCATCGGGGACGGTGCTTTTTTTCGTGCAGTTTGCACAAAAGAGAAGTCCCACTTGTTGACCGTAATTTGTGTTGAGTTCAGGAATCAAAAATTGGCTGTGCTTTTTTCTCCGGTGTACGCCTTTGGACTTGTTAGAATGATTCGGGTGTGTTATATTAGACATAGAACTCTAAAATCAAGTCGAACGTATGCGAGACTTGGCATGCGATTCTGGTCGGTTTGGATGATATTTACTTAGCAGAATCGATGTGCATTTACACACAATAAGACAGGGGTTGATATCATGGGATTTTTTGACAAAGCTTTAAAAAAGGTACAGGATGTGGGAGAAAACATTGCCGCATCAGCAAACAATGTAAAAACAGTTGTTGAGACAAGTGTACAGGATACAATGGAGATCACCGGTCTGAAAAGACAGATCCGTGAATTAGAGAAAGAAATGGATGCACAGTATCTGCAGATCGGAAAGAAATATGCAGAATTTGTAGCAGATATGGATGATGCAGAACCGGAAACAGCAGAAAACGAAGCAGCCGAAGCAACAGAATCTTCAGAAGTGATCGATGAAGTGAAGGAAGAAGCAATTGACGAAGTAAAGGCAGAAGATGTAGCTGAAACGGTCGATGAAGCAAAAGAAGAAGCAGCTGATGAAACCATCAATGAAGTGAAAGCAGAAGATACAGCAGAAACGATCGACGAAGAAAAAGAAGTATCCAAAGAGCCGGCAGAAGATAAAGTTGCAGAAGAATCTGATGAGGACGAGGAGCCGGTATTTGATGTTTCTGATTTCCTGACGATCATCAAACAGGATCAGGCAAAGAAAAAGGAGCTGGAAAATCAGTTGGCAGAAGTAGAAAAGAGAGTAAAACAGAATGCACTTATTCGTGAAAAGACAAAAGCGGAAGAAGCATTTGAACAGGAAAAGGGTGTTCTTGACAAGGCTCTTGCCATGGAAATTCTTTCCAAAGAAGAATATGAGCAGAAGCTGAATATTGCCAGGAAAAAAGTAGAAAATTTTGAAGAGATCAAAAAAATCGAGCAGCAGTTCGAGATGGGCATTATCACAAAAGAAGAAAAAGATGAGAAAATAAATGCCCTTCTGAATGCCTGACAAATCTGGTGTCTGCTTTACAGAATCAAAATCAGGTTGTATAATCGGGGCAGAATGTCGTCCGATGAATGGACGAAATGGATAAAGGAGATGTAGAAGTTATTATGGTAAAGATTGATATTATTTCCGGTTTTTTGGGTGCAGGTAAAACGACCCTGATCAAAAAACTGTTACAGGATGCATTTAAAGGACAGCAGGTGGTACTGATCGAGAACGAATTCGGCGAGATCGGTATTGATGGTGGATTTCTGAAAGATGCAGGAATCGAGATCAAGGAAATGAATTCCGGCTGTATCTGCTGTTCTCTGGTAGGAGATTTCGGAACCGCTTTGAAAGAAGTGGTAGAGAAATATCACCCAGACCGCATCGTGATCGAACCGTCAGGTGTCGGCAAACTTTCTGACGTTATCCATGCAGTTGAAAATCTGCATCTGGAAGCAGACGGAGAAGTGAAACTGAACAGTGCCGTTACGGTTGTCGATGTTCTGAAATGCAAAATGTACCTGAAGAACTTTGGTGAATTCTTCAAAAATCAGGTAGAAGCAGCCGGCACGATCATCCTGAGCCGTACCGATACAAAGAAGGCAACACCGGAAAAAATCGAAGCTGCCATCGAACTGATCCGTGAACTGAATCCGGATGCTACGATCATCACAACACCGGTGGAAGATCTGGGTGGACAGAAGATCCTGGATACGATCGAAGGAATGAAGATCGACCTTTCCCATGTAGAAGAAGAGCATGACCATTGTTGTGACCATGATCATGATGAGCATGAGCATCATCACGATCACGACCATCATCATGAGCATGGAGAAGGCTGCACCTGCGGCTGCCATGACCACGATCACGAGGATCATGAACATCATCACGACCATGACCATGACGAGCATTATCATGAGCATGAGCATCACCATGAGCATGGAGAGGGCTGTACCTGCGGCTGCCATGACCATGAGGGACATCATCATCACCATCATCACGCAGACGAGGTATTTACAAGCTGGGGTAAGGAAACCGTCCGTAAATACAGCCGTGAAGAGATTGAAAAGATTCTGAAAATTCTGTCAGAAGACGATTCTTACGGAATGATCCTGCGTGCAAAAGGTATGCTGGAGAGCGAAGACGGTGTCTGGACTTATTTTGACATGGTTCCGGAAGAAGTGGATATCCGTGAGGGAAGTGCAGAATACACAGGACGTATCTGCGTGATCGGTTCCAAACTGGATGAAGCAAAATTAGAGCAGCTGTGGTTTGCGAAATAAGGAACAAGGTAAAAAAAGATGAGTGATTTTAATATTTCAACACCGGTTTATCTTGTGACCGGTGTCCTGGAGAGCGGCAAAACTTCTTTTCTGGATTTTACTGCGAAACAGGATTACTTTCAAATAGAAGGAACAACACTCCTGATCACCTGCGAAGAGGGTGAGGAGGAGTACGACGAGAAAGAACTTCTGAAATACAACACGGTTGTCGAGAAGATTGAAGAGCCGGAGGATTTTACATTTGAGAACCTCCGTGTTCTGCATCGCAAATATCATCCGGAGCGAGTGCTGCTTGAGTACAATCCGCTCTGGGGTGTCAACAAACTGCGTGCGATGAAACTGCCGCTTGGATGGGGCATTTCTCAGGAGATCGTGATCGTAGACGGCAGCAGCTATCAGATTTACCGTGCAAATATGCAGTCTCTGTTCTCAGAGATGGTGCAGAATGCAGATATGGTGATCTTCAATCGCTGTAAATCAAGTGATCCGCTGACCAATTATCGAAGAGGCATCAAGGTTGTCAATCCTTCCTGTGATATCAGCTTTGAGGATGAGGATGGTGAACTGATCGACCTGTTTGAGGAAAACACGCCGTACGATATGGATGCTCCGATTATCGAAATAGAAGATGTGGATTACGGTATCTTCTATGTGGATATGGATGACCATCCGGACAAATACGTGGGGAAAACGGTGAAGTTCAAGGCTCGTGCCATGAAGAGCAAAAACAAAGAGGCACCTTATTTTGTGCCGGGAAGAAAAGCGATGACCTGCTGTGCAGATGATATGCAGATGATCGGCTATATCTGTAAGAGTCCGATCGCTCCGCAGCTGAAACATGGACAGTGGGTTATGGTCACTGCAAGGGTAGCATTTGAATACGATAAGTTTTATCGCGGAAAAGGTCCTGTGCTGTATGCAAGCAAGGTAGAACCGTGCGAACCGCCGGCAGATGAAATGGTATATTTTAACTAAGTAAGCAAAACGCTGGCGAAAGCCGGCGTTTTGTGCGTTTGGTCTGATACAGTTTCCGGCGGACAGCAGAGGTGCAGGATATCAGATTTTTTCCGCGGATTGGGGGTTTTATTATGAGAATGTATGATCTGATCAGGAAAAAGCGAGATGGGGAAAGATTAGCAAAAGAAGAAATTGACTGGATGATCCGAAGTTATACAAATGGGGAAATCCCAGATTATCAGATGTCAGCACTGATGATGGCGATTTATTTTCGAGGAATGAATGAACAGGAAACCTTAAATCTGACGCTTGCCATGGCGGACAGCGGAGAGCGGCTGGATCTTTCGGCAATCCATGGGATTAAAGTTGACAAGCATTCGACAGGAGGTGTTGGGGACAAGACATCGCTGGCACTTGTTCCGCTTGTAGCTTCCTGCGGAATTCCGGTAGCGAAAATGAGCGGCAGAGGCCTTGGGCATACCGGCGGCACGATCGACAAGCTGGAGAGCTTTTCCGGATTTTCAACGGCAATCCCAGTGGAAACATTTATAAAGAATGTCAATACGATCGGCATTTCGATCATGGGACAGACGGCAGATCTGGCTCCGGCTGACAAAAAACTCTATGCCCTGCGGGATGTGACGGCGACCGTGGACAATCTTTCACTGATCGCCAGCTCGATCATGAGCAAGAAACTGGCTGCCGGTGCCGATGCGATCGTTCTGGATGTCAAGACCGGAAGCGGAGCTTTTATGAAAAGCGAAGAAGATGCGTTTGCTCTGGCAGAAGAGATGGTGACGATCGGCAAAAATGCAGGGCGTCAGATGCATGCACTGATCACCGATATGGATCAGCCGCTTGGTTATGCAATCGGAAATGCTCTGGAAGTAAAGGAAGCGATCGCAACTTTGAACGGCAGCGGCCCGGAAGATTTCACGGAGCTGGTTCTGGCACTCGGAAGCCGGATGTTGATCGCCGGCAAAAAGGCAGAGGATGTCGCTTCCGCAGAAAAAATGCTGCGGCAGTCCATCCAGAATGGAGATGCACTTAGAAAACTGGAAGTATTTGTCCGGGCACAGGGCGGCACAGGAGAAGAAGTTTCTCATCCGGAGAAACTGCCTGCAGCCTCTATGCAGATTGCAGTACCATCGCCGCAGAGCGGCTATATTTCTCATATCCAGTGTGATGAAATCGGAGTCTGCTCCCTGCTTCTTGGCGGCGGAAGAGAGACAAAAGACAGTGTGATCGACCTTTCGGTAGGACTGGAGCTGAAAAAGAAAGTCGGAGATTATGTCGAAAAAGGCGAGACACTGGCGGTTCTGCATGCAAATGATCAGGAAAAAGCCGGGCAGGCAGAAGAGAGATTCCTGCGTGCATACCGGTTTTCCGAGACGCAACCACCGAAACGTCCGATGATTTTCGGAGAAATTTAAAAGAATTTCAAATAATACCTATGAAACATACTGAAATTATGGTATAAAGAAAGCATGATGTAAAATTGAGTGTCTTACTCTGCAAAAAGCAATTTGTATAGCTTTACCGCAGAGAAGCATTCCCCCGCTTCAACTGCACGGAGCACTAAGCGGTGGCAGGAGCGAAAATCTGCTCAGGAGTATCTTTATGACATCATTTGTTTAAAACAAAAGAATAAATAATATGAGGAGAACAAGTATGGAACAGCTGATTCAGGAATGGAGAGCATCTCTTCCCAAATTCAGGGAGATGACAGAAAAATTTTATGCGAAAGAAGTAAGCGTGAAAGAATACAAAGGATTTTCCGGAGGATACGGAAGCTATGCCCAGAAAGGCGGCGAGGCAAGCATGCTGCGTCTGCGTATGCCGGGCGGAAGACTGACAAAAGAAAAACTGAAATTTATCGCAGAGATGGTAGAACAGTATCATGTGGACAAAGCACATTTTACGACCTGCCAGGCAGTGCAGCTGCATGATCTGGACAAAGACAGCGTCTGTGATATCATGGAAAAAGCAGTGGATGTCGGTATCATCACAAAAGGCGGTGGCGGAGATTTCCCGCGAAATGTGATGTGTTCTCCGCTTTCCGGCGTAGAAATGGGAGAATATTTTGACGTACTGCCGTATGCAGAGGCTGTGTCTGATTATCTTCTGAAAAACGCAGATAAAGTGACCATGCCGCGAAAACTGAAAGTCGGATTTTCCAATTCTCCGGCCAATGTGACACATGCGACCTTCCGTGATCTTGGATTTGTAGCAGCAGAGGACGGAACATTTACCGTATATAGTGCGGGCGGACTGGGCAACAATCCACGCATGGGTGTGAAAGTGGCAGAAAACGTAGAGCCATCACAGATCCTGTATTATGTGCAGGCGATGGTCAATACCTTCCTGGCATACGGAAACTATGAGAACCGCGGAAAAGCCAGAACACGTTATATGCAGGAAAAACTGGGAAGCGAAGGCTATGTGAAGGCATTTCTGGAGAAACTCGAAGAAGTAAAGAAAAATGAAAAACTGGATCTGAACCTTGCTGTTTCCGGTACAGAAAAAGCAGCCGACGGTGAACTTCAGACAGAAAACAAACGAATCGTGGCACAGAAACAGCCGGGACTGTATGCAGTAAAATATCATCCGATCGGCGGTGTGCCGAAAGTGTCAAAGTTTGGCGAGATCTATGAAAGCATCAAAGATGTATCGGATGCAGAAATCCGCATTTCACCGGATGAGACAGTCTATATCATCAACCTGACGGCAAAAGAAGCAGAAAAAGTGCTTGCAGCTACGGATGACGGAGCAGAAACTTTATTCGAAAGTTCCGTATCCTGTATCGGAGCAACGATCTGCCAGGTTGGTGTGCGTGATTCCCAGGGACTTTTAAGAAGACTGGTTGAGACAGCAAAAGAATATGATTTTGCGGACGGTGTACTGCCGCAGATCCATATTTCCGGATGTACTTCATCCTGTGGGACACATCAGATCGGAAAGATCGGTTTCCACGGCGGAGTAAAGAGAATTGACGGTGTGACAGAGCCGGTATTTACGCTTCATGTGAACGGCTGTGACAGACAGGGTCAGGAGGCATTTGGCGAATCCTGGGGCATGATCAAAGAAAGCGATATTCCGGACTTTCTCATGGAAGTTGGAAAAACCGTTCAGCAGGAAAACACCGTGTTTGCCACATGGTATGAAAAGACACCGGAGAAATTAAAAGAGATTGCTGAAAAATATCTGATTAATTCAAGTCGAACGCACGTGAGACTTGA
>ULSV01018533.1_pt1 | contig 20940 bp, 17 predicted proteins | sample 1956991 | NCBI WGS metagenome assembly ULSV01 (sample SAMEA4835717, study PRJEB28245) | human gut metagenome | biome: gut microbiome; material: fecal sample | place: Denmark | collected 2008 | reverse complement strand
CTGCCGTTCTGGGTCTTATTCTGACTGGAATTGCGGCTGGTATTCTGGCTGCTGTTCCGCTCAGAATCCATAGAATTGGAAGTGTGGCAGTCTCTGCTGTTGTCCATATCACTGTAATGATCTCTCATTGTGCATACCTCCTGTTTGGCTTTAACAAATTTGTTACGGGATTAGTATGCGAATTTGAAAGGAGAATATACCGATGCGCAGCTGTCGGTTTTTTCCAGTTTTTAAATACCTGCAACAGCTGTTTTTTCCGAATTTTCTTTTCACATCAACGTGCTGACCAGACAGGAATGCACACAAAGCGAAAAGCCAGACAGGGGAGCTATCTGGCTTTTCTTAGGGAGTATAAATAATTAATAAGGTTGAAGAAGCTGATTAAGGGGATCAGCATTCTTCAACCTCATTATAATGGAAAACAATGGAAAAAGCAACGTCCGATTGTTTTTTGGATACACGTTTTTAAGTTCCCAAGTTCCAGATTCCATGCGTGAAGAACCCACGACTGAAACCACGAGAATGTGGCGGCTGGTTTCTTCAACATCTGCTAGAACATGCTTACAATCTTGACTGGATTACGGTAATTCCACTTGGAAATTTTGATGCCGGTTGCATAGGTGGAGGCATGAACGATTTTTCCATCGCCGATATACATAGCTACATGGTTGATGCCTGAACCACCGGAATAGAATAACAGGTCGCCCGGCTGCATCTGGCTGGAGTTTACTGCATGTCCCTGGGTTGCCTGGGAACCAGAGGAACGGTTCATGCTGATGCCTGCACCATGCTGCATGACATAACGGACAAACCCAGAACAGTCAACACCGGTACGCGGATCGTTGCCGCCTGCGCGGTACGGACCGCCCACAAACTGAAGTGCGTAATTCACAAGATTCTGGCGGGCACTGGCTGTCTGGGCTGCTGCCTCGGCTGCAGCTGCCTCTGCTGCTGCCAGCTCTTCTTCCAGCTTCTTTGCTGCCTGGATTTCCGGAGCCGGTCCATTGTCCTCGTCAGCCACCTCTTCTGCTGCCACTTCAAGTACAGTAGAAACCGGAGCCTCCTGGATCACTTCCGGCTCTGCGTGTGCAACCATAGGTTTCTGCCACATTAAACCGCCTGATACTGCCAGCACTGCTGCTATGTATAATACTGTTTTCTTCATGAACCGCTCTCCAATCGTGAATGATTTATTTCTAAATATTACGTAATTGTTAACTATGTTACAAACTGATTATACACGTGTGACGCTTTTCCGTCAAGCAATCTGGGCAGAATTTACTATTTCTTAATAATTTCCTTCATATTTCTGTGATAAATGTAAAAAACATGCATTCTCGCAGAGCATTTTTGTTTCTTGGAACGCAATTTCCTATGAAATCAAAAGAACCAGGCCGTTCCGTACAAAAAACGTGAACTGTCTGGTTCTTAATTTGCAACTTTCGTGCTGCAGAAGATACTAAAATGAACAGCAGCGCTAAAGCTGCCGGGCGCACTTGCATGAACAGCAGTGTTTTATCGGCGCGGCCCCTGCACAAGCCACATGATCAAAATTACAATTCCGATTACCGGAAGCAGCGGTATTACCAAAGTCAGAAGTCCTCCTATGATCGTAAGCACTAGCGTAAAAAACGCAATCACGATTACAACTGCCAGAAGCTTCCAATACCATTTATTCAGGTTATAGTAATGAATATTCCCGTTGCTGCCATAGGTTCCGTATGCTGTCTGCTGTTGTTCGTCCTGTCTGCTTCTTTCACTATTTCCCGTAAATCCGCCAAACGGATGATACTCCTCGTATTCTCCCTCTGCCGCCCCAGGCGTGGTGTCCATGATCGTGCGGGCAATCAGCCGCGGGTCACCAAGCTCTTCCATAATGTCCGATTCTGTGCGGCCATTTTGGCGCTCAGAACGGATATAATCATCATAATAACGGAGCTGGTCGCGCACTACCTGCGGTGGTACATTGCCGGAAAGCGCATTCTCCAGTCCCCGGAGAAATTCTTCTTTGCTCACGATGCTCCTCCTATCAAGCCCTCGTATTGCTGCTCAGGCACGTATTGCTTCTGCAGCAGCCACATTGCTTTTTTCCTAGAAGTATAGTACCATAAATACAACAAATTGAAAAGTTGTTACTTTGTTAGTTTTTATTTACAAGGAGTGAAAAAATTATGGAAGAGCTTTATGTGTTTGGAACCGGCAATGCAAATGCCACTCATTATTACAATACCTGCTTTGCCCTGCGCGATGAAGACCAGTATTTCATGGTCGATGCCGGTGGCGGAAACGGCATTCTCCGTATTTTGGAAGATATGAAGATCGATTATCCGCAGATTCACCATCTCTTTGTTACCCATGAGCATACTGATCATATTCTTGGCGTCATCTGGCTAGTACGTTTCATTGCAACCCGCATGAAAAACGGCAAATATGAGGGTGATTTTAACATCTACTGTCACGACGGTCTGGTATCCACCATCGATACCTTTTGCAAGCTGACCTTGCAGGACAAATTCTACCGTCTGATTGGTGACCGCATCCACTTGATTCCGGTTCACGATAGCGAAACCCTGCACATTCTGGATTACGATGTCACCTTTTTCGATATCCACTCCACCAAAGCACGCCAGTTTGGCTTTACTACCGTCTTAAAAAACGGCAAGAAACTGACCTGTGCCGGAGACGAGCCATATAATGCCGCCTGCGAACCATACGTCAAAGGCAGCGACTGGCTGCTTCACGAAGCGTTCTGTCTCTACGATGAGCGCGATCGTTTCAAACCTTACGAGAAGCACCACAGCACCGTCAAGGATGCCGCTGAGCTTGCAGAAAGCCTTCATATCCCGAATCTGGTGCTCTGGCATACCGAAGATAAATCCGTCGGAAAACGGAAAGAGCTTTATATGGCCGAGGGAAAGGCTTATTACCACGGCAATCTCTATATTCCGGAGGACCGCGATATCCTGACGCTTTCTTAATGCTAAAGAAGCCGGATAGTTACAAGCTTTCTCAATACATATCGACCGTCTCCCTCTCATAAAATGAAATGGCAAAGAACTTTACCAGTCTGCCGTATTTCTTTTTATGGGAGGTTTTCAGCCATGAACGATCCAAAACAGACAGACAAAAAGGACATGCGCCATTCCCAGTGCAGTGTCCTTTTTCTGTTATACACACAATGCTTTCGCTTTACACAATTTCTGATTTATGCAGAAATCCTGACATTGGCCCTGCTTTTTTTCTCTTACGCGTTTCCGCTTCCTCTGGCACAGCTATTTCAATCAGGCAGCCCTGCTGCTGCCCATGTAAGTACACATTCTGATAGCGCAACCTCCCATAACGAAAAAAAAGAGTTTATCCACTGGGTCGACTTTACTGTAACCAATGAGGCGCTCCGCCAGGCACTCCGTCTGGATGTCGACAGCTACACGACCGATTATCACTTAAACTGGATTGAGCTTCTTGCCTATCTTGCCGCACGCTATGGCGGGGATTTTTCGCGCTACAAGGCATCCGACATGGACACACTTGCCGAAAAGCTCAAAAGCGGAGCAACCATGGCATCTCTGACCGATGGGATGAAATACTATGCATATTATTTAGAGGCTTATACTGCAGTTTTGGGCGGGATGGTGGGTGTTTATGAGATACAGGAACCTGTCGCCCAGAACATCAATGATGATTCTGCTTCTGGTTCTGCTTCTGGTTCTGCTTCTGATGCTGGCCCTGGTACGGCTCCCGGTGCTGATCCGGATGCTGCCCATAACTCTGCTTTGGGCAGCCGCACCCCAGCTTACCGCTGGGTCCGCAAATACGGCCTCAAAGCCTTTTCTCCCATTGCCAAAAACTTTCCTTATCAGGATTTCGATGATTTTGGTGCTGCACGCAGTTATGGTTTCAAACGCCAGCATTTGGGTCATGATATGATGGGGCAGGTTGGGACTCCCATCATTGCCGTGGAATCTGGCTACGTGGAAGCCATCGGCTGGAACCAGTATGGCGGCTGGCGGCTCGGTATCCGCAGCTTTGATAAAAAACGCTATTATTACTATGCGCACCTGCGAAAGAACTATCCCTATCACAAATCCTTAAAAGCGGGAAGCATCGTCCAGGCCGGAGATGTGATCGGCTATCTGGGCCGCACCGGCTACAGCCGCACGGAAAACACCAACAACATTGAAGAACCGCATCTGCACTTTGGCATGCAGCTGATCTTTGATGAATCCCAGAAGGATGGAAATCATGAAATCTGGATCAACTGCTATGAGATTGTAAAGTTTCTGCAGCTGAACCGGTCTGAAACCGTAAAGAATCCGGAAACCAGGGAATATTCTCGGGTGCTGGACATGAAAGACCCCGCCGTTTCCGGCGGGGTCTGATACCTTAATCGTCACGCATATGCCACCTCTGACATAGCTTCAATCCTATGTGTGAAATGATTACGGCATACTGTTTTATTAGTTTCTCTTGATTCTTCCATCGTAATCCAGAATATAGCCATCCGGAGTCGTGGTGTTTTTCAGCATGGCACCGGAATTATCACAATAATACTGTTCACCATTCCAGTCGATCCAGCCGGTTCTCATGTATCCATTCTCATCGAATACATACCACTTGCCATCAATCTCTTCCCATGCATTCTTGCTGTAGGTGCCATCGCTGTGCTGATACCACCAGCCATTGTTATCGCTCTTCCACTCACCGGAAACTGGGAGACCGCCAGCCTCACCTGCGCGGATTGCCTTAACCTGGTCCGCATTGTAGGAAACCACGTTGGATTCTACCCACTTGCCTTTGTTGGAAGCATTTTCTCCATTTACCGGACGAACCTTTACCTGATAGCTGGCTGCCCTGGTCACCTCATTTTTCAGGTTATAGTTTGTTTCTGTGGTTGTACGGGCAGTCACACCGACTGCATTGCCATCGCGGTAAACCATTACCTCATAGCTTCCTGCACCAGAAATCGGGTTCCAGGTTGCAAAACCATTGTTGGTCAGATTTACCGTCTCTTCCTCTGAAAAATCTGCTACATACTCAGACAGGGAAGGAAGCTTTACAACCACCTTTAATGTTTCCGATGAATCTGCTTTCGATGCTTTTACCAGAGTTGCGCCATCCAGTTTAATATCGCTCAGTTTTGTAACCGAAAAATAATATCCGTCTTCCGCACGCAGATAAATCGTAATTTCCGGAACATCCGTTGCTACCCACTCAAAACCACTGTTATTTACTTCATAAGTATCATAGGAATACTTACTGCTGTCCTTAACATCGACATCGATATCTTCCGAACCAATCCGGGTTTCCGGCGTGATCGATGCCTCTACTTTTATATTTACCGATTTGATTTTCTTTCTGCTGGCCGCCATAACCGGCATCGCCATCAGTCCGGCGAACAATGCTGCCATCGTAAGCATTCCGATCCATCTCTTTTTACTCATCATATTCCCCACTCGCTTTCTATCTTTATTTGCAACTGTTTTGATACCCTCACCGTTATCATTGGTTCCTTGCTGTTTTTTAGCATTTTCTATCAAGTTGGATTAGCTGTTTTTCTTCCAGCTACAAATGGATTATTACAGTTTCACTCTATTACATCCTATTTCCAATGTCAAGCTATCTGGCAAATTCGTAAGTTTTCTCATAAAAACGTAAGAAAAAAGACCGGCATTTTCTCAATACCGGTCTTTCATTTCGTTTCTCTTGTGTTACCCGTTTCAATTGTTGTTCTCTACCCGATCAGGCTCATTAAGTATCCTACAAATGCGCCGCCCGGCGTTCCAATAATATTGCCGAGGAGAGCCATCAGAATACCGATCGGGACCAGTGCGTTACTATATGCACCTGCAAGTACCGGTGCTGTCGCAGTTCCTCCGATATTCGCCAGCGAAGCAACGCCACAGGTAAAGATATCCAGCCGGATCAGCTTTGCGAGGATTACCATAACCGTTACATGGATCAGCAGGATCAGGAATCCGGCTGCCAGCCATACCGGTGCATTTCCCATAGCAGAGATATCTGCTCTGGAAGCGATCATCGCAACGACAATGTAAAGAATGATATTGGAAACCTCTTCCGTTCCCTTAATCTTTCCAAACGGAGTCATCGCTGCGATCAGGCCGGCAGCTGTTACGAGAAGGACCGTCCAGGTTGCCTTATCAAAAACAGGCAGAACGGAAGCAACCATAACACCGGCATCCTTGGACAGAGAGGATACAAAAAAGGATACACCGATCAAAAGAAGCATGCTTTTCCATGCAAGAGGTCTCTTGTCCTCCCTTGCCTCTTTTTCCAGAGATGCTCCTACTTCATCGATCAGACGTACATCTGCCTTTGTCCAGGAGTTGAATTCCTTAGAGAAATTGATCACCCACAGAAGGAACATAACATAGATCACTGCACAAACCGAGTCCATTACCAGGGCATATGCCAGACTTTCTTCACTTACATCCAGAATTGCCTGAACCGCCAGCATATTACTGCCGCCGCCTAACCAGCTTCCGCACAGTGCTGCAAGTGCTTTCCAGCTATCCGGTCCCAGTAATTTATGGAAAATACCATAGCTTACTACAAATCCAACACCGATTGAAATACTTGCTGAGAAGAAACCGATCAGCATTTTCGGTCCTAATTTAATAATCTTTTTCAGATCACAACGCAACAGCATTAAAAACAGCATCGCGTAGAGTAATGGATTTTTAATTGCTACATAAACGGCTGACGTATCCTGCAAATCCCATACTTTCATAGTGCATAAAAGCATCATGCCTAAATAGATCAGAACGATCGGCGGTGCAAATTTAAAAAAAGTCTGTGCGCCTTTTCCACGCAGGTACACAGGAAGATTGACCAAAATTGCTGCCAGCAGCATTAAAGTGGCCAGATAGATAAATCCATCATGAATCATTTGAAATGCTCCATTCCGCCACCAGATATCGGTGGGCTTTATTTTTTTCAGAACAAGTCAAAACAGGCAGTTGAATTTTCCTCCTTCCCCATTTCAATACCTTTTCACGAACCGCAGGACAATGTGAGAATGGCGTGGCAGTATGCCGCCTTCTCCATAAAATTGTCGCAAAAGCTGAAAAAAAATGTACCTTAGCGCGTTCTTGTATGACAGGACGCAATTTCCCATCATACAAAAACGGTCCAGAATCATGTTCTGGACCCTTAAGTGACTTCTCGAATCGTGTAATGTCCTTTCACATTGCCGTTTCTTATTTTGACTTTTCTTCTATGTAGTATAAAGGGTGACAGCAAAAAAGTCAATTTTCAGACATAAATATCATTCAACGCTATAGAGCTTTTATATCACAATAGCGTGCAGAGCATGCTATCGTATATAATGAAAAAAGACCGGCATTTTCTCAATACCGGTCTTTCATTTCTGCTGCTATACTGTACTGCTGTCCGCATAAAAACGATTATTTTGCGTAATCTGTCACACGGGATTCGCGGATCACATTAACCTTGATCTGACCCGGATATTCCAGCTCATCCTCGATGCGCTTGGAAATCTCACGTGCCATCAGAACCATGTCATCGTCACTTACCTGCTCCGGGATAACCATGATACGAACCTCACGGCCAGCCTGGATTGCAAAGGATTTGTCTACTCCCTTAAAGGAGTTGGTAATCTCTTCAAGCTGTTTTAATCTGTTGGTGTATGTCTCCACAGTTTCTCTTCTTGCACCAGGTCTTGCTGCGGAAATGGTGTCTGCAGCCTGTACCAGACACGGGATCAGGCCCTGCGGTTCAACATCGCCATGATGGGACTCTACTGCATTAATAACGGTAGCAGACTCTTTGTATTTTCTGCAAAGATCTGCACCAAGCTGTACATGGGAGCCCTCCACTTCATGGTCAATGGATTTTCCAATGTCATGTAACAAACCAGCACGTTTTGCCAGACGGACATCTGCTCCGACCTCAGCGGCCAGAAGACCTGCCAGCTGTGCAACCTCGATAGAATGCTTTAACGCATTCTGACCGTAGCTGGTTCTGAATTTCATCTTACCAAGCAGTTTGATCAGTTCCGGATGGATTCCGTGAATGCCAACCTCAAGGGCTGCAGCCTCACCATCCTCGCGCATGTTTGCTTCTACCTCACGCTGCGCTTTTTCTACCATTTCTTCGATTCTCGCCGGATGGATACGTCCATCCACGATCAGTCGCTCCAGGGCAATTCTTGCCACTTCACGCCGCACCGGATCAAATCCGGACAATACGACTGCCTCTGGGGTATCGTCGATGATCAGTTCAACGCCGGTCATGGTCTCAAGGGTACGGATATTACGTCCCTCACGTCCAATGATGCGGCCCTTCATCTCATCGTTCGGAAGCTGTACCACAGACACGGTAGTTTCAGCCACATGGTCTGCAGCACATCGCTGGATTGCAGTAACCACGTACTCCTTTGCCTTTTTGTCAGCCTCTTCTTTTGCTTTGTTCTCCATCTCTTTGATCATCTTGGCAGTGTCATGCTTGACCTCTGCCTCAACGGATCTGAGCAGATACTCTTTTGCCTGTTCGGAGGTTAAACCGGAAATCCGCTCCAGTTCCTGTATCCCTTTTTCGTACAGGGCCTCGACCTCACTGTTACGCTTGTTTAAGGCTTCCTCACGGGATGCAAGTCCGGCTTCCCGCCGTTCCATGTTCTCTGCTTTTTTGTCTAAGTTCTCTTCTTTGCTCAGCACACGTCGTTCATAGCGCTGAAGTTCAGCTCTTCTTTCCTTTGTCTCTTTATCCAGCTCATTCTTAGTCTTTAAGGACTCTTCCTTCGCCTCCAGGAGAGCTTCTCGCTTCTTTGTCTCTGCCGTCTTTAACGCTTCATCTATTATTTCCCTGGCTTTTTCTTCCGCGGTTCCGATCTTGCTTTCGTAAGCATTCTTCCGATGCGCGGTCGCAACAGCCCAGCTAATAGGCGCCACAACACACAGTGTAACTACAACTGCTATTATCGTTGACACAGGAGCACCTCCTTATTTAGTTTTCATTGTACACCAATACAACACTACAATTTTAAACTGTTTTGTGCATTATGTCAATAACTCTCTGGAAGTTCTTCACGTCCGTTGCGTTCCTTATCCTGCGTCTTCAGACATACGGTCCGTGACCCTGCGGATGGCTTCACTACTGAATCCACGCCGTCCCAAAGTACCCATGAGCCTCCGGTAATCTGCCGGTTCCATGCGCTTTCCCGGCTCATAACCCTTCTTTAAAAGAAGCTTTTCGATCTGGCTTTCCTCGTCCACCGCCTCCTCCTGGAAAGAGAGGTCAATGACCTCCCGCGAAACTCCCTTGCGCTCTAAATCTGCCCGGATCTGGCGACGGCTTTTCCGGGACGCGCAAGAGCGGATATACCGCCCTGCATAAGCCTCATCGTCTAAATAACGGTACTCCTTTAAAAAGAGCACCGTCTCCTCGATTTCTTCCGGGCCATATTCCCGTTCTTTTAACTTCTGGCGCAGTTCCCTCTCGGTGCGGTCACGAAACTCCAGGAGTGCGAGTGCGCACTCCCGGGCTGTTTTTTCTGAACGTGCAAACCTTCCTGACTGGCTGCTTTTCTTTGCCTTGGCAGTCTTCCAGAACTGCCCGTGAAGCTTCTGGCCTTCTTCCGCCTGGACGATGTCTGCATCTGCCTTATCTGTTTTTTTGTTTTGCGGCATGTCCCTGCCCTGTACGGTCCAGACTTTCATGGAATTACTCCTCGTCTGTCAGCTCAGCACCGGTATTTTCTGCGTCCTGTGCTTCTTCCTCTGCTGCATTTGCAGCCAGTGCTGCTACAGTCTCGTCCGCCGGAAGGCCATGCTTCTCGCGGACCTTGCTCTCCACCTCGGCACAGACTGCCGGATGTGTGCGCAAATAGGTCTTGGCATTCTCACGGCCCTGGCCGATCTTGGCTCCAGCATAAGCATACCATGCACCACTCTTCTCGATGATGTCGTCCTTGGCTGCAAGGTCCAGAATATCGCCTTCTTTGGAAATGCCCTGACCAAACATGATGTCAAACTCTGCCTCTTTGAATGGCGGAGCGATCTTGTTCTTAACCACCTTCACACGGACATGGTTACCGATGACCTCGCCGCCCTGCTTGATGGACTCTACACGGCGCACATCCATACGGACAGAAGAATAGAACTTCAGTGCACGGCCACCGGTCGTAGTCTCCGGGTTTCCGAACATAACACCGACCTTCTCACGAAGCTGGTTGATGAAGATAACGCAGCAGTTGGATTTGCTGATGATACCGGTCAGTTTTCTTAAGGCCTGGGACATAAGACGTGCCTGAAGGCCTACGTGAGAATCACCCATCTCGCCGTCGATCTCGGCCTTTGGCACCAGGGCTGCAACAGAGTCCACGATGACAATGTCTACTGCACCGGAGCGGACCATGGTCTCGGTAATCTCCAGCGCCTGCTCGCCGTTGTCCGGCTGGGAAATGTAAAGGTTGTCGATGTCCACACCGATGTTCTTCGCGTATACCGGGTCCAAGGCATGCTCAGCGTCGATGAAACCGGCAATACCGCCGCGCTTCTGCACCTCAGCTACCATATGGAGCGCTACGGTTGTTTTACCACTGGACTCCGGTCCGTAGATCTCGATGACACGGCCCTTCGGCACACCGCCAAGGCCCAGTGCGATATCCAGGCTGATGGAACCGGTCGGGACGGTCTCGATGTTCATGTTTGCACCGGAATCTCCCAGCTTCATGATAGAACCTTTTCCGTAAGACTTCTCAATCTGTGTAATGGCAGCATCCAATGCTTTTAATTTATCGTCTTTATTCATGTTATAATCCTCCAACTGTAGAACCACCGTACCCACTGGCCCAGCGCCAGCAGCGAACAGATGTTCTTTCCAATGTTATAATCATAGTATAAACTGCTTCAAATGTCAACAAATTATTGTTCTTCGGGGTGGGAATTTTTGAATTAAAATTTTTTAGAAATACGGGCAGAACTGCCCATTTGGACTGCACTTTCACTATAGCATGCCGCAAAGTACATGTCAAATAAAAGAACACGAGAAATAAAAAGAAAAAAGCCTGTGCCGTGATGGTTGCACAGGTTTTTCTTACATATCCGTTTCAAAAAAGTTTTAAGGAGTTCAGATGTTTATCTTTTTTCTGACTTTAGTATAACATATGCCTTACGAAAATGTTTGTATAATGTTTAAATAGATTATGAAGATATTCTTAAATCGGCCAAATCCGCAGACAGGACTTTATCGTGCGGATTTTCCAGTTCAGAAAATTCCTGCCTGCATCCTGTATCTGCAGCCGCACAACTGCCTTCTCTCCAGAATATCCTAACAGTAAAAAGAATGCCGGGGTTCCCCATGAGTACAGCCTCCCCATTTTCCCCTGCACACAGCCCGGACGGCCTTACCGGGCGCGGTATCGGCGTAGCAGTTCTGGATACCGGGTGTTTTCCGCATGAAGACCTTAAGCCGCGCATCGCTGCGTTTTTTGATATGGTACGCCGTCGCAGAGTCCCCTATGATGACAACGGGCACGGCACCCATGTCTGCGGCATCATCGGCGGGAACGGAAAAGAAAGCGCCGGGCGTTTTTGCGGAATCGCCCCGGGCTGCCACCTGGTCCCTGTAAAGGTACTGGACAAACGGGGCGGCGGCTATGTTTCCGACGTGCTTGCCGGGCTCCATACCATCATGCAGCAGCGGGAACGCTACAATATCCGGATCATCAATGTTTCGGTCGGCTCCTTTTCTGGCCGGAGCATGAACGAAAACTCTGCCCTGGTCCGCGGTGTGGAAGAAGCCTGGGACTCCGGCTTTACCGTGGTCGTTGCCGCCGGTAATATGGGGCCAAAAAGCGGCACCATCACTACCCCCGGCATCAGCCGCAAGGTCATCACGGTTGGCTGTTCTGACGATCACCAGGAAGTCAACGTTATGGGAAACCGCATGTCTGATTATTCCGGGAGAGGACCTACCCGCGCCTGCATCTGCAAGCCGGACATTGTCGCACCAGGGGCTGCCATCAAAAGCTGCAGTCCCGGCGGCGGTTATGCCGTTAAAAGCGGCACCAGCATGGCTACCCCTTATGTTTCCGGTGCTATTGCCCTCCTCTTAGAGCAGTACCCGGAAATGTCCAACCGGGATGTAAAGCTCTTTCTCCGGGAGCGGGCAGTCGACCTGGGACTCCCCAGAAACCAGCAAGGCTGGGGACTTCTTGATATCCCCAGCCTTCTTCGCTAATTTCTGACGGGAAACAGGCCGACATCACTAATGCGCTGTCCTCCCTGTCCCGGCAGTCTCTATGAAATTCCTGTGTTTTTCTTCATCAGATCAATCTGACTCTGCACACGCCTTCGATGGCATTGAGCTTCTCCACCATAGTCTCATCCGGCACATGCTCCAGATCCATCAGCGTATATGCGAACTTATCGCGGCTCTTGTTGGTCATGTCGGAAATGTTGATCTTTCCGGCAGCCAGCACTCCGGTGATCTGGCCGATCATGTTCGGAATGTTTAAATGCAGCACAGCCAGACGGCAGGCTGTCTTCTTCACACCCATATCACACGCCGGATAGTTCACGGAATTGCGGATGTTGCCGTTCTCCAGATAATCCATGATCTCCTGAACAGCCATCTTCGCACAGTTGTCCTCGGACTCCCCAGTCGAAGCGCCAAGATGCGGGATCACAATGGTATTCTCCAAATTTACAGACTTTGGATTCGCAAAATCGGTCACATATTTTTTGACTTTGCCTGACTTCAATGCCTCTGCCAGATCATCCTCATTTACCAGGATGTCACGGGCAAAGTTTAAGATCACGACACCATCTTTCATCTGGTCAAGGGCATCTTTATTGATCATGCCTTTTGTGGAATCCACAGCCGGGACATGCAGGGTGATGTAATCGCACTCCTGGCAGATGGTGTCTAAGCTGGTGGTGTGCTTAACATCACGGGAAAGACGCCATGCCGCATTGACGGAAATGTATGGGTCATAGCCGTAAACTTCCATGCCCAGGGCGATCGCTGTATTTGCAACCTCGGCACCGATCGCGCCAAGACCGACCACGCCCAGCTTTTTGCCCTTGATCTCACAGCCTGCAAAAGCTTTTTTCGCTTTCTCAGCCGATTTGGCAATGTTTGCATCCTCTTTGTTGGCTTTGCACCACTCGATGCCGCCCACAATGTCACGAGATGCCAAAAACAGTCCTGCCAATACCAGCTCTTTTACGCCGTTCGCATTGGCACCCGGGGTATTAAACACCACAATGCCCTCCTGTGCACAGGCCTCTAACGGAATGTTATTCACACCTGCGCCTGCACGTGCAATAGCAAGCAGGGAGTCAGAAAACTGCATTTCATGAAGGGATGCGCTGCGGACCAGAATACCCTCTGCCTCATTTACCTCATCGGTCAGCTGATACTCCTGCGTAAACTGGTCTGTGCCATATTTGGAAATGGCGTTGATGCAATGGATCTTTCTCATGCCTGATGCGCCTCCTCAAACTTTTTCATGAACTCTACCAGCTTCTCTACACCTTCCATCGGCATGGCATTGTAGATGCTGGCACGCATGCCGCCTACGGTTCTGTGTCCCTTTAAGTTTACAAATCCTGCTGCCGTTGCTTCTTTTACAAATTCTGCATCCAGATCTTTGTCGCCGGTAACGAACGGAACGTTCATTAAGGAGCGGTCTTCCTTGGCAACCGTTCCATGGAACAGCTTGCTCTGATCCAGGAAATCGTAGAGGATCTTTGCCTTTTTCTCGTTATACTCTTTCATTGCCTCCAGGCCGCCGCGCTTCTTTAACCACTTAAATACCTTGCCGCAGATGTAGATGCCGTAGCATGGCGGGGTATTGTAAAGGGATTTCGCGTCTGCCTGCACCTTGTACTGGCAGATGGTCGGGGTTCCGGCAAGGACATCCTCCGTGATCAGGTCCTCGCGGATGATCACGATCACAACACCGGCCGGTCCGACATTTTTCTGGGCTCCGCCGTAAAGCAGGCCGTACTTGGTTACATCTACCGGCTCGGAAAGGAAGCAGGAAGAGATATCAGCCACCAGCGTTTTTCCCTTTGTGTTCGGCAGAGTTTTGTATTTGGTGCCATAGATCGTGTTATTCTCGCAGATGTAAACATAGTCCGCATCATCGTCGATCGGCAAGTCAGAGCAGTCCGGAATGTAGCTGAAGGTCTTGTCTTCACTTGATGCAACAGCCACTGCCTTTCCGTATTTCTGCGCTTCTTTGAATGCCTTCTTCGCCCACTGACCGGTGATGATATAATCGGCTACGCCGTTTTTCATCAGGTTCTGCGGAATGGCGGAGAACTGCAGATGGGCGCCTCCCTGCAAGAACAGCACTTTGTAGTTATCCGGAATGTTCATCAGATCCCGAAGGTCCTGCTCCGCTTCTTCGATGATGGTCTCAAAGGCTTTAGATCGATGGCTCATCTCCATCACTGACATTCCGGTGCCTCTGTAATCAAGCATTTCTTCTGCGGCTTCCTTCAGGACTTCCTCCGGTAATACGGCCGGTCCTGCTGAGAAATTGTAGACTCTTCCCATTGTTTCTTCCTCCTTCTTTTCATATTCCATTTATTTTTTCCGATACCATTTGACCAGATTCAAAACTCCTCCTGCAGGCAATCCTGCTCCGGATTTCTGACCTTTATCTCCTTGGTATCAATATATAATAACGACCCGGAACAGAGGTATGCAAAAAACACCTGTCCCGAATCGTTACGGACAAAATATAAAGATAACCTTTTCTCTGTTCTCTAAGTCATCCTGTTATTCAATTATATAACTGTTTGATACGTTTCCAGTTATTTGATCTTCAGATCGGTATCATCGAATGCATCCTGGATCGGGGCACCCGGGGATACCATCGGGTAAACCTTATCATCGCAGTTGATCTGGCACTCGATCAGTACCGGTGCATTCAATGCAATGGCCTCTTCCAGGACCGGCTTCAAATCTTCCTGTCTGGTCACGCGGTAGGCTTTTGCTCCCATGGCTTCAGCCAGCTTCACAAAATCAACTGCGTCATTTAATACGGTATGTGAATAGCGCTTTCCGTAGAACAGGTTCTGCCACTGGCGCACCATTCCAAGTACATGGTTGTTTACCACAACCTGGATGACCGGGATATTGTAGCGGGTCGCTGTAGCGATCTCATTCATGTTCATGCGGAAGCAGCCGTCTCCGGCAATGTTGAACACCGGGGTATCCGGATGTCCCATATCGCCGCAGGCCATCTTCGCTCCGATGGAAGCACCGAGGCCGTAGCCCATGGTGCCAAGACCGCCGGAAGTGAGAAAGGTTCTCGGCTTTCTGTATTTGTAGTACTGGGCAGCCCACATCTGGTGCTGGCCAACCTCGGTACAGATGATAGCATCGCCTTTGGTCAGCTCATCAATCGTCTCCATGATAAACGGACCGGTAAGCTGGGTCTTATCGTAGCGGAGCGGGTACATGTCTTTCATCCGCTCTACGTGCTGGATCCACTCCTCATGGTTCATCGGGTCCAGACGGGCATTCAGCTTGCGCAGGACAACCTTTAAATCGCCGATGATGCTTGCGCTGGTGTGGATGTTTTTATTGATCTCAGCCGGATCGACATCGATCTGAAGGATTTTTGCGTTCTTTGCGAACTTCGAAGCATTTCCGGTCACACGGTCACTGAAGCGGGCACCTGCCACGATCAGCAGATCGCACTCGCTGATGCCGAAGTTGGAAGTCTTGGTTCCATGCATACCTACCATGCCGGTGTAAAGCTCATCGGTTCCGTCAAATGCGCCTTTGCCCATCAGGGAATCGGCAACCGGTGCCTGGATCTTGTGCGCCAGCACCTTTAACTCGTCGGATGCACCGGAAAGCACGGCACCGCCGCCTACGAAAATAAACGGCTTCGTGCTGTTGCGGATCATCTCCAGTGCAGTCTCGATGTCTTCCTCACGGATAGTATCGGTCTGACGCTCAATCGGTGCCGGGTCCTGCGGCGTATACTCATACTCTGCCGCAGTTACATCTTTTGTGATATCGATGAGGACCGGGCCGGGTCTTCCGCTCTGCGCAATGGTAAATGCGCGGCGGACGGTATCTGCCAGCTTTGTAATATCTTTTACAATGAAATTGTATTTGGTGATCGGCATGGTCACACCGGTGATGTCGATCTCCTGGAAGCTGTCGCGGCCAAGCAGGCTCACGCCTACGTTACAGGTGATCGCTATCATCGGGATGGAATCCATAAATGCGGTCGCGATACCGGTTACCAGGTTGGTCGCACCCGGACCGGAAGTGGCCAGGCATACACCGACCTTTCCGGTGGCTCTCGCATAACCGTCTGCCGCATGGGATGCGCCCTGCTCGTGGGAGGTCAGGATGTGGGTAATCTCATCCTGATGCTTGTAAAGCGCATCGTAGATATTTAAAATGGCTCCTCCCGGATAACCGAACACGGTCTTTACACCCTGTTCTTTTAAACATTCGATTAGGATTTCTGATCCATTAAGTACTCTGGTCTCCGCCATGTGAAAACACTCCTTATCTATCTCTGGTACGGGTTACATGAATTAGTTTCCTTTTAAGATAGCGCCCTTGTCTGCGCTGGTTACCAATGCTGCGTAACGCTTTAAGTAACCGGTCACCTCTTTGGTCTTCGGAGTCCAGTTTGCACGGCGTCTTGCCAGTTCTTCATCGGAAACCTTCATGTTGATGGTGTTGGCATTGATATCGATGGAAATGATATCGCCCTCTTCTACCAATCCGATCGGGCCGCCTGCTGCTGCCTCCGGGCTTACATGTCCGATGGAAGCGCCACGGGAAGCTCCACTAAAACGTCCGTCGGTGATCAGGGCTACGGTAGAGCCAAGGCCCATACCAACGATAGCGGAGGTCGGGTTTAACATCTCTCTCATGCCCGGGCCGCCCTTCGGTCCCTCATAACGAATGACTACAACATCGCCTGCTACGATCTTGCCGCCCTTGATGGCTGCGATCGCCTCATCCTCGCTGTCGAAGACGCGGGCCGGTCCCTCATGCACCAGCATCTCCGGTGCAACTGCGGAACGTTTTACCACGCAGGAATCCGGTGCCAGGTTACCGCGGAGCACTGCGATACCGCCGGTCTTGGAATATGGGTTGTCAACCGGACGGATGATCTCCGGATTCTTGTTGACACAGTCTTTGATGTTCTCGCCGACGGTCTTACCGGTTACGGTCATGCAGTCCAGATTTAAGAGACCTAACTTACTGATCTCGTTCATCACTGCGTAGATACCGCCTGCCTCGTTTAAATCTTCCATGTAAGTATGTCCGGCCGGTGCTAAGTGGCACAGGTTCGGAGTCTTCGCGCTGATCTCATTTGCGATGTCTACGTTTAACTCAACGCCTGCCTCATGCGCGATCGCCGGCAGATGCAGCATACTGTTGGTGCTGCATCCAAGAGCCATATCCATGGTCAGGGCATTGCGGAATGCAGCCTCAGTCATGATATCTCTCGGACGGATGTTCTTCTTTAACATATCCATAACGGCCATACCTGCATGCTTTGCAAGAACCAGACGCTCGGAATAAACAGCCGGAATGGTACCGTTGCCCTTTAAGCCCATACCAAGAACCTCGGTCAGGCAGTTCATACTGTTTGCGGTATACATACCGGAGCAGGAGCCACAGGTCGGACAAACCTTACACTCGAACTCTTTCACATCTTCCTCAGTCATAAGGCCTGCTGCATAGGAGCCTACTGCCTCAAACATACTGGAAAGGCTGCGCTTCTCACCTTTTACGTGACCGGCTAACATCGGGCCGCCGCTGACGAACACGGTAGGGATGTTTAAGCGGGCTGCTGCCATTAAAAGTCCCGGAACGTTCTTGTCACAGTTCGGAACCATGACCAGTGCGTCAAACTGATGTGCCATAGCCATACACTCGGTAGAGTCAGCGATCAGGTCACGGGTTACCAGAGAATACTTCATTCCCACATGGCCCATGGCGATACCGTCGCACACTGCAATGGCCGGGAACACGATCGGGGTACCGCCTGCCATGGCAACGCCCTGCTTTACTGCGTCCACGATCTTGTCCAGGTTCATATGTCCCGGAACGATCTCATTGTAGGAGCTTACAATACCGACTAACGGGCGCTCCATCTCTTCATCGGTCAATCCCAGTGCACGGAACAGGGAGCGGGCCGGTGCCTGCTGCATTCCTGCTTTTGCATTATCACTTCTCATATTCTGACTCCTCCTCATGTGAATGCCGGTATCCGCATACGCGGACACCAGCCTGTCAATTCTATACTGTTTATTCTGAAAATTAATGGATGCGTGCTGCGATCAGATCGCCCATCTGGGTGGTTCCGACTTTCTTGCAGCCTTCGCTGTAAATATCTCCGGTGCGGTAACCGTCGGTCAGCACCTGCTGTACGGCTGCCTCGATCGCATCGGCCTCTTTATCCATATCGAAAGAATAACGAAGCATCATCGCTGCGGAGAGAATGGTTGCAATCGGGTTTGCCAGGTCTTTGCCTGCGATATCCGGTGCAGAACCATGGCTCGGCTCATACATACCGAACTTGGTCTCGTTTAGGCTTGCGGAAGACAGCATACCGATGGAACCGGTGATCATGCTGGCCTCATCCGAAAGAATATCACCAAACATATTCTCTGTCAGGACCACATCGAACTGGCCCGGATTCATGACAAGCTGCATGGCACAGTTATCGACCAGCATATGCTCCAGCTTCACTTCCGGGTAATCCTTTGCGACTTCCTCAACTACCTTTCTCCAGAGTCTGGAAGAATCCAACACGTTTGCCTTGTCCACGCTGATAACGTGTTTTCTTCTCTTCATGGCAATATCGAATGCCTTGATAGCAATCCGGCGGATCTCGTTCTCGTTGTAGGTCAGGGTATCAGTTGCCTGCAGAACTCCGTTTACTTTCTCGGTATGACGCTCACCGAAGTACAGACCGCCGGTCAACTCACGCACGATGATCATGTCAAAACCATCGCCGATGTTCTCTTTCTTTAACGGGCATGCATCTGCCAACTCGTTGTAAAGGTAAGCCGGACGAAGGTTCGCAAATAAATTAAGGCCTTTGCGGATTGCCAGCAGCCCCGCCTCAGGTCTTAAGTTCGGTGCCACGTCGTACCATCTTGAATTTCCTACATTGCCGCCCACAGCGCCAAGTAAAACCGCGTCGCTTTTCTTTGCGGTCTCCAGTGCCTCATCGGTTAACGGAACTCCGTATTCATCGATGGAACAGCCGCCCATCAGGATTTTTGTGTACTGGAAGGTATGTCCGTATACCTCTCCTACTTTATCAAGGACTTTGCACGCCTCGCGCACAATCTCCGGTCCGATTCCATCTCCAGGGATCGTTACGATATTACAATTCATGATGTCTTACCTCTTTCTGATCCATTCCCTTTTTCTTGATCGGTGGTATTTTCGTTCCTGTTCAAAGCTTTTCATTTCTCAGGCAATGATCCTATAGAACAAAAAGGAACGTGTTTCTTCCCATATTAACGCATTTATTGTCATTTTTCAACTGATACACTGGAATTTATTCAGAAAAATCCATACGAGATAGGAATTGTCTTCATAACTTGCAGTTATCAGAAAGGTAAAAAATATCGCCGGAAGGCATATCCCCTCCGGCGATTCCAGTATTTTTCAGATATTTCCGTCTGCAGAACATGGCAAAACATGTTTTGTGGATTTTGCATCCCCGCAGTCATTGCCATCTGTCCCTCATTCGGTCATTTGCGGCTGTCCCAGGCTCCGTCCTTGCCAACATAATAGCTTCCAATGGTCTCATCCGTTGCCATGGCATGGTCTTCCCGGAAGTAATACCACTTGTCATCAATCTCTTTCCAGCCGGTTACGGCGGCACCGCTGGCATCCAGATAGTACCAGATATGATCCTGTTCATGCCACTTGGAGGTAGCCATGGTGCCATCTTCCTCGATCCAGAAGAGCACATCGCCATTCTTAATCCAGGTGTTTTTTGCCATCTTCCCGTTGGAATAGTAATAATTCCATACACTTCCGCTGCGTTTCCAGCCGTTCTCCGCAAAGCTGCAGAATGCAGAAGACAATACCAGCACTGCTGCCATGCAAAGCACTGCTGTTTTTTTCATGAGCTTTGTCATCTTCCTGCATCCTTCCTTTCTTTAACGGTCACGCTTGCCATCCGCACCAACGTGTCCGCCACCCGGAATATTCACGTCCGTTGCCATGGTACCGCTCTTTAAGAAGTAATACTCTGCATCGTCGATGGTCTTCCAGCCATTCTTGACTGCCTTGCCATTCTCACCCATGTAGTACCACTTGCCTTCCTCGTTCTGATACCAGCCATTGGTCAGCATTTTTCCATCGGCATCGAGGTAATACATATCCTTGTTCTCGGTGTAAACCTGGTCTTTCATGATCAGGCCCTTTGCATCCACCCGGTACCAGGCATCACCATCTGCTACCCAGCATCCGGTTGCCATAACACCATTGCCCTGTACCCAGTAGGAAGCGGCAATGCTCTTGCCCTCCTCGGTCACGAAATCCTTGCTGCCAACCTGGTAGCTCAATTCTCCGGACTCATCGTTGCTGACCAGTGTATTGATCCAGGTATTTCTTGCAACGGTTCCGTCCTCCTGGTAATAATACCACTCACTGCCAACCTTGCCCCAGCCTGCCGCAAATGCTGCCGTGCTGGATAATGTAGCCATAGCCAGGCTCAGCGCCATAACCTTAAACATATTTTTTCTCATAACGATCGATCTCCTTTTCCAGTCATAACACCCTAATTGCTATAGCTTATGATACCTTTTTCTACTGGTATTTGTCAACGCATTTGAATTGCAATAATCTGACGATTTTCTTTCAATTCGCGATATTGCAATATTGCACAGTGAACATCAAAGGGACGAAAGTTCCCGCAGCCGCCATGTATGG
>ULSV01009970.1_pt1 | contig 21579 bp, 20 predicted proteins | sample 1956991 | NCBI WGS metagenome assembly ULSV01 (sample SAMEA4835717, study PRJEB28245) | human gut metagenome | biome: gut microbiome; material: fecal sample | place: Denmark | collected 2008 | reverse complement strand
GGGGAACATTGAGGACTTTTTTATCGTTATTATTTGTCATAGTCACTATTCATTATCAGGGTTAATATCAAATGGCAACAAGTTGTCACCATCATTAAAACGGTCGAAATCCGAGCTAAACAAACGGTCTTGAATGACACGGTATTTCTCAAATTCGGTTTCGGCAAATTTCTTGGCGAATTCTGCCGTAACCTTACCTGCATCTGGAAGGACTGCATCGCCACCGGCTTCAAGAATGATGTCAATACGTTTTGCCCAGTCCTCCATTGTCATAGGTATATGACGCTTCGCCATACGCTCAGCCATATCCAACACGGCATTGACCAAACGTCCCATATCTTCCAACTCTATACCTTTCAGATAGTTCTTGGCAATACTTACATCGGTCTTGACTATTTTCCCGTCAGGAGCATTCTCCCACGTAGTCAGTCCCATGTGTTCTTTTTCAGCATTGGCTCTATTTACAATTAGTTCTGCGGCTGTCTGACCGTGTACTGCATAGTGCATTTTGTTCTGTACTTTTTTGAAAAATAACCGTGTGGTAGGTGCATCACGATTGTAATCAATGGCTGTAGAATAAATATCCGTAAGTTTTTGATAGAAACGACGTTCGCTAAGGCGGATTTCACGGATTTCTGCCAATAAATGCTCGAAATAGTCCTCGCCAATAAATGAGCCGTTTTCCATACGTTTCTTGTCTATCACATAGCCACGGATAGAGAACTGGCGAATGACAGAGGTACACCACTGGCGGAATTGTGTAGCCCTGATACTGTTTACACGATAACCCACAGAGATAATGGCATCCAAGTTGTAAAACAACGTTTTTCTATTTACCTGACGCTCACCCTCCATTTGAACTACCGAGAAAAACTCGGTAGTTGCATCTTTCTGCAACTCCTGACTGGCATATATGTTCTTTAAATGTAAACCTATATTGTCGGTAGAACAATCAAATAAGATTGCCATAGCTTTTTGCGTACACCAGACAGTTTCATTCTGATACACCACTTGTATGCCATCTTCCTTACCTTCAATGGCGAAGATAAGGAACTCTGCCGTACTGTTTCTTATTTCAAACCGCTTTGCCATTACACTTCCTTTTATTCAACCAGCCCCAACTCTTTCAAATACCCCTCTATCTCCTTATCCAATTCGGCACGTTTGGCTTCAAGTTCTTTAATTTCTGCCATTACAGCCTTGATGTCGATAGGTGCTTCTTCTTCAAAGGTATCAACATATCGGGGAATATTCAGATTATAATCGTTGTCAGCGACTTCCTGCAATGTGGCAAGATGGCTATACTTTTCTATTTCCTTGCGGTCACGATAGGTTTCGACAATTTTCTGTATATGCTGCGGACGAAGTTTGTTTTGAGTCTTTACCTTTTCAAACTCCTTGCTTGCATCAATGAACAGAATATTGTCATCCTCCTTGCGGCATTTCTTAAAGACAAGGATACAAGTCGGTATGCTTGTGCCATAGAAAATATTGGCAGGCAAACCGATAATGGCATCAATATAGTTTTTCTTTTCGATGAGGAAACGACGGATTACACCTTCGGCATTACCACGGAACAGCACACCATGAGGAGCCACACAAGCCATTGTTCCACCCTCATTCAAGTGGTAAATCATGTGCAGGATAAAAGCATAGTCGGCTGTCTTTTTCGGTGCAAGTCGTCCAGCCTTGCTGAAACGGTCATCATTGTTGTATTTGTCAGCTGCACTCCATTCTGCGGAGAACGGAGGATTAGCCACGACTGCATCAAACTGCGTATCGCCAAATGCGTCCCACTCCAGCGTATCACCGTTTTCTATCTTGAAGTTATTGAATCTGATGCCGTGCAACAGCATATTCATTCTGGCAAGGTTGTAAGTGGTCGGATTCTTCTCTTGTCCATAAATGTCCACTGCATGACCCACCTTTGCCGCGCGGAGAAGCAATGAGCCACTACCGCAAGTCGGGTCATACACATTGCGAAGCCGTGTGCGACCAATAAAAACAATTTCAGCCAAAATCTGACTGACTTCTTGCGGAGTATAGAACTCTCCGGCTTTTTTTCCGGCTCCTGCTGCAAATTGCCCAATCATATATTCGTAAGCATCGCCAAGAATATCAATCTCATTAGAGGCTTCCACTCCAAACTTTATATCGTCCAAAGCCAACAAGACGTTGCTGACAAGCGTATTCTTGTCATCTGCCGTCTTGCCTAATTTTGGTGAAGCAAGGTCAATATCAGAGAACAGACCGCCGAAATCTTCCTCGCTGTCATGTCCCAATGTACTATCCTCAATACGTTTCAGTGACCGTTCAAGTATTGGCAATATATTCTCTTTCCTTTTAATCCTGTCTATTACCGATGAAAACAAGTAAGTTGGTTTTATGAAGTAACCGACACCCTCCAGACATTGCTTTTTCAGTTCCTCTTGTAGTTCAACGGCATCTTCATCCTCCATATTCCACAAGTCTTTGAATGATATATCGTCATCCACCAAAGCATTATTGGCGTATACCTCTATCTTTTCAGACAGGTATTTGTAGAAAATGAAGCCTAATGTGAAATACATGAAATCACTGGCTGACATATTGCCACGCAACTTATTGGCTACCTCCCAAAGTTGGTCACGGAGTTTTTGTTGTAATTCTTCGCTCATATTTATTTTAATATTTCTTTTACAATCTGTTTAATTTTCACGCACATATCGCAAAGCCATGCACATCCATTATTCCAATTGTTCTTATCTGTCATATCTCCCATAGAGTGGAGAATCAAGAAACGACTGGCTTTTTTATTGTCATCCAAACGCCACTCGATTTCATTAGGGGATGATATTCCTAAACTATTGGCTACCTGTTCTTCATTAGCCTTGAATTTAGCAATAATATCTTTATCCTCATTAACGTATAATCCTGCTGACAGACAATTATTCTTAGTGTTTAATGTCATGCAAAGATGATAAGCGGATGACCCCATGCCAAGGTCATACCAATGCTGGGCTTGTGGCTTTCGCAACTTGAATTCCTTTATAAATGCTGAATGTTTAGGGGCTTCATCATTGAATTTTTCCCAAAATGCCAACTTCAAGTTTTCTGTTTCCGAAAGTCCGGCTGTTTTCTTCATCGCCTTTGCCCAATTATTGGGACGTTCTACGATATTGAATTTTGGGGCTGGTTCTGAATCATTGATTTTCCACAATTCTATTTCTATCAGAAAAAATTCGAACTTATCATCTGTATGCTGGTTCAGCCATTCTATCGCCTGCTTATGTTCGTCTCGTGCTTTCTTGACAATCCAAATAATTACCTCGGCATCCTTTCCTGAAGCATAGGTAATAATCTTTCCCAAATGGTCATGATTGGTTTCTTCCAATTGGTTTTCGATTATGATTCGTCGCCCAGTACCTTCCTCTGTTGCATATAGGTCAACACTAAAATCCCCGACATGGGACTCTTGTTCTTCAACGACAATGTCTATGCCTATAGCCTCACTAAGAATTTCCAAATTATCTTCTTTAGCCAACCAAGGTGTAAAATCTTTAGCCTCATGCTTCCATACAGAACGGAGGTCTGTTATCTGTTCCAGTTTGCCTAGTTTCATGATTAACATACTTTTTAATCCCAATTAAAAGTTCTGATAATGTTACGTAGTCTATCCATTATCCGTGTCAGAGCTTTACGTGTCTTTATCAGACCGAGGTGCTTCTCTTTCAATGCCTTTTGTATGATTTCAGGCTGTTCTTTTTGCAGGTAATCATATTCTTTCAGATAATGGTCAAGCACATCAGAAGAAAGCCCCTCATCTTGCGCCAATGAGCTTACTGCCTTTTCTCGCTCTGTTGAGATATACCTGTTCAATCGTTCTTCGAGTTCACTTGTACCATCTGCCTTCTGCCGTTGCAACATAAAGTTCTCCTTGTCCTCATCCACATTTTTTTGGATGAAACCGTCAATGAGTTTTGCCTTGTTGCGCATTTCAGCATCCTTAATCATCGTATCAATGATACTCTTGCGCCGTTCTACATAATCGTTACTATATGGGTCAAGATTGGCAATCAGTTCAAGGATATAAGCCACATTGATGATGTCGCTGTGCAGGAGTTCAAGACAAAAATCCACATCTTCCAACCTTTCATCACTTGGTGTCTCATCGCCATTGTTTGGAGAGGGTGAAGGCATGTCCGAAGGAACAAATGTATCGTGAATATCAAGGTACTTGCTTCGGAAATCCATAAACTGCTGTTCGGTCATGCCAAGGTCATCAGCTTCGTCACAGTAATCCTCATATATCTGAATTTCTGCGTGTTTACGGATAATATCGCGGAAAGCCAGCACAAAATCCTTTTTATCCTTTTCACTTTGCAGCAAATCTATGCTGCTTGGCTCCGGGTATTTCTGTAAGAAGTCCGTGGCTAACTGTTGGTATTCCTTTTTTACCTCCTCATACGTAGGGCGTACTATTTCTTCCGGATTATTGGAATTGCTGAATAACCGGATGGCTGTATCAACATTGCTTTTCAAATCACGGAAACATATAATCTTGCCAAACCGCTTTTTCTCGTTCAAAATACGGTTTGTACGACTAAAGGCTTGCAACAGACCGTGATACTCCAAATTCTTATCTACATAGAGTGTGTTTAGCTTCTTGCTATCGAAGCCAGTAAGGAACATACCAACGACAAGGCAGAGATCAAGCGGTTTCATGTCCGCTTTCTTCTTTTTCATGCGTTCATTGATGTCATCGTAATAGGCTCGGAAATTTTCGGTAGTATATGCTGTGCCAAACATTTCATTGTAGTCATCCATGATGGCTTGAAGCTCGTCTGCTTCACCTGTACTTTCACTGACATACTGTCCTGTATTCATTCCTGTCTGTTCATCATCTTGGCTACTGTTGGCAGCGTATGTGAACACCGCACCGATACGTATTTTCGGATTCAGAGACTTGAATATCTTGTAATAACGTATAAGCATCGGCACAGACTGCACGGCAAACAGGGCGTCAAACTCACCGTCAAAAGTTGACTTATTGAAATTATTAAGGATGAATTTGGCTATTTCCTCCATTCGGTTAGCATTACCCACTTCTACATTCTCGTTCCCATGATAATATTCTACAAGGAATCCCAGTACATTTTCATCGGCAATGGCATCCTTGATAAGATATTGGTGCAGGCAATTGCCAAATATTTCTTTGGTGGTATGCCCGTCCACAGCATTTTCCGTGAAGATGGGCGTACCCGTGAATCCGAACACTTGGGCATTATCAAAGAATTTCATTATTCTTTTGTGGCTTTCCCCAAAGTGACTTCTGTGACACTCGTCAAATATCATTACAATACGTGAGTGACGTATGGATTCTATCTTGTTGCTGTACCACGTCTTACTGACGGCAGCATTGAGCTTTTGAATAGTAGTGATGATTATCTTGGAGTTGCTGTGTAACCGCTTTACAAGTTCGTCCGTGTTATCTGTACCATCCACTGCACCTGGCTCAAAGGCTTCATATTCCGATTGGGTTTGTGTATCAAGGTCGTGGCGGTCAACCAAAAACATAACCTTATCCACATCGTCCAGTTCGGAAACGAGCTGTGCAGCCTTGAATGAAGTTAAAGTCTTTCCAGCTCCGGTCGTATGCCATATATAACCGTTGTCATTGGAGTTCTTTACCTTGTCCAATATTTTTTCAACAGCATAGAATTGATACGGACGGAGTACCATCAGGCATTTGTCACCCTCATGTAACACAATGTATTTACCGATGATTTTACCAAGCGTACATTTCTCCAGAAATGCGGCAGCAAATTTGTCCAATTCATTGAATGGTACATTAGCTGCATCCGTCCAGTTGAACGTGAATTTATAACCGCTGTTCGGGTTATTTGCAAAGTAACGGGTATTTACGCCGTTGGAAATAACGAACAACTGAATGTAGTCAAATAATCCGTGAAAAGATGTTTTGTGATAACGTTGTATCTGATTGTACGCCTGTTTGAGTTCCACGCCACGGCGTTTCAATTCAATCTGCACTAATGGCAGACCATTTATAAGAATAGTCACATCGTAGCGACATTTTTTTCGACCTTCCACCGTTATTTGATTGGAAACCTGAAACTCGTTCTGACACCATTGTTGACGATTGAGAAATTCCACCCAAATACGTTTGCCGTCTGTCGTATCAAGCGGATAAAGGTCGCGTAGTTTCTTCGCCTTTTCAAATCGTGTACCGCCTTCAAGATAGATAAGAATCTTTTCAAATTCCTCTGCCGTAAATTCAGTTCGACCATATTCAGCCAACTGTTTACGGTTGTGTATCTCCAACTGCCGTTTGAAATTTGCTTGAAGATTATCTTCTTCAGCAATCTGGACATACTCATAATCCATTTGCTGAAGTGTAGCGATAAGTCCGGCTTCCAATGCCGCTTCACTTTGTATTGACATATTTTGCTCCGCCTTTTATTTGTTATTTATTTCCGTTCAGATTTCTGATAATCTCAATACCCAATGCGTTTTCTATCTTACATATCGTTTCTAACGACATATTCTTTTTCCCTTTCAATACTTTAGAAATATATTGTTGGGTGCAATTCATCCTTTCAGCAAGCATCCGTTGTGTCAAACCAAGTTCCACCATTCGTTTGGACATAGTAGCAGCAATCTGTTGCGAGTATTCCACCCAATCCTTGCTATTCTGCCTAAGCTTAGCTGTGCATCTTGTGACTTCTAAGGTATCACAATATATTCTGTCTGTCATTGTATTTATTAAAAGATTATCTTGTTTGAATGCAAAGGTAATATAAATACCTGAGGAGCACAACTATAAGGTTGTATATTTGAGTAATAAGTGTGTTATGATTGGCAATTTGTATATCCAATGATACCATAATGTTCTTCACTTATGCTGAAATCTTAGTGAAAGCACAATATAAACGAAAAACGCCACAGGCTACCACATCGGTGCCAAATACTGCCACGATGCTGCGGGTTGGTTGGAATCTGCCGAAGTTGGCTTTTCTTTGTACAGTCGGCAACTGGAAAGACTGTTACGGAATATGGAATTAAGCCAATCCCTACCACTTGCCGCCACAAGCTGCCAGTCATAGTAAAGCCATTGTCCGATGCTGGTATTGGCTTTACTTTGCAGGCAAACAGGATTACCAACAATAAAAACAGTATATACAATGAATGAATTTGTAATTATCTCGAAAGACGTGTTTGAAGAAATGGTCGGAAAGTTCAACCGCTTCTCCGACCGGGTGAATGAAATCCTCGGCAAGAGGGAGGAAGGTCGGCTCAGCCGCTGGATGGACAATCAGGATGTCTGCCAACAGCTGCGCATCAGTCCGAGAACCTTGCAGACGCTTCGCGACAACGGCACGCTGGCTTACTCCAAGATTGGGCATAAGATATTCTACAAGCCGGAGGACGTGCTGCGTATCGTACGGCTTGTGGAGGACAGACGAAAGGATGCCGCCTGTCGGAGAAAGACCATCTGAATGTAATTGAATTTAATGTACCACTAAATCCACTGTAATAAATGAACAAAACGATTATAACAAACGATGAATGGGCTGTCGGCGTCATGGAGCAATTGGACACCATGCTTGACGGCATTGAAAACATGAACGAAAAAAGTAAGGTTTCATTCGGTAATGAACGCTTCCTGACGGACAAGGAAGTGTCGGCATGGCTCAAGGTGAGCCGACGTACCTTGCAGGACTACCGCAACAACGGAATGGTATCTTACTGTCAGTTAGGCGGCAAGATTCTCTACAAGGAATCGGACATTGAAAGGCTGGTGATGGGCGGCTATCGGAACGCTTACCGAACGGAAACTTAATCTCGGCAAAGCGTAAAATGAGAAGAAGCCGATGTAGACAGGTAAACCGCCCAGCCATCGGCTTCTTGCATTATTATCATTATAGATACGAATGGCACTAACACCTGTATCGTGGATTGACTTCAGATAGCGAAAAGAACAAATGAAGGGGCTTTTTCCTATTGGGGGCATACAACCTCTCTATGACAAACTCTCTAAAAGCCATACATTCCCTGCTACGTAGTCTGAACGCAAGAGCCATGACCATTTCAAGGCTGTACACCTCGTAACGTGTTCCATCTTCTTGTCTGATGTAGCACATTGTTGTTTCTTCCACCAGTTCATGATTCTTATAAATATCACGGATAGCCTTGTGGATGTCACAGCAGAATACCATAAACAGGTCTGACATTTCCTGCTGTGTCATCCAAACAGAAGCGGTCGGCATGGCGACCACTCCTGTTTCACTGATTGTAATGATTCCTCGTTCCATACTCATTAGTGTTTTGCTAACAACTTGTTTTCCCTGTATTCGCCTGTTCCGTATAATCTTCTGACAGCCATAAGATTGTCCATGTCCTTTGAAATTTTCTTGTCCGTAACTTCTGCGTACCGTTGGGTAGTCTTTATGCCGGAGTGCCCCATCATCTTGGCTATGCTCTCGATGGGGATACCCTCCGAAATCAAAAAAGTTCCGAAGGAGTGTCTGGCTTGATGATAGGACAAGTTTTCCTCCCTGCCGATGGCGACTCCCATCTCGTGTATTTCAAACCACATCTCATCACGGCTTGGAAGCGGAAATACAGGCTTGGTGTCGTCTTTTGTGTTGTAAAGTTCAAGTATCTGTTCCGCTATCGGATGAAGGGGAATGAATGCCTCTACATTGGTTTTCTTACGATTGATACGGATATAACGCCTGCCGTCCGATGTTGTACCAATATGGTGCGGATGGAGCAGCATGATGTCCACGTATGCCAGTCCCGTAAAAATCGAGAACAGGAACGCCCTCCGCCCAAGTTCCTGCAAGGGGTCGGGCATCGGTGTTTCGAGGATGGTCTTCAGCTCCGCACGGCTGATGTGCTTATGCCTCGGAGTGGGCTTCTTCTCGTATTCCATGTCTTCCAACGGGTTGGCACGGAGTATCTCATAATCAACGGCAAGATACACCAGCTTGCTCAGCCAGCACAGGCACTTGTTCGTCTGTGACGGTCCGAAGTTCTTGTAGCGTTTCAGGAAAGCTTTATAGGAACTGCCGAACTCTTCCGTGATTTCAGCCAGATTTATATCACTCTTTCCCTGTGAGGCAAGAAAGTCCGTCAAATACTTCTGATAGTATTTTGAATTTCTGTACGTCGAAGTGGAATTTATCTCCTTTGAGCGGACAAGCAGCCTTTCAAGTTCCATCTCGCCCATCTGTAACAGTTTGACCGGAATGACGGCTTTCTTTGCCAGCATATTTTTGAGCAGCTCGGCACTCACTACGTTCTGCTTCTTCAATGAATCCTCATAGGCACATTCGACGGACTTGCGGAACTCCAGCAAGCGGTTGTTCTCACGGACGGTACGGATTGAGCCTGTCTTGCTGTTCCAGTCTTCGGGGCTACAATAGATGCCTGTCGCCATTGTGGAACTCTTGCCGTCTACGGTGATGCGGCAAAGGACGGCGGTCGTGCCGTCTGCCTTTACTTTACTCCTGTTGATGTATGGTAATACGGAAAATGTACTGCGCATGGTCGTAATGTTTTAAGTTTCTGATTTTAATGATTACAGGACAAGTTTCAAGTCCTTGGTTGCTTCAATATACTTGTCCATATCCTCAAAAAGCTTTTTCGGAGTGACACGGGCATACACTTGCGTGGTGGTTATGTCGGAATGTCCCAGCATCCGGCTGATGGTTTCTATCGGTACTCCGGCTTCCAGCGTAATCAGCGAGGCAAATGAGTGTCTTGCCTGATGATAGCACAAGCCGCCATTCACTCCGGCAAGGACAGCAAGGGCTTTCATGTGCCGTTTCATGTTGGGGTGATGAACCATCGGGAAAAGTGTCGGTCTGCTGTCATCACGATATTTCTCTATCAGTGCAAGTGCTTCGGGAAGCAGTTTGACGCTTGCCCGAAGCTCGTTTTTCTTCCGGCGGTACTTCAACCAAAGGCTTCCCTCGTCGTCCGTGTAAAGATTCTCACGGGTAACGCTCACCGCATCGGCATAGGCGGTTCCCGTATAGCAGGCAAACAGAAAAAGGTCACGGGCAAGAATGTGAGTGGTGCGCCATGCGGGTATCTCCACGTCACGGATTTTCTCGAAGTCCTCACGGCTTAATGCCCTCGGTGTACTTTCTGTCTTTTGTGGAAGGGTGAAATTAGCGAAGAAATATCTGTCTGCGTATCCCTCCTTGTAGGCGATACGGCATACCTTTTTCAAGATGGCGAGATAATGGCGCACGGTATCTACCGCCAGTCCTTTCACGTCCATTACATAATTCTGGTAGTCATGGATGAACTGCTCGGTAAGCTGACCGAAAGCAATGTCTTTCGTCTTGAACTGCCACTGGATGAACTCGCCCAATCTCATTCTCATGTAGTAATAGCCGGGATATGTTCCTTTGGCACGGTCGATGCCGATACGTGCCTTCAAGTCCTCACAGATACGGTCAGTCATTCTAAGCAATGTCATCTGTGTTTCCATGCTGCCTTGGAACAGTTCCTTGACCGCCGTGGCGTCAAAGTCTTGTCCGCGTTCCACCAGCGTGTCAAATGCGTTATTGATGGCAAGCAGCAGCTTGTCCAGCTTGGCATTGGTTTCCACCGCCTCACGGCTCTTGCCGTCCAGACGGCTTTCCCTCGCGTTCCACAACTCCGGCTTGCACGACAGTTTGCAACCGAACTGCGCCATCGTGCGGTTTACCGTAACTCTTCCCATTATCGGGGCTTTGCCCGACTTGTCCGTTCCGCTCTTTTTCAGGTAGAGCAGCACCTTGAATTTTTCAATCTTCATCGCTTACACTTTTTTGGTTACAAAATTACTTTGAGTATAAGCATTCATTGATTTGCAGAACATTGCGTATCAGCGCAAAAGAAACGGCTGCCCAACAATTTCATTTTCCGTGCATTACCTGTCATTGCTTCGGTAACAGACGGCTAACGACTTGGTAACTGAAATGGCTCAATATTCCGCACTTCCTTACGTTTTCAATATTTGGCAGAATAGTGAAAAGTGGCTCATTTCAAACGTATTACGTTTTATTGTTACTTGTTTGCTGATGGTTGCTTTGTGGGTTCTGTCCCACCAGAGCCGCCACTCGTATGCCACCACCATCTGCCTCTCCAACGGTGTGCCGATTGAGACCCTGTCGAAGATGATGGGCCATACCAGCATCCGCAGCACGCAGATTTATGCGAAGATTACCGCCGAGAAGGTAAGCAACGACATGGAACGCCTGTCCAAGCAGATAGAGTCCATGGAACAGTTCATTTGTCAGACCATCTAATACGGAAAGCCATGAGAAGAACTATCAGAATAGACGAGCACGGTCATGTGCGCATGGAAGGCAACCCGCAGGAAGAAGTATGGATGACCCTCGCCGAGATAGCCGACCTGTTCAACCTCCCTACCGCCACCATAGGTAGGGAGATAAAGGCCATCCGCAAGACGGGTGTGTTGGTGGACTATGAGGTGTGCAAGTATATCCGCATGGCGGACGGCTGTTCCGTGGACATCTACCACTGGGACTTCATCGTCGCCTTGGCCTATCGGATAAACACCTTCTATGCCCACGCCTTCCGCAAGTGGCTGAAAGAAACAGCGACTAAAGAAAAGGATAAAGAGGCGCACCAAGCCATCATCATTCCCCTGTGGACTTTCGGCAATAACTGAAAGGACGGACAGAAACAACAAACGAAAAAGACGGACGGACAATCCCACTCATCAGGGTTGCCCGTTCGTCTTTTTCGTCCCCATACATGCTTATACATCTGCCTTGCGGTAGTTCGCCTCCAGCAGCCGCTGTATATCATACTCCCGATAGAGTGCCTTGCCGCCAAGCAGGATGAACGGCAGCACACGGTTGTTGCGCAGGTTTTGCAAGGTGCGTCGGCTTACCTTCAAAACTTCCGCCACCTCCTTGTCCGTCAGGTAACGGTCACCGTTCAGCGGAGGCGTATATTCCTGCAGGAAGCGGTTTATCCTGCGATGGCTGCTTTTCAGCGAGAGGAGCATGTCCGCCACCTGTCCCTGCTCCAGCGTGAGAATCTCCTGCTTCATAGGCTGGCCTCCTTGTAGCCTGTGACGAGGCTTGCCACATCCTCCCTGCGGTAATAAAACTTCTTGCCAATCTGCGAGCAGGCAATCAATCCCTTGTCCCGCATCGTTTGCAAGGTTCTCGGACTGAGGCGCAGCAGCCGACATACCTCCTCGTTGTCCATCCACTTCGCCATGCGCCTGTCCTTCTCACGACCGCACAGGCGGTTCACTTTCTCCGTCAGCGACGAGACATCCGCCATCAGTGCCTCGAACGCTTTTCTTTCAATGATTACTACTTCCATGATTCTGAGTATTGCTGTGATTGTAGGTACAAAGTTACGTTGCAGTTCCTCAAAACCACTCATTTTCAGCGCAGGTGGCAGCATCTGGAACCAAAAGATGTGCCATCTTGTGCCAGTTGCAAGAAAATCTTCTATGAGTCATCTATGAGTCATAAGTTCGCACTTTCCACACCTTGTAATTTTGCAGCAGAAACAAGAAAAACAGTATTGAGTATGAACGTAATAATGATAGAAAGTGCCGCCTTTCAGGAACTGATCGGACACATCGAGAAGATAGCGGAGCACATCCGCAAGTATGAGGATAGACAGCCCGTACAGCCACAGGAACGGTGGCTGACCAGCAAGGAGGTGACCGCCCTGCTCGGCATCAGCCTGCGCACCCTGCAACGCTACCGTGACGAGGGACGCATCCCCTTCTCGCTGATGGGGCGCACCTGCCGCTACCGCCTCACGGACGTGGAGCGCATGATGAAGGAATGCTCCATGAGCGGCAACGCAGAGCGCATCGGCGAACTGCACAGGCAGTATATGGTAAGGACAGGCAAGAAAACATAAAACGGGAAAGAAGATGGATACCTACAAGATAGAACGGCTGTTCCACCTCCTCATGGAACGGCTCGACAGGCAAGAGAAGATGATTAGTGACCTGATTTTCCGCAGCCAGCGGCAAATGGCGTGTCAGGAGGAGGACACGGAGCACAAGATATACAACGGTGAGCGGCTTTACGACAATCAGGACCTCTGCCTGATGTTGCAGGTGAGCAAGCGGTCACTGCAACGCTACCGCACGTTGGGCATCCTGCCCTACCTCATGCTCCGGCAGAAGACCTACTACAAGGAGTCGGACGTGGAGAAGTTCCTCTCGGAGCATATCGACTGCTTCCAGAAAGAGAAGATGGCGGACTACAAGGCCCGCATCCGATAACAATCAATGTTTCACAATTAAAAGTCAATCAAGATGGCAAAGAAAAAAGACGAAAAAGACGTGCTGATAGTCCGTGACGAGAAGACGGGCGAAATCAGTGTGGTGGCCGGATTGCAGGCGGACGGCACCCCCAGACGCACACCGCCAAAGATGGAGAATGCCCAAGATTTTTTGCAGTTCGACAAGAATGGCGACGTGCTCGACAATTTTTTCCGCAACTTCTTCCGGCAGTGCAAGGAACCCAGCCGCTTCGGCTTCTACCGTATCGCAGCAGACCAGGCGGAGAACCTGCTCGGCGTGATGAAGGAGCTGTTGAAAGACCCCGTGACCAATGCAGACCTGCTCGCACCCCACAAGGTGGACACCTCTGCCTACGAAAAACAGGTGGCGCAGGAGCAGAAGGCGCAGGAAGAGCAGAAGCAGGAACAGAATCAGACAAACAATGTAGAACCCCAAAAACAAGAAAACATGGAACAGAAACAACAGGAAAACGTGCAGCAGAACGCACAGGAAAACAAACAGGAGAACAAGCAAAGGCAAGGCTACCAGCCCATTGATGAAAGCCGCATCGACTGGCAGGCTTTGGAAAAGAACTGGGGCGTGAAGCGTGAGGAACTGGAGCAGTCCGGCGACCTGCAGAAGATGCTCAACTACGGCAAGTCCGACCTCGTGCGTGTCACGCCCAACTTCGGCGGCGAGTCGTTCAGCCTCGATGCCCGCCTCTCCTTCCGCAAGGACGATGACGGCAACGTGCGCCTCGTTCCCCACTTCATCCGCAAGGAGCAGAAGCTCGACGAGTACAAGGGCCACAAGTTCACCCCGGAAGAGAAGAAAGCCCTGAAGGAGACAGGCAACCTTGGCAGAATCGTGGACTTGGTGGACAAGGCCACGGGCGAGATAACCCCCTCCTTCATCAGCATCGACCGCAAGACCAATGAGATTACCGACATGCCCGCCGCCCGCATCCGCATCCCCGAACGTATCGGCAAGACGGAGATTACCCCGCAGGAACGTGAGATGCTCCGTGCCGGACTCCCCGTCAAGGACAAGCTCATCGAGCGCAACGACGGCCGCAAGTTCGTCACCACCCTTCAGGTGAACGTGGAGCAGCGGGGTGTGGAGTTCGTGCCCGGCACAGGCAAGTCGCCCCGTACCGTAGAAGAACAGAGCAACAAGGAATCCACGAAGGTAGCGCAGGAAGCACCGCAACAGGAACCCGGCAAGCAACGCCGCAACACATGGACCAACGAGGACGGCAGCATCCGCCCCATCACCAAATGGAAGGGCGTGCCCTTCACCGAGGAGCAGAAAGCCGACTACGTGGCGGGCAAGACCGTGAAGTTAGAGAACGTGCCCGACGACAAGGGTGTACCCTCCACCATGTACCTCCGCTTCAATCCTGAGAAAGGCCGCCCCTACCGTTACGACACCAATCCCGATAACGCCCAGAAGGTAGCTCCGGCAAACGAGAGCCGCACGCAGGTGGCCGTCAACAGTCAGGGCAAGACCAACGAAGCGACGAAGAATGTCAACGAGCCGTTGCAGAAGGGACAGACAGCCCCGAAGGACGACATCCAGCAGAAGCAGGAGAAACGCAAGAGCAAAGGCATGAAGGTATGAACCGGAGTGCCACCACTAAATCCACAATTATCCCGAATATTCATCATGACAACATCAAAACAGTAAATCAGTATGAAGACGATTATCGCAGAGAAGCCCTCCGTGGCACGTGAGATAGCCCGCATCGTGGGCGCGAGCAAGAGAGAAGAAGGTTATTTTTCCGGCAACGACTATGCCGTCACCTGGGCCTATGGGCACCTCGTGCAGCTCACCATGCCCGAAGGCTACGGCATCCACGGTTTCGCCCGTGAACACCTGCCCATCCTGCCCGACACCTTCACCCTGCAACCCCGTCACACCAAGACGGAGAAGGGCTACAAGCCCGAACCCAGCGTCGTCACGCAGATACGCATCGTGGGCAGGCTCTTCAGCGAGAGCGAACAGATAGTAGTGGCCACCGATGCCGGACGCGAGGGCGAGCTCATCTTCCGCTACCTCTACAGCTACCTGAACTGCCGCACGCCCTTCGTTCGCCTCTGGATCAGCTCCCTCACCGACAAGGCCATCCGCGAGGGGCTGCGCCACCTCGAAGAGGGCAACCGCTACGACCGCCTCTACCATGCCGCCAAGGCACGCAGCGAGGCCGACTGGTTGGTAGGCATCAACGCCACGCAGGCCATGACCATCGCCGCAGGCAGGGGCACCTACTCCCTCGGACGTGTGCAGACACCCACGCTGGCCATGGTGTGCGCCCGCTACTGGGAGCACAAACGCTTCACGCCCGAAGCCTTCTGGCAGGTGCATCTATCTACGGACGGCACAAGGGAACAGCCAGTGAAGTTTTCTTCCTTAGAAAAATGGAAGGAGAAGTCCCCTGCGGAGCACATATATAATAAGGTAAAGGCGCAGCCCTCCCTGCTCGTCACCAAGGTGGAGTGCAAGGAGAAGGTGGAGGACACGCCGCTGCTATACGACCTCACCACCCTGCAGAAGGAAGCCAACGCCAAGCACGGTTTCACGGCGGAGAAGACACTGGAGATAGCGCAGAAGCTCTACGAGAAGAAGCTCATCACTTATCCGCGCACCGGCAGCCGCTACGTCCCCGAAAATGTCTTTGCCGAAATTCCGAAGCTGCTCGCCTTCCTTGGTGGCTATCCCGAATGGATTGGCAAGGTACCCCACAGGGACAGGTTGACCCGCCGCAGCGTGGATGACAGCAAGGTGACCGACCACCACGCCCTGCTCATCACAGGCGAGAAACCGCTGTTCCTCTCTAAAGAGGACAACACCATCTATCAGATGATAGCCGGGCGCATGGTGGAAGCCTTCTCCGACAAGTGCGTCAAGGAACTCACCACCGTCACCGCCCTCAGCGGCGAGGCGGAGTTTGCCGCCAAAGGCTGTGTCATCCGTCAGGCAGGATGGCGTGCCGTGCTGGGCGAAGAGAGCGAGGAGCAGGTATTGCCGCCTTGGAAGAGCGACGACACCCTTGCCGTATGCGGCGTCAGCCTCACCGAGGGCAAGACCAAGCCTAAGCCCCTGCATACCGAAGCCACCCTGCTTTCGGCGATGGAGACGGCAGGCAAGGACGTGGAGGACGAGGAAGTGCGTCAGGCCATGAAGGAATGCGGAATAGGCACTCCCGCCACCCGTGCCGCCATCATCGAGACCCTCTTTGCCCGTGGCTACATGCAGCGTTGCAAGAAGTCGCTCGTGCCTACCGAGAAGGGGCTGGCTCTCTACTCCGTGGTGAAAGGGAAGCGCATCGCCGATGCCGCCCTCACGGGAGAGTGGGAACGTGAGTTGGCACGCATTGAGCGTGGTGAGAAGGAAGCCTCCGCCTTCCATGAGGAGATAGAGCGATACACCACGGAAATCACCGCCGAACTGCTCTCCTGCGACAAGATCTTCGGGCACAAGTCCTCCGACTGCACCTGTCCCAAGTGCGGCAAGGGTCAGATGCAGTTCTACGGCAAGGTGGTGCGTTGCGACAATCCCGAATGCGGTCTGCCCGTGTTCCGCCAGAAAGCCAGCCGCAACCTGAAGGACGAGGAGATCAAGGAACTGCTCACCACCGGGAAGACCGCCCTGCTGAAGGGCTTCAAGAGCAAGCAAGGCAAGAGTTTCGATGCCATTATCGCCTTTGATGCCGACTATAACACGGTATTTGTCTTCCCCGAAGTGAAAAACAAGGGAAAACATTCCCCGAAGAGGAAATAAATGAGTACCTTCGCCACTGAATCAAAGTCGAATCGTTTTCGTTCTTGTTCTTCTAAGACCGGACTGATTTACTTGGATTTAGTGGTGGCACTTCGGGAGGGATACCCGGAGTGCTTTTTTCTTTCATCCGCATTTTATTATCCACTAAATCCAAGAATAGACATGAACAAGAATGAAAAGAAGCGGAAAGAGCTGTCGTACTACCACCTCTATCTGCAAAAACACCTTCAAGAGAACCGTTTTGAGCAGGCCGGTGATGCTTCCTTCATCGAGACCCGTGCCGACCTGGCCGCAACCGCCTACGAGCAGGCACGCCGTGAGGGCTATCCCATAGAGGGTGCGCAGGAACTGGCGATGCAGGCCCTGCTGAAAGGGCTGCACAACTCCAAATACGCCATCCTGCATGAGGTCATCACGAACGAGTTTGCCTACGAAATCCCAGAAACGCAGCAGGAAGCCTTTACCGCGAAGCTGCTGCCCTTGGTGGACAACGTGTATACCATCTACGACCTGTCCGACGACCATTTCGCCCAGTCGTTGGACTATGACCTGCTGTACAGCGAACTGACGGGAGCTGTCGTACTCTATCTGGCCGAGTATGGCGTTTAACCGCAAGCAGCGACTGAGGGACAACATCGAGGCGATACGGACGGCCTTCCTCCTTGACCGGGAAGGGCGCACCCCCACCGAGACCGAGCGCGACATACTGCGCAGATACTGCGGCTTCGGAGGCTTGAAGTGCATCCTGAACCCCGCCAAGGAACTGACGGATGCCGTCCACTGGGCGAAATCCGACCTCGAACTCTTTGCCCCCACGGCGGAACTCCACCGCCTTATCCGTGAGAACAACCGTGACGAGACGGAGTACAAGCGTTATGTCGATTCGCTGAAAGGCTCCGTGCTCACGGCCTTCTATACCCCGAAGGAAATCACCGACACCCTCGCAGGCGTGCTTGCGGGGCACGGTGTCGTGCCTGCACGGTTGCTGGAGCCGTCGGCAGGCATGGGCGCTTTCGTGGACTCCATGTTGCGCCATGCACCCCAAGCCGATGTGATGGCTTTCGAGAAGGATCTGCTGACGGGCAGGATGCTCCGCCATCTTCACCCCGACCGGAAAGTGCGTGTAGAGGGATTCGAGAAGATAGAAAAGCCCTTCAACGGCCATTTCGACCTTGCCCTGTCCAACATTCCTTTCGGCGACATCGCCGTATTCGATGCGGAGTACGAGAAACGTTCCATCATGCACCGGGCAGCGGCGAAGAAGATTCACAACTACTTCTTCCTGAAAGGACTCGATGCCGTGCGTGACGGCGGCATCGTCGCCTTCCTCACCTCGCAGGGTGTGCTGGACAGCGAGGGCAACAACGGTACCCGCTTCCTGATGATGAGGAATGCCGACCTGCTGTCGGTGGTGCGTATGCCAAATAATCTCTTCACCGAGAACGCCAACACCGAGGTAGGCTGCGACCTAATCATCCTCCAGAAGAACAGTCGGAAGGAAGAACTGACAGAGGATGACCAGCTGCTGACGCAGACGGTGAAGGACAACCATACCCATGTGACAACCAATCGCTACCTGCTGGCGCATCCCGAGCTGGTCATACATACCAGTGCCAAACTGGACACCGACCCATACGGGAAGCCTGCGATGGTTTATCTGCACGAGGGCGGTGTGGCGGGAATCGCCGAGGACTTGCGTAAGCGAATAGATGCCGATTTGGCTGCACGATTGGATGTGGCACGCTATAAGGGTGTATCGGAAGAAACACCACCCCAAACCGTTACGTCTGCGACCGTGGAAATTAAGACTAAAGAAGAAGTCCCGCAAATCAAGGAAGAGCCAAAGGAACGACCTGCTGCTGATTTTCCTATGGAAGGGAAAGCGGTGCAGCTCACCTTGTTCGACCTTTGGGAATATACACAGCCGCAAGAGAAACTAGTCTCGAAGGGCAAAAAGAAGTCCGCTTCCGCCAAACAGGTGCAGAAGGGAAATAGCCCAACAACTACTCACACTGAGAAACCGAAGAAGCAAGACAATACGTTATTGCAGTCTTCGCAGAAAAAAGCAGACGAGCCCCCCAAAGAAGAAAAGAAGACTTTGCCGGGCGACATCTATGCGGACATCAACTGGGAGGACAATCCGCCCATCAACGGATTCTATGAGGCCATGATGACGCTAACACCCGAACGGCGTGTGGCACTGCGACAGGAAGCGGAGCGACATCGTCAGGAACAGTTGAAGAGATTGGGCGTGGCAGATACGCTCGATCCAGCTTTCATCCCTCCTATGGGAGAGATAAAGCCGCTGTCTGAAGCAGAGCCGAAACATGCTGAGGCAGAGCAGACAGTGGATAAAACTGCGCAAACCGAAGGAAACGGATTGTTCCAAGGTACAGCCAATGCTCCTGCCAAACAGGAGCAGCCACCGCTTGACCTCACTCCGCATCCCTACGACCGTACGCTGGAACCCCATCACCGTGAAGGCTCCATCGTGCTCGATGCGGCAAGGAACGTGGGCTATCTGAAAGACCTTACGCCCTACGGAGCGATGTTCCATCCCGCCGACCTCAGCGGATTTCAGAAAGAGAAGCTGATGCTCTACATCTCCCTGCGCGATGCCTACGAGCGTCTGTACAGCTATGAGGCGGAGCACCGTGAGGAGAATAAGCCGCAGCGAGGCTACCTCAACACCTACTACGACGAGTTTGTCCTGCGCTACGGCCACCTCAACGCCAAGCAGAACGTGAAGCTGTTGCTGATGGATGCCGCAGGGCGCGACATCCTCTCCTTGGAGCGTGAGGAGAACGGGCAGTTCGTCAAGGCCGACATCTTCGAGCGTCCCGTGTCCTTCTCTATGGATGAGATAGTACAGGCCGACTCGCCGGAGGAAGCCCTGTCCGCCTCACTCAACAAGTACGGCACGGTCCATCTCGACTATATGCGTTCGCTCACCGACACCACCGCAGAGGAACTGCTTGCAGCCCTCCACGGCAGGGTCTATTTCAATCCCTTGGCTGACAATTACGAAATCAGCGACCGCTTCATAGCCGGGAACGTCATCGACAAGGCGGAACGCATCGAGGCATGGATTGCCGACAATGGGGAGCATGAGCATCTGGCAGAGGCGAAAGAGGCGTTGCAGGCATTGCAGGACGCTGCCCCGCAGCGCATCACCTTCGAGGAACTCGACTTCAACTTCGGCGAGCGTTGGATACCCACGGGCATCTACTCCGCCTACATGAGCCACCTCTACGAGACCGATGTCCGCATCGCCTACGCCCCCGGCATGGACGAGTTCTCCGCCGTGTGCGAACGCAAGAACATCAAGATATGGGACGAGTTCTGCGTGAAGGGCTACTACCGCCACTACGACGGCATGAGCCTGCTGAAACACGCCCTGCACAACACCTGCCCTGACATGATGAAGTCCATCGGCAAGGACGAGCATGGCAACGACATCAAGATGCGCGACAGCGAGGGAATACAACTCGCCAACGCCAAGATTGACGAGATACGAAACGGCTTCTCCGAATGGCTCGAAGAGCAGTCGCCGCAGTTCAAGGAGCGGCTTGTGACGATGTATAACCGCAAGTTCAACTGTTTCGTGCGCCCGCGCTACGACGGCTCCCATCAGACCTTTCCCGACCTCAACCTGAAAGGGCTGGCAAGCCGGGGTATCAAGAGCGTCTATCCCTCACAGATGGATTGCGTCTGGATGTTGAAACAGAACGGCGGCGGAATTTGCGACCACGAGGTGGGAACCGGTAAGACGCTGATAATGTGCATCGCCGCGCATGAGATGAAGCGTCTGAATTTGGCACACAAGCCGATGATTATCGGGCTGAAAGCCAACGTTGCGGAGATTGCAGCCACCTATCAGGCGGCATATCCCAACGCACGTATTCTGTACGCTTCGGAGAAGGACTTTTCGACCGCCAACCGTGTGCGCTTCTTCAATAATATAAAGAACAACGACTACGATTGCGTCATCATGTCGCACGACCAGTTCGGCAAGATACCCCAGTCGCCCGAGTTGCAGCAGCGCATCCTGCAGGCGGAGCTGGACTCCGTGGAGGAGAGCCTCGAAGTGCTCCGGGCACAGGGCAAGGACATCTCCCGCGCCATGCTCAAAGGGCTGGAGAAGCGCAAGTTCAACTTAGAGGCGAAGCTGCAGAAGGTGGAGCACGCCATCAGCTCACGCACGGACGATGTGGTCGATTTCCGCCAGATGGGCATCGACCACCTGTTTGTCGATGAGAGCCACCAGTTCAAGAACCTCACCTTCAACACCCGTCACGACCGTGTGGCGGGCTTGGGCAACTCGGAGGGAAGCCAGAAGGCCCTGAACATGCTCTTTGCCATCCGCACCATACAGGAGCGCACGGGCAAGGACCTCGGGGCGACGTTCCTCTCCGGCACTACCATCAGCAACTCGCTCACGGAGCTGTACCTGCTCTTCAAGTACCTCCGTCCGAAGGAGCTGGAACGGCAGGACATAAGGTGTTTCGACGCTT